>Ga0209639_1002658_pt1 | contig 13475 bp, 12 predicted proteins | sample EPASupsiteHSE605_FD_187268 | JGI IMG/M metagenome (GOLD analysis project Ga0209639, IMG submission 187268) | Bioremediated contaminated groundwater from EPA Superfund site, New Mexico - Sample HSE6-05 (SPAdes) (version 2) | ecosystem: Environmental > Aquatic > Deep subsurface > Groundwater >...
GCGGGCTCACTGCTGCCACTTCCTGTCCGTCGGGTTTGCTTATATTTATCTCGTTTGTCTCCTTTATAAATACCCATTGCGTTTCTCCGTCGAACCAGATATCCATAGATTCCATCTCCAGTTTGAAACGATTCCCTTTAATGAATGCAGTACCTGTTTGGGGTTCGTATAAATTGCCTTTATCGTCGGTGGAGGTAGTTTTGAAAAACAACTGAATGCCCTGCGATTTTTCAAAGCCTGCAAACGCTTTATCCATGATGGCTTTCGACTCCGCATTGTTCTGACTGAACAGTGGCAGATATAAAAGAGTGGCAATGAAAAGAATTATACCAGGTTTCATTATCTTCGTTTTTTAATTTTCAAATGAGTGACAGGAAGGTGCTGTCACATCCATTGACCAAAAAAGAGAGCGTGGGTTTAAAGAGCTGATCACCGTAAAGAGTCGAGCAGCTTCTCCAGCGAGTATTCATCTGCAATAAATACATCACGTGGTTTGCTGCCTTGTGCCGCACCCACGATCCCCGCGGCCTCCAACTGATCCATCAGCCTGCCTGCCCGGTTGTATCCAATGGAAAACTTACGCTGAATGAGCGATGTGGATCCCTGCTGGTGAACCACAATGAGCCGTGCAGCCTCCTCAAACAATGTATCCTTGTCGTTCAGGTCAACCGCACCCGGTGCACTGTCTCCTTCAGATGCCACCTCCGGGAGGGCAAATGCATTGTCGTAACCGTTTTGTTTACCGATGTACTGTGCAATTTCTTCTACTTCGGGTGTATCTACAAAAGCACACTGAATACGGATCAGACTGCTTCCCTGAGAAAAGAGCATGTCGCCGCGGCCAATCAACTGGTTGGCACCGCTCATGTCGAGGATGGTGCGCGAGTCGATCTGAGATGTTACCCGAAAGGCCATACGCGCAGGGAAGTTGGCTTTGATGGTACCGGTGATGATGTTGGTGGTAGGCCGCTGTGTGGCAATTACCATGTGAATACCCACAGCACGTGCCTTCTGTGCAATGCGGGCAATGGGCATCTCTATTTCCTTTCCCGCGGTCATAATCAGGTCACCAAACTCATCGATTACCACCACGATATAGGGCATATAGCGATGTCCCTTTTCGGGATTCAGCCGTCTCTTCACAAACTTCTCGTTGTATTCTTTGATGGTTCGCACATGGGCCCGCATGAGCAGTTCATAGCGATCGTCCATCTCCTGGGTCAGTGAATTCAGCGTTTGTGTCACTTTGGTCACATCGGTGATGATGGCCTTCTCCTCGTCGGGCAGCTTTGCAAGATAATGCTTTTCGATGGTGGAATAGATGTTGAATTCCACCATTTTGGGGTCAATCAGCACCATCTTCATTTCCGCAGGATGTTTCTTATAAAGCAAGGAGGTGATGATCGCATTAAGTCCCACCGATTTACCCTGTCCGGTGGCACCAGCCACCAGCAAGTGCGGCATTTTGGTGAGGTCGAACATGAATACCTCGTTGGTGATGGTTTTTCCAAGAGCCACAGGCAGGTCGTAGGTACACTCCTGAAATTTCTTTGAGGAGATGACCGATTGCATGGACACGATCTGCGGTTCTTTGTTGGGCACCTCAATGCCGATTGTTCCCTTGCCGGGCATCGGTGCGATAATGCGAATACCCAGTGCCGACAGACTCAGTGCAATATCATCTGAGAGGCTGGTAATTTTACTGACTTTGACACCGGGTGCAGGCTGAACCTCATAGCGGGTAATCGTCGGCCCCTGTGTGACTCTTGTGACTTTGACCCTGACCCCGAAACTGGCCAGCGTATCTTCCAGCAGACGGACATTATCAGCAATGTCCTTGCCGCTTTTTTGGCCTTTTTTCATTGATTTATGAACAAGATTCAAAGGTGGCAGTCTGTAATGTTCGTTCTTCTCGGTCTGTCTGGAAATGGGCGTCCCTGTAAGCTTGCCCGGCGGAGCCGCTGCTGTCTCCCTGCCTCCTGCTGAATCCCCTAAATTTCCAGTCCTTCTTTCGGCTGAATCGTCGGTTCTTGCGTTGATCAGGTAATGATCCGTTTCCGGCTGCGGCTTGTTTTTTTTATTCCGTTCTTCCCCGAAAATTTCGATCACCGGGGTACCCAGCCTTGAATCAAAGTAATTATCTGGGGCTGGGGACTTTACAGGCTCACCTTTCTTTCCTGCAGGAAACATGCTGTTCCGGGCATCCTCTTTACGCTCCTGTCTTTCTTGGCGTCCGTCCACCAGTACCTGCAGAAAATCCTTGATGTGACGATCGACCATCTGTGCGAAACTGGCTGTGAGGGACAACAGGTCTTTGACCGTCCCGACCAGAGAGCGGTTCATTGCCAGGATGGCGCCGATCAAGGCGAGCACTGCCAGAATCACATAGCCGCCTGTCACGCCGACCAGCATGACCAGCATGATACTGATCGCGGCGCCGAGGAGGCCACCTCCGGATCCGGCTTTACCAAGCTCAAGCAGCCCTACAGTATCATACGCAGCAGATGACCCGAGATGAAGGAATCCTTCTACAACAAGCCATAACAAAATCACACCGGTTGTTCTGGACTTCATACTTTTCCGGTTGTTGCTCATCAGGCTGATCCCGATAACTCCGAGAATGATAAAAATTCCGATACTGCCATCGCCTGCCGCAATCCTGAGTGCTTTAATAATCAGCGTGACAATAGCACCCTTGCTGTTGGAATATAGCATGACAAATCCCAGACAGGCCAAACCCATCACCAGGATTCCAATAATTTCATTTCGTATCGTATCATGAACGGACTGTCTTTTTTTACGTGACCCTCGTCTGTTCTTTTTTGTCGCCTTCGTCGCCAACTTTCCAAACCCCCAGCTTTTCATTCTGCTTTTCTGTCTTTTCTGTTTTTACAATCTTTATAGTCTTAACACGTTTTATAACAGGTTATATTTCCACAATTCTAAGCCAATTCCTTTATTTATTCAATATATGACACCTTTGAAGGATACCTTCATCATCCCTTGATGAACCTTGAAAATGATCCTTCCTATTTATGGCGATATATATAATGTAAGGCATTCATCACCTGAAAACAAGCAGTGATCAGAACAACAAGCCCCTTATTTAAGAAACATTCCTAAAAAGCACAAAATATTAATAAGTCTTTGGTCCTAGCAGATAGTGACTTACGGTGAATTGTTTCAATTATCAAACTGTTGTAAATTTGTAATACAAACCAGAACACTAAAAAACAAAAATATATTATTAAGGGAGAGATTATCATGATGTTATACCTCGTTCAGTTCCTTCAAAGATTCCAGAAAGACGAAAAGGGTCAAGCACTTACAGAGTACGGTCTTATAATCGCTTTAATTGCACTCGTTGTAATTGGTGCAGTCATGGTTATCGGCACAAACTTGAATGAGATTATGACTACAATTGGCACCAAACTCGACACAACTCCCTAAAATCAAAAGTTTTCGTTGGTTTTACCTCGAAAACCCTACTGTCAGGGAACAGTAGGGCTTTTTTAAACTAAGGAAGAATATCTTTTATTTGTGCTTTAACAGTTTTTGCATTGTTAATTGTCTCTTCACTGCTTAGTGATATTAGAATTGGCTTGACGAAAATAAATCTGCATTGGGAGGGTATTGAAAAATGCTAAAAAAATTAATAAAATCCTCCAATGGCCAGTCTCTTGTCGAATTTGCTCTGGTCCTGCCCATCTTTCTGCTCTTAGTCTTTGGCGTGGTTGAGTTTGGACGACTCGGCTATTCCTACGTGACCCTCAATAATGCTGTCAGAAGCGGTGCCCGGACAGCTAGCCTAAGCGGGTTAGACGGTACAATTAAGACCTCAGTTGCGGATTCCGCCCCTTTATTGGATCGTAATTTGTTGACAATTCAGATCACACCAGAAGAGTCCAGCAGGCACTCCGGCTCAAATGTTACGGTATCAGCCTCTTATCCTGTGTCTCTCACGACTCCGGTATTAAATAATATTCTTCCGAATCCGGTTGTGATCCATGCGAGCCTATCCATGCGCATTGAATAGGAGTGCATTTGCTATGAAGAATCATCCACTCAAAAATGAAAAAGGCAGTATTGCCGTTCTTACGGCAGTACTTTTAGTCGTTCTTCTGGGCTTTGGTGCCCTATGTACAGATATGGCAGTTCTCTACGTGGAAAAAGCAAAATTACAGAATGCGGTAGATGCAGCAGCTTTAGCAGGTGCTCAAGAATTACCGGACAGTCCGCAGGACGCTTATCTAACTGCTGCAGAATATGCGGCCAATAATCATGTCTCCCTTCCCTCAATTTTGATATCCAATAATAACCGGGAAATTGAGGTATCTGCTTCTGAAGAACATTCTATGTTTTTGGCCAAAGTACTTGGCATTACCAAAGGAAAAGTCAGTGCACGTTCCAAGGCAGGTGTTTACCCTGTACGCAGCATTGCTGGCGCCGCTCCTTTAAGTGTTACAATACAGGACTTTGTCTATGGCCAGGAATATACACTGAAAAATGCCCCTCCGGAAGGTGAAACCGGCTGGTATGGTCCTGTCAGGCTGGATGGATCAGGTGCTAGTACCTACGAAGATGCACTCTCCTACGGAAATAATACCCCGCTATCTGTGGGGCAGACCCTGCAGATAGAAACCGGTAATATGAGCGGACCGACTCGAAAAGGTCTTGACACCCGGCTTGCTTCCGATACTCGAGTCCCTGAGAATACGTTTGTGGATCATGACAGTAATGCTCCCGAGATTGTCTTTATCCCAATCGTAGAAGTCCTCACTCGATCAGGTGAAGCCATTCAGGAAGTCAAGATTTTGGGATTTGCCGCTTTTTTCATTGAAAATGTAACTCACAACGGCAATGACTGTTTTATCACCGGGCGTTTTTTAAAGACCTGTTCCACGCTCGGCAAAGAAACAAGTTCAATTATTGATGACGGAAATAACCCCGTACAGGATTACGGCTTATATTCTATAAAACTGCTAATGAATTGAGGGATGACTGGTGAAAAGAAAATTCTATGTTTTTATGGCGATTATCTCAGGACTGATTTTTAGCTTGGCTGTCTTTTTCTACCTGAACTATGGTTCGGGAGCATCAAGCCAAGACTTGAAACCGCTGGTTGTTGCAGCAGCGGATATTTCCTCCCGAAGTATCCTAAAGGCTGATCAACTCCAAATCAAACAAGTTCCGCTTTCAGGCTATCCTCAGGGAGGTGCCTCTACCGTGAAAGAATTAACTGGCCGGGTGCTCCTGGTTGATGTCAATCAGGGTGATGTACTGCTGAGTCCTATGCTTGGAGATCCGTACCAAACCGGCAACAGCTCAGGTGCCTCAGCCGACAGCTTTTCACTGACTGTTCCTTCGGGCAAAAGAGCCGTTGCTATTCCTGTCGATCTGGTGGGCAGTGTCAGCTATAAGGTAAAGGCCGGTGACCATGTGGATGTTCTGATTACCATGGATATTAAGGACAGCCAGGGGAATCAAAGAACGATTACTTCTTTGGCTGCCCAGGATGTTTTGGTCTTAAACACGGGTGACACCATTCTCAAAGAAGGAGAAACTGCCGAAAATCCCGGCTCTTATGTCCTTGCTATGAGCGTTTCCCAGTCTATGGCCGTAACGCTAGGCAGTGAAAAAGGCTCTATCCGCTTACTGCTGAGAAACCCCGCCAATAAAGAAACTTACACCGAAGCACCGATTGATCCCAATGTCTATACAAACGCGAATTACTTCGGTCATTATAAATAGAAAGGAGGTATAGCGCATGCAAGGTATACGGATTCTCATTGTTGATGATATCAGAAATACCCGAGAAAACATTCGCCGAATCCTTGCTCTTGATTCCGGCTTTGAAGTCATCGGCGAAGCAGGCTGCGGTTCAGAAGCAATCCGTCTGGCAGAATTGTTGAAACCGGAAATTATTCTGATGGACATCAGCATGCCCGACATTGACGGGATAAAAACAACTGAACTGCTTTCTTTCCGCGTCCCAAATACCTCCATTATTATGATGTCTGTTGAAAACGACCCCGACCATATGACCAAAGCCATGATGGCCGGAGCCAAGGCTTATATCGTCAAGCCGTTTACCGGCAAAGAACTTACCAGTACGATCCTGAATGTGTATCACAAGGAAAGTCGCAAAAGAGAAATGATTAATTCTCCTCTGTCCCCCGATTCCACTGTGGAAACATCCGGCACTGCAGCAAAAGTAATCAGTATTTTCAGCGCCAAGGGAGGGGTAGGCAAAACGACGACCGCTGTGAACCTCGGTGTTGAATTGGCGAAGTCCTCCAAAGTCCTTTTATTGGACTTGAGCCTGCAATTTGGAGACATCGCCTCCTTCTTAAATCTTGTTCCGAAAAGGACAATTACCGATCTGGTCCAGGTGGGTTCGATTAAAGAAGAAGATATCCGGCTTCATACCCTTAGCCATTCTTCAGGACTGGAGATTCTGGCGGCTACGAATCGCCCCGAATATGCAGAAAAAGTAACCATAGAACATATTGAGCAAATCCTGGAAGAGGTTAAAATCCATTATGATTTTATTATTCTTGACAATACCAGCCGTTTTGATGATATCAGCCTTGCCGGCTTAGAGGCCGCAGACGAGATCTGGGTTGTGGCCGGCATGGATATTCCGTCAATCAAAAATACCAAGCTTGCGCTGGAAATCATGCACACGCTTGATTATTCCCCTAAAATCAAGTTGATTCTAAATAAATTTGAAAAAAAAATTGGTATCAGCATGAAGGATATCGAAAGCAGCCTCGGCCTGAATGTAACCTATCTTATTCCTTATGAAGAGCAGCTCACATCCGTGCTTAATAAAGGTGTACCGTTTGTTGATGCTTTAGCCCGTTCGGCTCCCGCTCTGGAAATTAAAAAGATGGTGAGTACGCTAGGCGTTAATTCGGAAATTACTAAAAAAGGTCAGGACAGCAAAGAAACCAGCCGTCTTTCCTTTTTGAGATTTGGAGGTTGATCGCATGTCACTGCTTAGCCGTTTAGAACAGGAAAGAGGAAAAGAACGTGAAAGAACCGGATCAGAAAAACAAAGCCTGATTGAAATCAGACAAGCCTTTACCTCTTCTCCTTCCACCCAGCCCGTTGATCCCTGGAGGGAACTCAAAAGTATTATCCATAAGGAAACCATCAAAAATATTCAACTCAATGATGTTGATCCTCAAGAAGTTGAGCCGATCGTTCAAAAGGTCATAGACCACTATGTTGAAACCAATGGTGCCCTTCTGCCCCGGAATGAAAGACAAAGAATTGTTCAGGAAGTGGTTGATGAAATCCTCGGTTTTGGTCCCATTTCCCCACTGCTAAACGATGACAGTATTTCGGAAATTATGGTCAACGGGCCAAGTCAGGTCTACGTAGAGCGTCATGGCATTGTCGAATTATCCAATGTAACTTTTAATGATGACCAGCATGTTCAGCATATTATAGAAAAAATTGTGGCGCCGATTGGCCGAAGAATTGATGAAAGTCAGCCAATGGTAGACGCCCGCCTGCCGGACGGTTCCAGGGTAAACGCTATTATTCCGCCTCTGGCGCTTAAAGGTCCTACCATTACGATTCGGAAATTTTCACGTGACCCCTACCGTGTCGAAGACCTGATTAATTTTGGCACGCTAACCCGTGATATGGCGCTTGTCCTCGAAGCCTGTGTTAAAGCCAGACTGAATATTGTCGTCTCTGGTGGTACCGGCTCCGGTAAAACCACGACATTAAACGTTCTATCTTCCTTTATTCCAGATCATGAAAGGATTATTACCATCGAAGATGCTGCTGAACTGCAGCTTGATCAAAGCCACTTGGTAACGCTTGAAACCCGGCCGCCAAACATAGAAGGAAAAGGTGCCATCACCATTCGTGACTTGGTTAGAAACACTCTGCGTATGAGGCCTGACCGGATCATCGTCGGTGAAGTCCGGGGCGGAGAAGCCTTAGATATGCTGCAGGCTATGAATACTGGACATGACGGTTCCCTTACAACTGGTCATGCCAACACTCCGCGAGACATGCTCTCCCGTCTTGAAACCATGGTCCTGATGGCCGGCATGGATCTTCCAATCCGGGCTATCCGTGAGCAGATCTCGAGTGCGATCAATTTAATTGTTCAGCAAAGCCGGCTCAGGGACGGTACCCGGAAAATTACTCATATCACTGAGGTTCTTGGTATGGAAGGAGACACCATTGTCACCCAAGATATCTACAAATTCGAGCAAAAAGGTGTTGATTCCAACGTCCACGTTCTCGGAGGCTTTAAGGCTACTGGTGTCCGCCCCCGCTTTATGGATACGCTGGCTGCCACAGGCCAAATCCTGCCGGACAATATTTTTGTTAGTTGATTAGCCATCCATGGCCGTCGGAGGTATTTATATGACAAAGGTCATCGTCGTGGCCTCGATTATGGGATTTATCCTAATATACTCGCTGATCATGGCCCTGAAACCAAAAAATGAAAGCGTCGAAGATAAAGTTAAGCGACTGGTGGCAGAAAAAGAAGATACCCCGGTTAAAGCCAAAAAGGCTGCTTCCTGGAAAGAGTATCTGACTTCCCTGTCCAAATATACACCTCGGAAATGGGGCAAACAACTTGATAAAGATCTTTACAGCGGTGACGTTGGTTTAACTGGCAGGGAATTCATCGTGATGCAAATCTTCTTGTTCATTCTTGCTTTCCTTATCGCCTTAATTCTCCTGCCTTTGAGTGCTGTTTTTATTGTCCTGCCACTGTTAAGTTTGATCTTTCCCAGGCTGTATATCAGCAGTGCTAAAAATAAAAAAATAAAAAAATTCAATAACCAGCTGCCGGATATACTTCTAACCCTTGCCAATTCCTTAAAAGCCGGTTTTAGTTTATTTCAGGCCATGGAAATGGCCGCCCAAGAAATGCCAGATCCACTCTCCTCCGAAATCAAAATTACCCTGAAAGAAATGGCCTATGGCGAGTCTACCGAAAATGCTTTGCTAAATTTCTCGCAGCGAGTTGAAAGTAAGGACCTGGAATTAATGGTAACTGCCATCCTGATTCAACGGCAAATTGGTGGTAATCTAGCCGAAATTTTAATTAATATTCACGATACAATTCAGGAACGTTTACAGATTCAAGGCGAGATCAAAACACTTACTGCTCAAGGTAGATTATCCGGATATATTATTGGTGCTTTGCCTATCTTAATTGGCCTGGTTATCACGATGATGCAGCCATCATTTATGATGCCACTGTTCCAGGATCCACTCGGAATTGCGTTATTATGCTGTGGAGCTGTTCTGGAAATCATCGGTTTTATCGCCATCAGAAAGATTGTTAATATTAAATTCTAGGGGAGATTGTCATGGAGTCAACCTTGATTTTCAGCGGTTTTTGCCTTATTTTCTTCTTAGTTCTGGCGATTCTGTCCAGGAAACAGCCTTCTCTTTCCCAGAGCAGGATTATGCGTTCCCTTGGAAGATCTTCAGTGCCGGTAGAAAATGAAGAAAATCAAAAAGAAAAATCCAAAAAAGACAAAAACACGAAAGATAAAAACAAGCAAGAAAAATCTGAGAACAGTTTTTTTCGCAGATTGATCATCGCCTTCTCAAAAAACAGCAAAGAAACAGACCAGAAAGACACAGAATTAATTGCTGCCGGATTAAAGGGCTGGTCATCAGCTGAATGGAAAGCACTTAGATTGATCCTTGGCCTATGCTTTGCAATAACAGCTGCTGCTTTAAGCTTTATTTTAAGCTTTCCAATTCTGACAAAAATTGAATTTCCGTTATTTTGTTTTGTTATTGGAAATATTGCTCCCAATTTCTGGCTTAAATCAAAGATCAAACAACGTAAAAGCGAGATTCTTCGTACGCTTCCTGACATCCTCGATCTCGTTATGGTCAGTGTCGAAGCCGGACTTGGCTTTGATGCAGCCATGATGAAAGTCGTAGAAAAACAAAAAGGCATTCTTGCTGAAGAGTTCAACTTGGTTCTCCAGGAAATCAAAATCGGCAAACCACGCCGGGAAGCTTTGAGAGACATGGCCAAAAAAAATGACGTAGAAGATTTAAGCAATGTAATTGCCTCATTGGTTCAAGCTGACCAGCTCGGTATCTCTATGGGAAATGTCCTCAGGAATCAGTCGGCGCAAATCCGTCTGAGAAGAAAACAACGCATACAAGAAGCTGCGCAAAAAGCTCCCGTTAAAATGATGATCCCGCTTGTTTTCTTTGTTTTTCCAAGCCTTTTCATTGTCATACTTGGTCCGGCAATCATTAATATCATGGATATTTTAGGTAAATAATTTTTGTCTGTAAGAAGAATATTCAAAGAATAATCTGAGATTCTCTCTAAGAAGAACGAGGAAATCAGCTCATGAAAGAGTTAACTGTTATCAACCAAAGAACACAAAAGAATATTGGGACGGTTCTACTGGCTGACACCTTTTTCACCAGACTGAGAGGTCTGCTGGGGACCAGGCAATTGGATGATTTTCATGGTCTGTTGGTTAATCCCTGCAACCAGGTCCACATGATCGGGATGCGCTATCCCCTCTCTGTCTGGTTTGTCAGCAAGGATCTGAAAATTGTCAAAATCATTGATGATCTCTCTCCGAAAAAGGTCTCCCCATGCATCAAGAATGCCGCTTTTGTGTTAGAGTTCCCACATAACTGGGCAGATTTCACTGGAAGCATGGAAGGCGACAAGCTTGAAATACAGTTTTAATTCTCTCGTATTTCTCTCTTGTCTTATTGTCTTTAGGAATATCGCTTTATCAAAAGAAATCAGTGTCTGCAAAAGTGTGATTAATTATAGCTCTGTTTTCAGAGCTTATTTTCAATTTCACTTGCTTTGGCATCTAAAAAGGACAGAGCAGCGTAATGCTCTGTCCTGTATGCAATTGCAATTTATTCACTTGTTATTTCGCTTCAAAATTAATTTTATTATATAATAGAATTAATCAAAGGAATTCATTCTTTGTACTAAAGGAGCTCCAATGAAAAATACGATAATTTTAGCCTGCCTTTTCCTACTTTTATTATCTGGTTGTTCTAAAAATGCGCCGACAACAACTGCTCAACAGACTGATTCTTCAGCAGTGGCCAGTAGTTCCAGCTTATCTTCAAAGACTCAGCCATCAGCGCCCAATAATCAAAACAGCCAGCAGCTGATATTATCAGCTAATCTCAAAAATATCTCAGCATCTGCAGACTTTCAGTACTTAAATTCCAAAAATCAAAGAAAAGTGAACATATCTGTTTCCAACTCTTCAGAGTATATATTCTCCGGTAAAGTGTATGTTACGTACCGGGACAGCGGCAACAAAAATCAAGGTACAGATACCCTTTTAATAAAAAGCTTATTACCGAGATCCAGTACCAGCTTGACATCCTTGGCCATGGCCAATGCAAATCGTGCAGATTTTACGATTGACGGGGACTTTACAGTAAACTCTTCTGCAAAGCTTACTTACACTATCCTGTATACGCAGTCTGAAACGAACTCTCAGGTCTTATATATCCAGCCACCTTCTATTGATGAAAATGTTCTGACCGGTATTATTAGAGAACAGCGGGATCAACTTTCAAACAGCAATCTTCGCAAGTTTAAAATTTTTTTCTACGATCCTTCATATAAAGGACAGCAAGGTGCTCAGCCTGCGGAAACCGACAGTGTCAAAGCTAAAGCGGATATCAATTATATCGATGGTATTTCTGAGCTTTACTTTATTGATTCCGGTAAAGTCGTACTTATACAATAGGACTTCTCGTTTTCTTTAAGCAACAAGCTCACGATAACGTTATAAAATGATAGGCGTACATGTACGCCTATCATTAGTTGGAACAGAGCATTTCTCTATAAATTTAGTAAAACCTACCAATTATTTGCGAAAGCGGGTAATTGCAGTTGTCAGAATTTCTGACTGTATTCTTAAATTATCTACAAGGGTTTCAACCTGATCAACGATTTCCGCTTGTTGCTTTGTAGCAATAGCAAGTTCCATTGCACTTTCTGAAGTTTTTTCTGCAATCTGGGCTACTTCGCGAGACTGATGTGCGCTTTTGTCAATGCCCTCCATTTGATGATCGACAAGTTTTGATATTTGTTCAACGCTACGTGCCACTTCAAGGATTGTTTTTGTCATTTTTTCTATTACTTCATTCGTCCTGGATCCTTTATGCGCTTCCATATCTGCGTTCTGAACTTGTATCGTAATTTGATTCACAACATTTATCACTTCAGACTGGATATTCTCAATAAGACTTGAAATTCCTTGAACGGCATTTGCGCTTTCATCGGCTAGTTTTCGTACCTCTTCGGCAACGACCGCAAATCCTCTGCCATGTTGTCCTGCTCGAGCAGCTTCTATGGAAGCATTCAATGCAAGTAAATTTGTTTGTTCCCCAATGTCTCCTACTAACTGGATGATCTGACCAACTTTCTTAGCATTATCTTCGAGACTTTTAACAATTTCAAGCGATTGCTGGTTTCCTTTGGCTAGATTATTGATTCCCTCAACTAAAGAACGAATTACTTCTTTACTTTCTGTTAGTTCCATTAACATTTCTGCCGAGACTTTTTCAGAAGACTTGGCATAATTTTGTACTTCTTTGGCAATATGGGCGACCTTTTCAACTGATTCTGCTGTTGATTGAATCGCAATCGAGGAAGTTTCTGCACCTGCAGATATCTCTGTAATGGTATGTACAATAGAGTCGGCTTGGTGAGAAGCAGCCGATGATGCTTTTGAAATTTCAAACATATTCTCATTGGTCTTCGCACAATTTGTTTCAATACTCTGGACAATTTCCCTAAGATTATAAAGCATATTGTTAAAAGCTATTCCTAATGAACGAATTTCATCATCAGTGTTTGATAATTCAACATCACAACCGATATCCCCTTCAGATGCCTGATTTGCAGCTTTTTCTAACTTCTGCAAAGGTTTAATGATAAAACTTGCCATAAAGAAGGAAAGTAAACCCGACCAGAAAACCCCTAGTACTAAAGTAGCAATCGTAAATATAACCTCATTAATATTTGGAACAAAATTGGGTTGAACAAAATAGATAAAAAATGCACTTGTAGAATAAGTAACAATTGCCAGAATAATAACAAATAAGGAAATCTTCTTTCTAATGCTAAATCGATGGTTCTTTGATTTTCTCATTAATCTGCGCTCCTCTAAGCAAAAATCTTTGTTCACCAAAACTAGAAAATCTTGCTGCGTTTATTGTTATTTCGCAACAATCTCAATGAGCAGGCGATAGTTGTATTTTTTTCTATCAATTACATTATAATGTAAATATTACTTTTTTTGAAGTAATGTTTTGAATTAATTATGAAGAGACTACATCATAGGATGTAGTCTCTAGTTTACCTGGCAACGTGCTATTTTCCCTTGCAGTATCGTCGCCCCAGGAGGTCTTAACTTCCGTGTTCGGGATGGGAACGGGTGGTACCCCTCCGGTATAGTCACCAG
>Ga0209639_1002663_pt1 | contig 13463 bp, 5 predicted proteins | sample EPASupsiteHSE605_FD_187268 | JGI IMG/M metagenome (GOLD analysis project Ga0209639, IMG submission 187268) | Bioremediated contaminated groundwater from EPA Superfund site, New Mexico - Sample HSE6-05 (SPAdes) (version 2) | ecosystem: Environmental > Aquatic > Deep subsurface > Groundwater >...
GATGCTGATGGTGCCATAAGAATTGGGAAAATTCTCGAAGAGTATAAATTTAGTTACTTTGAGGAACCTGTCATGTTTGACAATTTTTATGAGATAAAAAAGGTCTCAGATGCATTGACCATTCCAATTGCAAATGGCGAACAGGATCATAGTTTTACTAACTTCCGTTGGCTTCTTGCAAATAATGGGATTGATGTTGTACAGCCGGATAACTACTACTTCGGTGGAATGATCCGTTCTCTTAAGGTTGCAAGAATGGCAGAAGCTATGGGTAAAACTATCATTCCTCATATGTCAGGTGGAGGATTAGGATATATATACAACAGCCATCTTGTATCGGTTTGTCCCAATGCAGGTCTTCATCATGAATTTAAAGGATTCAATACAAATATTCCATTTGAATGTTCCTCATCACCATTGAAAATAATTAATGGAAAAATCAAAGTACCTTCTGGCCCTGGGTCGGGAGTTATCATCGATCCCGATTATATAAAAAAACATCAGGTTGTAACAATCTGAGATCAGTATTTTCAGTATTTATTGAATAATTAATTCAACTTATTATGTGCTATCTCCGATATATAATGCTCTTACTGATTTTGATACCAACCGGTCTGTTTGGACAGAGCGAATGGATAAGGATGGGAACAAATGATAAATTGATATACAAGATTTCAAATAAAGGCGATAGAATCATGGACTTTTCTCATGCCGGATATAGGGGGGGTGGCGTGGCACTACCTGATATTCCTGTAAAAAAAGTAGTAAATCAGATTTCTGGCATTACTGATTACACGGATCTTATTCAGGAAGCTATTGACGAGGTTTCGGCCTTGCCGTTGATAGAGGGGTTTCGAGGAACGGTTTTGCTTTCCCCGGGAAGGTATCCATGTAGCAGGACCCTGACAATCTCCAAAAATGGTGTTGTGCTACGTGGTTCTGGGACTGATTCAAAAGAGAGCGTGATTGTGATGCAGGGCGATAAACATACAGCCATCGTGCTGAATAATGAAATCAGCAGAGGTACCGGTAATCGTTTGGGAACGGTAGATACAAACAAGTTCAGTTATAAGATTACAGACGATTATATTCCGTCTGGAGCTTCTTCTTTTACGGTTGAAAACGCTCTTGGGCTCGCTTCAGGTGACAATATTGAAATATGTAAACCAGTTACTGAAAAGTGGATACAGTTCATGCAAATGGATAACCTGGTACGCGACGGGAAGCCGCAGACGTGGATCAAAGCGGGTTCATATATCATTACTGAACGCGTAATCGCAGCCATTGATGGAAATAGGGTTACACTAACCGTCCCGCTTGCAGATTCATATAACTCCCTTTTCACCGATGATAATACGATCTTAATAGTTGTAAACGATATTAAACGCCTAACCAGTGCTGGAGCAGAAAACTTGCAAATCGAATCGCCCCATCAGGCAGTAAACCACAGCGATGCACTTTACTATGCACTAAACATAAACGGCGAAGATTGCTGGGCAAGAGACATTGATTGCATTGAAACCATGGAAAGTGTACGAATTGGTGGACGGAGAATCACTCTGGAGAGGGTAAATGTAATCAGGAAGGCATTGCATGTGGGTGCTTCAAAGCCTGCCGAATTTGCACCAAATGGCGGCCAGATTTTGGTAAAAGATTGCTCGGTTGAAGGTGACAATATTTGGTTCGTCGCAGTGGGTGCAGGACAAACCGGACCTATCGTTTTCTTGAACTGTAAATTTAAAGGGAACGGTCGTATCGAAGGCCATCAGAGATGGAGTACCGGCATGCTGTTCGACAATTGTATTTTACCTGACGGAGGAATTGATTTTAAAAACCGCGGCAGTATGGGATCAGGCCATGGTTGGGGAACAGCTTGGTCGGTTGCCTGGAATTGTAAGGCAAAAAATTATGTAAATCAATTGCCTCCTGGAGCCTATAACTGGGTTATAGGATCTGCTGGTGAAAAATTGCGTTTGCCCAGGCCTTTTGACAAAGAAGGTTTATTAGCGGAAGGAATTTTTGACTCTCACGGACAGCACGTCGCTCCTAAAAGTTTATATCTGGCACAATTAGTGGAGCGAATGTCTGGTAATATTACGGAGGAATAAAGTCATTTTTCATAATGACTTATATTGAAACGAAATGAAAAACTAAAAAATTAAAAAACTGTGAGATTCAATTATTTAAAAAGTGTATGCACCATTCTCATTGTGTTATCGCCGCTGATCTCCTGTAATTGACAGGAAGAGGCGAAAACATCACCTACATTATCGATCTGCGACAATAAAAACATCGAGAACGAAGGAAAGGTATACACCATAGCCGCATGATTGAAAGCAAGAAATAATGGGCGCAATAAACTGGCTTATTTTTAGAGAACAATCGTTTATTTAGGTCGATCTATATTTTATTCAATTTCCAACTCGAAAAATCAGCACAGTGCAGAACAGTATAGTAAGTATAAAAAAATAACCTGGATTCAAAATATTAATAACATAAGTGAATAAAAAAAATAAATCATGAATTACAGTAACACAAAAAACAAAATGGCATGAAAGAGAAACATTTATTTAACGCAATGAAGGGTATTTTGTCCATTTTTCTATGGATGATATGCATGGTTGCGTTTGGTCAGAACGTAACGGTAAAAGGAAACGTGGTAGATGAAAAAGGTGATCCACTCCCTGGGGTGACCATTACAGTAGTAGGATCTCCAAGGGGAGTAATTACGGATATAGATGGAAATTATTCCATTGATGTGAATTCAACGAATGAACTCATGTACACTTTTGTTGGAATGGAGTCACAAACGATCAAAGTGGGGAACCAGAAAGTTATAAACGTAGTGCTGGCAGAAAAAACAGATATGCTGGATGAAGTAACGGTTGTAGCCTTCGGTACCCAAAAAAAAGAAAGTGTTTTATCGTCGATTTCAACAATTAAACCATCGGAATTGCAGGCACCGACCAGTAATTTAACGACGGCTCTTGCAGGAAGGATTGCAGGAATGATATCTTATCAGCGAAGTGGTGAACCGGGACAAGACAACGCAGATTTCTTTATCCGTGGCGTTACAACCTTTGGATATAAAAAGGATCCGTTAATTTTAATTGACGGTATAGAATTAACCTCTACCGACTTATCCAGACTTCAGGTGGATGATATCGCCAGTTTTTCAATCATGAAGGATGCTACCGCTACTGCTTTGTATGGAGCACGTGGCGCAAACGGTGTTATTTTGGTAACGACAAAAGAAGGGATGGAGGGTAAAGCAAAAATATCGGCACGTTATGAAATGTCGGCGTCCTCTCCTACCCAAAAAACAGAATGGTCAGATCCTATTACCTACATGCGCTTACAAAATGAAGCAGTAATGACAAGAGATCCACTTGGAATTGTTATTCACAGTCCACAGAAAATAGAAAATACCGAACTGGGGCTAAACCCGAATGTTTTCCCCGCAGTAGACTGGTATAACGAACTTTTTAAGACAACCACTATAAATCAGCGGGCTAATTTTAATATAAGTGGGGGTGGAAATGTAGCGAAGTATTATATTGCTGCTTCAGTATCGAAAGACCAGGGATCACTAAAAACCTCCAAATTAAATAATTTCAATAACAATATCGATCTGATAAAATACTTACTAAGATCAAATGTCAATGTGAATGTAACAAAAACGACAAAAGCAAATGTTCGTCTTCATGCCACGATGGATGATTATTCAGGTCCTATCGACTCCGGCAACACACTCTACAGAAAGATTACCCAGACGAACCCTGTTTTGTATCCCCCGTATTATCAACCGGATGCTGCGAACGAAACAACACCTTATGTATTGTTCGGAAATTACGAAAATGGGGACTATCTTAATCCCTATGCCGATATGGTGAAGGGATACAGAGATACCAAGACCTCGTTAATGCTTGCACAATTCGAATTATTACAAGATCTGAGTCTAATTGCTGACGGATTAAAACTCCGCGCCATGTTTAATACAAACCGGAGGTCGGAGTATGGAATAAGACGGTCTTACAATCCTTATTATTTCACAGCAACCAATTATGATCCACTGAAAGATACGTATGTTTTGAATGCGCTGAATCCCAACAGTGGAACCGATTATTTGACAACAAGTGAAGACAGGAAAAATGTAATCACGAATACTTATTTCGAAACCGCACTCAACTACGATCAAACTTTTAACGAAAAGCATGGAGTAAGCGGCATGTTGGTGTACACCATGAGAGATGAACTAACCTCAGTGAATGCAAGCAACTTGCAAAGATCTTTACCGGCCAGGAATATTGGATTGGCAGGACGATTTACCTATGCGTATGATAATCGCTACTTTTTGGAAGCTAATTTCGGCTACAACGGTTCTGAACGCTTTTCAAAAAAAGAACGTTTCGGGTTTTTCCCCTCGGTGGGTTTGGGGTATATTATTTCCAATGAACCTTTTTGGACGCCGGAGCTCGAAAAAACTATTTCAAAATTAAAGCTCAAAGCCACATACGGTTTAGTGGGTAATGACGCAATCGGAAGTTCTGACGAAAGATTCTTTTATTTATCAGAGGTAAATATGAACAATTCCGATTATTCCTATACATGGGGTTCCATGTACAATTATTCAAGGAATGGTGTATCGGTAGTAAGATATCCAAATGAAAACATTACCTGGGAAACCTCTAAAAAAACGAATCTGGGCATTGAATTGGGGTTATTCGACAAATGGGAATTACAAGTGGATGTCTATAAAGATAACAGATACAATATTCTTATGGATCGTTCTTCCATTCCTACGACAATGGGATTATCCACTGACATCAAAGCAAATGTAGGAGAAGCAGTGAGTAAGGGAATCGATCTTTCTCTCGACTATAATCAATATTTTTCAAATGGCTTATGGGTGACTGGAAGAACAAATTTCACCTATGCGCACAGTCAATTTAAAGTATATGAAGAACCGGACTATTCCTCCACGCCCTGGCGTTCAAGAGTGGGATATTCGCTGAATCAACAATGGGGGTATGTGGCAGAAAGGCTTTTCGTTGATGAAAAAGAGATACAAAACTCGCCCATACAAACATTTGGTGATTATTTGGGAGGCGACATAAAGTATAAAGACATTAACGGCGATGGACAAATTACATCCATAGATATGGTTCCAATAGGTTACCCAACAAGTCCTGAAATTGTTTATGGTTTTGGAGCCTCTTTTGGATGGAAAGGTATAGATGCATCATTTTTCTTTCAGGGTTTAGCACGTGAATCGTTTTGGATTGACTATCCGAAAGTTACCCCTTTTGTTGATACCGGTGATTTCAGTCAGAACTCACAGAATCAGTTATTAAAAATCATCGAGGAAAACCATTGGTCGGAAGAAAATCGAGATTTATATGCGCTATGGCCAAGATTATCCACGACTGTGATCAACAATAACAGCCAGCGTAATACCTGGTTTATGAGGGACGGTTCTTTTTTGCGTTTAAAATCTGTTGAAATTGGATACTCCTTGCCAGACTCATTTCTCAGCAATTACCATATTAGCAGTCTCAGGATATATTATAGCGGGCTCAATTTATTAAGTTTCAGTAAATTTAAACTATGGGATCCCGAAATGGCAGGAAATGGGTTTGACTATCCTGTTCAACGTGTGCATAATATTGGTATTAACTTGTCATTTTAAAAAACTAGATGGTTATGAAAAATAATTATTTATTACTGTTTGTTTTACTGTTTATTGCTTCTTCCTGCGAAAATTTTCTTGATGTTGTACCGGAAAAAGTAGGTACCATAGATTATGTTTTCAGAGACCGGAGAAGTGCGGAAACTTTTCTGGCCACCTGCTACTCCTATATGCCCAGACACGAATATCAAAGTCAATCGCCCGGAAGATTTATGGGGAACGAAATTACCACTTATTATAGAAACCGGGGTGAAGACGTTAAAATAACGCTTGAGGGAAACAATGTAACCAGTCCTTACGTCAACTATTGGGATGGGGGTGGAGGTGTTTCTTCCAACAAGGGTTTATTCAGAGGGTTGAGAAGTTGCAACGAATTTCTCGAAAACATCGATATGGTAAGAGATCTCGATTCCTATGAAAAAAGCAGATGGATTGCAGAAGTAAAATTTTTGAAAGCGTATTATCATTGGGTACTTGTGCAGCACTACGGAGCAATTCCACTGATAAAAGAGAATCTGCCCATCTTTGCTTCTCCCGAGGAGGTGAAAGTTTTTAGAGATCCATTGAATGAATGTATTGATTATATTGTTTTATTGCTTGACGAAGCGATTCCGGAATTGCCAGAAAAAGTCGATGCGGAGGTGACGGAATACGGCAGAATCACAAAACCTATTGCAGCTTCTTTGAAAGCTAAAATATTGGTCCATGCGGCAAGTCCCTTTTACAATGGAAATGAAAGCTATAAAAATTTTGTGGATAGCAGAGGCATTCAATTATTAAATTCTCCCTACGATGCCGGAAAATGGGAAAGGGCATTAACAGCCTGTAAGGAAGCCATCGAAATTTGTGAAACAGCAGGTTTCACTTTATATCATTATGCTATCCCATATGGTCTTAATATTTCCGATTCTACCCGTTTGATCTTGCAGCCCAGCAGAATAGTCACTGAAAAGATGAATCCCGAAATTATCTGGTCACAAGTAACAGTTGATTCAAAGCATGTTCAATTTGACTGTATTCCGGCGATCTCCGGCGATTTCAGAACTGCACGTGTAAATGTCGAGGCAACTCCAACATTATACACTGCTGAAAATTTCTATTCATCAAATGGCGTTCCAATAGAAGAAGACGTAGAATGGGAAGCAAAGGATTGGTATGCTAACAGATATCAGGTAACAACATCTGATGAAAAGCATCGGTTAATGATTGAAGAGAATTTTCAAACTCCCCGCTTACACCTGAACAGAGAATTAAGATTTTACGGTAGCGTGTCCTTCGATGGTGCACGTTGGTTTGGAGGAGGAATAACAAATCCCTCAGAAGACAATCAGTATGTTGTAAGATCAAAAGCAGGTAATCCGACCAGTAACCCTGCAGGGCGAAATGGTCAACAATACTATTCTCCCACCGGATATTTTATTAGAAAACTTGTATCACACAATACGGTAGCTCCTAAAGGTTCTTTTACAGAAGAAAAGTATTTCTGGCCTTTGATGCGAATGGCCGATCTTTATCTGTTATACGCCGAAGCTTTGAATGAAACCAAAACTGCACCTGACGCCGAAGTATACAAATATTTAAATATGATCAGAGAAAGAGCTGGTTTAAAAAGTATTGAAGAAAGCTGGACAAACTATTCAAAGAATCCCGATAAATTTAAAACAAAGGATGGAATGCGCGATATTATTCATCAGGAAAGATTAATAGAACTGGCTTTCGAAGGAAATTATTATTATGATATCCGGAGATGGAGCGGAGGTATCAAAAGAGATCGTTACGACATAATGACCCAGTTAAATACGCCAATTAAAGGTTGGAACATTGACGGTCTGGAAACAGAAGATTATTACCAGATCAAAACGGTATACACGCTCAAATTTGGATTACGCGATTATTTATGGCCAATTAAGGAAAGTAATCTGACTCAAAATACGAATTTAGTTCAGAATCCCGGTTGGTAGTTTTTTGAATTTAATAAATGATAAATATGAAAAAATATATTCATCTGTTATTGATAATATTCTTTTTAATTTCCTGTCAGGAAGAATATATAGGTCAATACCCGGTTGATTCAACGATCCCGGGGAAAGTAACAAACGTTGAAGTTATAGAGCAGTTTGGTGGTGGTGTTACTATTCGTTACAACATACCCAATGACGATGATCTTCTTTACGTGAAAGCAAACTACAAATTGGATGATGGAAGATCAATGGAGGTAAAATCCTCGTTTTATACCAATACGATGGACATAGTAGGTTTTGCCAAGGAAGAGGAAAGGACAATAGAGCTGAGAAGCGTGGACAGAAGCCAGAATGAGTCTGAATCGGTAATAGTAAAAGTAACACCGAAAAGGTCTCCCATTTTTGACGCTTTCGAGTCATTGGTTGCCAAAAGTGATTTTGGAGGAATACAATTGAAATGGCAGAATGCCGCAAAGGCTGATTTAACGATTATGGTCTCTAAACCGGTCAAAGGTTCATCTCTGACTGAAAACGTGCAAAACTTTTACAGTGCTTCGCAAAATGGTCTCGGATATGTACGGGGATTCCCTGTAGGAGAACAAAAATTTATTTTCCAAGTCAGGGATCGATGGGGTAATACAACAGATACCTTATCAGGATTATTCTATCCAAAATACGAAGAGGAAGTCGACCGTAATACCTATTGGAAACGATGGAATGGTGATCCGTCTATACCTTATAAACGATATTCCGGCTCCTATGAAATCGAAAAAATGTGGGATTTAAAAACAATGGCCTATACAAGTTCCAGTAACTTCTTCCATGGTCCTGCAGGAGTGTCCTTTCCGATAAGATTTACGTTTGACATGCAACAAACCTATACATTGAGCCGACTGAAACTCTTTCAAAGAGGAAATACCTGGGCGTATGAACATGGAAATCCGAAAAAATTTAAAATTTACGGACATCCACTTTCATCAGCAAGATTAACTGAAACTAATCCGGAGAAACAATGGCACCTTTTAGGATCATTTGAATCGGTTAAACCTTCTGGACTTCCTTTGGGACAACGAACACAAGAAGATATTGACAAAGGGGCTAATTTCGGCGAAGATTACAATTTTGACATCGATCTGGCAATTCCTGTGCGTTACATCATGTTTGAAATTGAAGAAACGTGGGGAGCTACTGAAATGTTTCATATTTCGGAATTGGCATTTTGGGGAGAACCTTCTAATTAATTTGTAACGTCACAAATTTCAATGAAAACAAAATGAAAACAAAAATAACAACTATCTTATCATTAATTATCTTGATACTTGTTTCGGCATGTTCAGATATGAACGAATTGCATGATAAATACTTAATTAACGGAGAGACAATCTATATCGCCAAATTCGACTCGATGTATCTTTACCCGGGACGGGAACGGGCTATGTTAAAATATTGGCTATCAGATCCAAAAGCACAGAAATGTGTAATTAAATGGGCGTTGGGGACAGATTCCATTATAAAGGATATTCATGTTACTCCGTTGAACCAACCCGGTTATCTGTTTATTGAAAACCTGAATGAAGGTAGTATTAGTTTCGATATTATCAATCGAGATGCAAATTACAAATTTGCTTCCGTAAAGGATAGTTATACCCTCACAGTGTATGGTGACAATTTTCAGGCGACATTACTGAATGTTTCTATCAAAAACCTCAAATACAACACTTTGAAGTCGGAAACAAGTTACACCTGGTCTGGGAGTTACGACAACACAATTGGGTATCAATTGAAATACACTAACAATATGGGTACATCCGTAGATACATTATTATCGGAAGCAAACAGAAATATTGTTTTAAAACAATTTCCGGCCGGTGGTTCTTTTGAATATCGTACGCTTTATTTGCCGGAACCTACGGCAATTGATACATTTTACACGGATTTCAAAAAAATTGTAGTCCCTTAAATATCTTTAAAGAATTCAGGTAAGAGCAAGTCTTACCTGAATTCTTCTCAAATTACAACAAACAAGCAACCATTTAAAAGCTGATAAAAAATAAATCTATTAAATTCATTCATATGGGAAAAATCGTATACAGGTTTTCAACTTTGATGTTGCTCTGTTTAATAGGAGTAGCCTGTTCTTCAAAAACTGATTTTGCGGTGTCTTCTCCTGATGGCCAAATTACCGCAATCCTGAAATTTGATAAGGAGCAGGGATCGGTTCATTATAGTGTGCTAAGCCAAAAGCAGGAAATAATTTCATCCAGTTCGATGGGAATTTCTACCACTCGCGGCGATTTTACTTCGGGAATGAAATTGAAAGGATCTTTGACAAGAACAATTGATGAGACCTATCACCTTCCCCAGGGAAAAGTTTCTACTTACCGGAATCATGCAAATGAACAGACATTGACTTTAAATAAAAACGGGCAACAACTGAATATTCTGTTCCGGGTATACAACGATGGTATCGCCTATCGTTACGAAATACCAGGAAAGGGTGAAATTGAGTTCAGCGGTGAAATCAGCTCCATTCACCTGGCTGGAGATGATTTTACCTATTACGGGCAGAATCATCCAAACCGGTACGGATATGAAAGTGCCCTGGGGCCCATTGAGGGTGAACTCATGTCAAATCCGGTACTTGCGCACCTGAAAGACAGAAACCATTTCGTATTGATGGGCCAGGCATCAACCTACGGTAATTATGTACAGTCCCATTTTCAACGATCTGGCAACCTGTTTACCTATGTCTTTCCTTTGGATCAGGAGAAAATTGGTCCGGTTCGTTCCACCCTACCCTTTCAATCTCCCTGGAGAATGGCCATTATTTCTCCTGAAAATCCCGGGAAAATAGTAGAATCTTATCTGGTAGAAAACTTAAACCCACCTACAAAGCCTGTCTATCTGAATCAAGACGGATCAATCAAGGACTGGGTAAAGCCCGGACGTGTTATGTGGGATTATATTGCCGGAGATAGAGATAAACCGCGTCTATGGATTGATGCCGTTGCCGAAATGGGATGGGAATACTATATGGCTGATGCAGGATTCGCGAACCATTGGGGAGGAAGTGACTCCGTATTGAACGCCGTTGAATATGCCAACTCAAAACATATTGGAGTCATAGGATGGGCGCATACCCGTGAATTTGATACGCCTACAAAAGCCGATTCAACAATGAGCCTATATGCTGCCTGGGGATTGAAAGGGGCAAAAATCGACTTTTTTGACAACAATACACTCAGTGAAAATCCCCGCGACTGGAGAGACTATGAAGATACGCAACAAAGTTTACAAATGAGGGACTGGATCTTTGAACAGGGAATTAAGTACTCTTTTCTTCTCGAATTACACGGAAATACGGTTCCGACAGGTGAGCGCAGGCAACATCCCAACCTGATGACACTCGAGGGAGTCGATGGCATGGAAAGGAGAACTAAACCAGCTTCAAATGATCTTACCATTCCATATGTCAGAAATGTAATGGGCCCCGTCAGCTACACTATTATTCACTTTGAACGTTCCCCCGGCACACAGGCCTATCAGTTAGCCATGCCCATTGTTTACGAAGCTGGCCTGATGATCTATGCTGAACATGGAAAAAAATTGCTTGAGTGGCCAGGTCGGGAAATGATTAAAGATATTCCTTCAACATGGGATGAAACAAAATATATTGAGGGAATGCCTGCCGAACATATTGTAATCGCACGCAGAAAAGGAGAAGATTGGTATATCGGAGGAATGACCGACAAAACACGGACCATTGATATTCCATTGAACTTTTTAAATAAAGGGAAAAAATATCACGCACTTGTTTTTAGTGACGATACACATACCACAATGAAAAAAGAAACGAAACTAATTTCGAGCAATGATACATTATCACTCAATTTGTTGGAACGGGGCGGTTTTGCGGTACGCATCAGGCCCGAATGAATAAAAATTAATGAGAAGAGAATCGAGATCGACCTTATGTTTTAAAATTAAAAAAAACAAACTCATGAAAAAAAGTAAATTACTAAACCTACTGAAGGGCTCTACATTCATTTTTCTTTGGATGATATCCCTGAATCTGTTTTCACAAGGAATTACCGTAAAAGGTAAGGTAACTGATGCAAACCACGAACCAGTTATCGGTGCAACTATTGTCGAGAAGGCCAATACAGCACATGGTACAATCACCGATATAGATGGAAATTATACACTAAGTAACGTGCAGTCGAATGCGATCTTACAAGTTACGTACGTGGGCATGAAATCTCAAGCTATTCCAGTGAATGGACGAACAACCATAGATATTTCTTTGGAATCGGATACGGAATTATTGGAAGAAGTAGTGGTAGTGGGGTATGGAACACAAAGGAAAGTAAATTTAACAGGAGCTGTAGGGAATGTGAGTGCTGATGAAATTACATCCCGCATAGCGCCAAGTACTTCTTCTCTTTTGCAAGGAAGAACTCCCGGGTTACAAATTACACAGAATTCTGCTATGCCGGGAAACGAAAATGTGGAAATACGGATCAGAGGTATGGGTACCTTTAGTTCTGCCGGAAATAACCCGCTTATCCTCATAGATGGAGTTGAGGGAGATTTCAATAAAATAAACCCGAACATGATCGAGAGTATCTCCATATTAAAAGATGCTGCCTCTGCTTCAATCTACGGATCACGTGCTGCCAACGGTGTAATTTTAGTAACGACAAAAGCAGGAAAAGATGGCCGTATTGGAGTAGAGTACCAGTTTAACTATTCTATGCAAAAACCAACTGAGCCGATGGATCGGGTGACCAACTCTGTTGAGTACATGGAGTTAATCAATAAGGCAATTGACTTTTCCGGGAATGTAAATGCAAGCTGGAGATACACCGATGAACAAATAAATCGTTATAGAAAAGGACAGGACCCCAATGATCCGAGTTATAATCCTTTGCAGTATCCGAATGCGGACTGGTTAGATTATTTGGTGCGCGATGCAGCCATCGAACAACACTTCATAAGTATTAACGGGGGCAAAGGCGGAACAAATTTCAATGCAGGATTGGGATATATGGACCAAACAGGGCTTTTATTGGGTACCGATTATCAACGTTATGATGCACAGATTAATTTTAAATCAGCACTCACAGACAGGGTCACGTTTGGATCAAATGTATCGATGAATTATGGAGTAAGGCATGATACTTCATTCAATGATACAGATTTAGGTAATATGAACGCTTCACGCGATCAGATGAGATCGGCATACGCGGGCTCTCCTTTAATGACTCCGCAACTTCCAGACGGTAGTGGTAGATGGTCTTCCTATGCATATGAAAACAAAGGTGGAAATAAAAATCCCATCGCAAATGCTGTTGCCGGTGGCGGTCAATTAGAAGACAATAACTATATATTGGCCAGTTCTTTTTTGAATCTGAAAATCATAGAGGGTCTCCACGCTGAAGTGAAAGGAGCTGTAAAATTCAATGAAGAACAAAACAAAATCATGAACGCCACATGGGATGGGGCCGTTTTTTTACCGGATGCCGACGGAGTATATGAGGACCGTCCTTCCACTTCCAAGCAAAGTTTTCGTCAGAGGAATAGTCGTTCAAAGCAATATACGCTTTATGGGACCGTCAATTATTTAAAAACATTCAATGATGTACATAACCTCAATGTTTTGGGTGGATACAGCCAGGAAAATTACAAGTTTGAAGAGATCGAAGGTTATCGAACCGGTTACACGGTAACGGATATGTGGTACTTGAATATGGGACCGACACCTGCTCAAACAAACAATAGTTCCGTAGATGAATGGGCATTAATGTACCACA
>Ga0209639_1002666_pt1 | contig 13448 bp, 13 predicted proteins | sample EPASupsiteHSE605_FD_187268 | JGI IMG/M metagenome (GOLD analysis project Ga0209639, IMG submission 187268) | Bioremediated contaminated groundwater from EPA Superfund site, New Mexico - Sample HSE6-05 (SPAdes) (version 2) | ecosystem: Environmental > Aquatic > Deep subsurface > Groundwater >...
AAAGGATACAAGGTTCCGGGGTTATTGCACGCCGTCCTCCAGCCGGACATTGGCCCTGCTGTCCCTTATCCGGATCATGCTGCCGAAAACCCTTCTGCCTGCTACTACAGCGCTCGGCACCGTCGATCCCCTGGGGCGTGAAAAAGGACTGAAGGCCGGTGCCAATGTCGTCATGCCTAATCTTTCCCCGGTTAAGTACCGCAGGGATTATGCTTTATATGATAATAAAATCTGTACCGGCGAAGAGGCGGCGGAATGTCTTTCCTGTCTTGCACAGCGTATTGCGTCCGCCGGCTATACCCCCGATTTTTCACGCGGGGACTATATAGACTTTTTGGGAAAGGATTTATCATGCGGATAGAACAAGACATGCTGGGTGAGATGCAAATCAGTGACGGCGCGTATTATGGAATTCACACGGCGCGCGCGATGCAGAACTTCAAAATTACGGGCGTGCCGATTCACGCCGCGCTGGTTGACGCACTGGTATGCGTCAAAAAGGCCGCGGCAATTACAAACCGCGACATCGGCGCTTTGGACGGAAATATTGCGGGCGCGATCATAGCGGCATGTGACGAAATCCTTTCGGGTGCACTCATGGATCATTTTGTTGTTGACTGCATGCAGGGCGGAGCGGGCACCTCCGCAAATATGAATGCAAACGAAGTGATCGCGAACCGTGCCATCGAACTGCTTGGCGGACGCAAGGGCGACTATACCCTTGTTCATCCACTGGATCATGAAAACTTTCATCAATCGACAAACGACGTGTTTCCAACCGCAGTGCGCATCGCTGCCATTCGCCTGCTTAAGCCTGTTACGGAGCAGTTCGCCGCGCTGCAAACCGCGCTTCAGGATAAGGAAGAGGAATTCTCCAATGTCTTAAAGGTAGGCCGAACGCAGCTTCAGGACGCGGTTCCCGTCACGCTCGGGCAGGAATTCGGGGTGTGGGCACAGGCGGTTTCACGCGATCGCTGGCGGCTTTATAAGGCGGAGGAACGGCTCCGGCAGGTCAATATCGGAGGAACTGCCGTGGGAACCGGAATAAACGCCCCCAAAGCTTACATTTTCGCAATGATCGAACGTCTGCGGGAGCTCACGGGAATCGGCTTGGCACGGGCTGAATACATGATGGACCCTACGCAAAACTGTGACGTATTTGTCGAGGTTTCCGGCCTTTTGAAAGCGGCGGCGGTCAGCCTTACAAAAATTGCGAATGACTTACGGCTTTTGTCCTCGGGTCCGTGCGCGGGAATCGGCGAAATTGTTTTACCCGCCATACAGGCCGGCTCCTCGATCATGCCGGGTAAAGTCAACCCCGTGATGTGTGAAGCCGTAAATCAGGCAGCTTTTCAAATCATGGCGGACGATATGGCGGTAACTCTGGCGGCACAGGCGGGGCAACTTGAATTGAACGCCTTTTTGCCCCTGATTGCAAAAAACCTATTTGACATGCTTGATCTGCTTGGGTCTGTTCTTCCCCTCTTCATCGGCCGTTGCATCAGAGGAATTCAGGCTAACAGGGAAAGCTGCCTGCAAAAACTGAACGGTAGCTTTACCCTGGTAACGGCTTTGAGCGGATACATCGGTTATGATAAAGCGTCCGAAGTCGCCGCGCTGTGTCGAAAAACAGGCAAGCCGGTAGGGGAAATCGTCTTAGAACAACACCTGATGGACAAACAGATGCTGGATGAAATTTTAAAACCGGAACGGCTTACGTCACCCGGAGCCGCAATGGAAAAGGAGAAAGGGCAATGGAAAATATGAACGCAACACCTATGGCAAGCCGGTTTGCTATAGGGCTTTTCGGAAAGCGGAATGCCGGGAAATCCTCTCTTATCAACGCCATCACAGGGCAGGACATTGCGATTACTTCCGATGTGCCGGGGACGACGACGGATCCCGTTTATAAGGCCATGGAGCTTTTGCCGATCGGGCCGGTCGTATTGATTGATACCGCGGGGCTCGATGACGTGGACGGACTTGGAGCGCTGCGTGTTGAGAAAACCTATGAAATTTTGCGGAAATGCAACCTCGCAATTGTTGCCGTTGATGTGCAGTTAGGCATCTCGGAGTTTGAGGCGGAATTCATTGAACAACTCAAGCGAAGGAAGGTTCCGTCCGTTTGCGTACTGAATAAATGCGACAAAGGAGTGCCGGACGCAGGTGACCTTGAGAAGCTGAAAGAGCTTGCCGGGATCCCGCTGATATGCGCAAGCACAATAAACGGATTTGGGATTGATGAAATAAAAAAGCAAATCGTTGCAAATTCTGGATTTGAGGATGCGGAACCGGCGCTGGTCAGCGATTTGATCCACGCGGGTGACATTGCCGTACTAGTGACACCCATCGACAAGTCGGCTCCCAAAGGCAGGCTGATACTTCCTCAGCAGCAGACGATCCGCGATATCATCGAAAGCGATGCGATAGCGGTCATAACAAAAGAGCACGAGCTCAAGCTGACGCTCGAACGTTTAAAGACGCCCCCCGCCATCGTGATTACGGATTCACAGGCCTTTCTTAAAGTGTCCGCGGACACCCCTCCCGGGATTCCCATGACATCATTTTCAATTCTGTTCGCACGGCAAAAGGCGGACCTCGCGGAAATGGTGCGGGGTGTCAGGCGCATTGAAAAGCTGGCCCCTGGGGACAAGGTTCTCATTGTCGAGGGTTGTACCCATCACCGTCAGTCGGACGACATCGGTAAAGTAAAAATCCCGCGCTGGATACGCCAGATCGCGGGCGGAGGAATTGAATTTGAATGGGCAAGCGGCGCTTGTTTTCCAAAGGATATCTCCGGATATGCCGTGATCATCCACTGCGGCGGCTGTATGTTGAACCGCAGGGAAATGCAGTACCGCGTGCAAAAAGCGCGGGAACGTAGCACATCGGTTACCAATTACGGAATATTGATCGCATACGTAATGGGCATTCTCCCAAGGGCATTAAGGCCCTTCCCCGCCGCAAATCTGGCTTTGGAAGAAGTTGAGCCGATTAAATAAGCAAACATTTAACATGGATTGGAATGCGGATAACTTATATCCAACCCTGGGGTTACCGGCGACAACCTTGTTAAATATGCATGCGTTTGGCTAGTTCTGCCTTGATATTTTCCCCTTGAAAGATCAGGATCGCAGACAGGAATATGATGCTGACGGCAACAGAGATTACGGAAGGGTATAGCACATGAATCCAGTCAAACAAGAGGAATATTACCGGAATGATGCCGAGAAGACCATCTAACAGAAAATAAGTAATGTAATCCCTGGCCCTGAGCTTCATAATTTTCGCTGTTACATACAGCACGAACATGGCGGAAACAAACAAAATAGGAACAACAAAGTCTAGGGACCAGCCCCGCCAGCCGGTTCCCCAGTCCCAGATAACACTGAGAAAAGATAAAATGGTTACCTGCCACATGATATTCTTGGTAATATGATGCCTTTTCTTGATGACGATAATTAAACTCAGCCACATGCTGATGAGGCCGAATAAAGCAAAAACAGGCCAGTTTATACTCGAGGGAAATAACGCATAGACCACAAAACTGACGACCAGAGCAACGACAGAGGCAAAAATCATAATCCGCAAGGCCAGATGCCGTTCATAGAAAGGAGGAACCACCGGATAGATTTCCTGCTGATCATAGGCACCATCATCTTCCGGCAGAATATTTCCGCATAGGGGACAATTCCTTTTATTGCCGCGTATGCAGACCTGGCAATGACTGCAATATTGCATAAAGATTATCCTCTCTGTTAACTCGATTAAAGATTGCATGTAATTTCAATGTCGATGCCGTTTTCCGAAAGGAACTCAAAAAAAGTACGTTGAATTTCAGTTTCCCGGAAGGGTGAACTAAAACTTACAGCCAGCCTGTCATTGTAGGAGCATATGCTGATATGAGGCATTCTGGCGCTGCTGCAAAGGCTAAACTGCCGAATATAGCATTTGAATTCTTCTGGAAGCAAGATTTGACCGATATTCGTTATTGCCGCAGTGATCCCCCTGTCAGCAATTTTGCTGGCCAGGCGCAGCGAATAATCCTTGAAAGGCAAAGGAATAATCCGGGTCAGAAGATTCTTTTCAATTGACATTAATTGATTTAAACGTTGATTTAAGCTTTCTGCAGTAAGCTCTTTTCGGAAGTCCTCACTTACACCTCGAATCACGTCTTGAAAATCGGGGCTTTCTTGGCCAAAGGGATAACCAATATTCATCGTGCTGAAAAAGTTTCTGGTTGTCTCAGATTGGAAAAAATTCCGCAAATTGATCGGGACGGACAAAACCACGGGATCATTCTTCGTGCGTACAGGCCTTTCTTTATGTAGGGCATAAATAAACAAGGCGGCAATAAAAACAGTCAAAGTAGCATTATATTCATGTGCTAATCCCAAAGCTTCCTTGGTAGACATCGAACCTTCGATTACTTTCACTTTGTTTTCATCCAGCCTGGTTCCACGGATGCGATAAGTCCGGGCTGTTTTCGCCTTGTTCGGGTTATCCATCAGCTTCAGAATATCCAGATCCCGGCCTTCAAAATACCTGCCGAAACTGTCATCCATTTTTTCGCTGATCGAGGCGTTTGGCTTGAATTCAGGGATTTGGTCCGCAAAGGCTTCCTTATGCCGCAGACGGATATAATGATAGACCAGGGTTTTCATGAACCAGAGCGCCCCAGTACCGTCAGATAAAGCATGAAAAATTTCCAGATTGATTCTGTTGTGGTAATAGGACACCCGGAAAAGTAAATTCTTTCTGTCATCAAGATAGATCGGCGCACAGACCGGATCAGACTCCCTTTCAACTACAGGATGTAGGTCGCTGGTCTGAAAATAATACCAGAATACGCCTTTCCGTAAGACGGATTTGTAAAACGGAAAATAATCCATCGTGATATTCAGGGCTTCCTGCAACATTTCAGGATCTACAGCGTTATAGAGTTCACAGGCCAGCCGGAATACTTTCGTGTCTTTATTGCTGCATGTTGCCGGAAAGATCTTAGAGGCATTATCCAGTCTAGTCCACTCAACGCTCTTTCGCTGTCTCATTCGATCACCTTTCTGATATCGTACTATGTTAACCCTAAAATTAGAATATTGAGAATCTGCTCGTCATCATATTATATTTTTTAGGTTGACAATGTACTGCCATCTAAAAAAGAATTAATCACCTTATAGCATGTGATGAGTTGCTCCGTGTTCCATGCCAGCGAGAAGAAACCATGAACAGCGTCTTTCATTCGGTATATCCTGACATCGTTGCCGGATTCCCTCAGACGTATTCCATAAGCCTCCCCCTCATCACGGAGTGGGTCAAATTCAGCCGTGATAATCAGTGTCTGGGGCTGATTCGATAAATCTTTAGCTAAGAGTGGTGCCGCGTAAGGGTTGTTGCGGTCTTCTTCTCTTTGAACATATAGATCCATATAATCCTGAATGCGTTTGGCAGTTAATATATAATCTGTACCATTTTCCCGTATAGACGGAAATGGAGAGCTTGGGCTATGATCAATATAGGTTGCGGGATAGATGAGTATTTGACGGGGGGGCAGAAATTCACCCCTGTCTCTGGCCATTAAAGACACGGCTGCTGCCAGATTGCCGCCCGCACTGTCCCCAATCAAGGTAATATCCTTGGGACTGCATTGCAGTAGATCATGGCGTAAGGATAACTCCCTGGCAACATGATAACATTCCTCAATGCCGGCTGGGAAGGGGTTTTCCGGCGCTAAAAGATAATCTACGGAAATAACCGTATGATTGGTCTGATCCGCCATTTTGGCACAGACATTGGTGTAGGAATCAATGTCTCCAGTAACCCATCCTCCGCCGTGAAAGTAGATTAGAACTCTGGGGATTTCTTGGTTTTCAGGACGAAAAATGCGCACCGGGATTTCTCTTGAAGCAACAATGATCTTATGGTCCAATAAATTGTACAGCGGCTTAAAATATGGATGTACAACCTTCTGGACTTTCCGGTAGATCTTATAGGTCTTCTTAATATTTACATCCGGATAGGACAGTGCTTTTAAAAGCCTTTTTCTGAAGCGTTTCATTGAACGACCTCTCTTTCTCTGTGCTATCCTATCCTGATTCCATTATAATCGAAAAACGTAAGTTTATCGATTATAATTCCACATTCGCTGGCGGCAATTTGTTCCCTTATTTGATGCTTGTCCATATACTGATGAAGGGGGGGATTGGAATGAATGATCCCTGGGATTTGAACCATCAGATAAGGACACAGCGTCGGGCCCTCCAAATAGCGAGGAATTTAGGTATTGTAAAGGAGGAACAATTAAAGCCAATTAGTATTGCTTCACGACTTCACGATATTGGGAAAATAAGCATCCCCTCAGACATTCTCCTGAAACCCGAAAAATTAACTGATTCAGAATTTGCGGTCATCCGGATGCATCCCGAAATTGGTTGTGCGGCAATATCTAGGGTCAATTTCCCATGGCCGATCGCTGAAATCATTCTTGAGCACCATGAAAATATGGATGGCTCGGGGTATCCCCGCGGTTTAAAGGGGCAGGAAATACGATTTGAAGCCAAAATTATCAGAGTCGCGGATACTATCGATGCGATGGCAAGTGATAGAGCATACAGGGCAGCCCAGCCGAAACAGGAAATCATTTCGGAGTTAAACCGCGGAAAAGGACTCATTTATTGCAAGGAGATCTGCGAAGCTGCGATAGCCTATCTGACAGCCGAATCATAATCGAATAATAAAAAAATTCAAAAATAATAATTAAAATGAAGAGAAAATAAGCCCAAAGAAATACCAGACAGCATGTATTATCTGGTTTTTTCTTTGGGCGAATCTTTTGCCGGGCAGCTGGTTCTTACTTGCTTTTTTTAAAAGCCAATAAGACCAGTTCTTCATTGTTTGCTTTGTATTGAGAATTCAGGGTTGATTCAGTTTGTTTGACCTGATTTAGCTGGGTCTGATCAAGTTGGGCAAAATCCATATGCATGACACTGTCCACGGCTTAAGACCTCCTTCGTATAATTAAAAGCGGTGTTCATATAAGTCAATCCCGCCCAATATCATATGGGCTAGACCAAACCCGATGATTCCGGCACTGATTAGGGGATATACTTCCCTTTTGCTCATACCATTTTTTTTCATATCTTTGACCCTTAAGGCAACACCGGCTGCTGTGACTGCAGTTCCTAATGCGCTGGGTATCAAGCCTTCTCGCATCGTCATTCCCTCCTAAATTAAAATTCTGTCTTTAGCTTTAACCAATTTAGCAAATTTTATTAGCTGTCTTTAAATGAAATTTTTTGACAATTGATAAAATCTCTAACTTAGATAGAAAAATACCCCTGCGTCCAGGGGTATTAGATAAGTTTGCGCCAAGTCTAAATAAATATGTATCTCAGCCTACTTTAGCATAATGAAATATTGATGGTCAATAGATTTTGCCAAGTACTGGGTATGGTGAATAAAAAATATTTTACTAATTACAGAAAAAGGTATAAAATGGTACTTGTTGTAAATGCGCCCGGCTAGTCATTCCGGCTGTTTTCTGGTCCAGCGGTTGCTATCCCGGAGACGGTATTTTTCCATCATTCCTTCAAAGGATTTTTCAAGGTCTATCTGAAGCGAATTGGCCATACATATGATGATAAACAGAATGTCGGCCATTTCCAGCGCAAGATCACCCTCCTGCTCGGACGGTTTCTTGGGTTTTTCTCCGTAACGATGATTAACCTCTCTGGCCAGCTCGCCAACTTCTTCGATCAGCCGGAGCATCATCGAAGAGGGCTGCCAGTAACCCTCTTCAAATTGGGAAATCCAATTATCGACTTCTTTCTGCCAATCTTTGATATCCATCGCGAACAATACTCCCTTGCAGTTTGATTGTAAGTTCAATTTTAAGGGAATTTTTCCTGTCGGGCAAGGAATTTAGGGATTAATGTAGAATCATGATCCATTGATCTATTTTTAAGGAGTGAGACAGTGGCATATCTGCAGACGTTTGCACAAATGGTTCAATGGAAAGATTTCGTAGATATTGTCGTTGTCGCGATCATTATCTATCAATTGCTTATGCTGATTAAAGGAACAAGGGCCGTCCAATTAATCAAGGGTCTTTTTGTGTTTATAGTCATTTCTCTGATTGCGAGGCAGCTTGGTCTGACGACGCTGAACTGGATGGTGGAAAAAGTCTGGACCATGCTGGTTGTTGCGCTGCCTGTCGTTTTTCAGCCTGAGTTAAGAAGGACCCTGGAACAGATTGGTAGAGGTAAGTTTATTACCATGCACCCGGCGACAACCGGACCTGAGGAGTATAAGAAGCTGATCGAGGAGATTGTCAGGTGCAGTCAGGTTTTATCGCAAAGCCGCATTGGTGCTTTGATCGTCCTTGAAAAAACAACCGGGATTCAGGAATATGTTGAGACCGGTGTTAAAATTGATGGGGTTGTCTCTTCAGAGTTCCTGGTCAACCTATTTATTCCAAAGTCGCCGCTCCATGACGGCGCGGTGATTATCCGTGGGGACAGGGTTGCGGCTGCAGGCTGTTTTTTACCTTTGACCCAGGATAATGGGCTGCAGAAGGATTTGGGGACCAGACACAGAGCTGCTTTAGGGCTTTCAGAAGTATCAGATGCGCTGGTTATCATCGTATCTGAAGAAACTGGTGTCGTTTCTACGGCCAAAAACAGCAGGCTCACCCGCTTCCTCGATGAAAAGAGCCTCCGCGATCTTTTAAAGAATGAGATCCTGGTCGAAAAAGCTTCCGGGCACAATCTGTTCCGAAGAGGTGACAACAATGCCAATACGTGATATTTTACGGCGAAACCTTGGATATAAAGTGATCTCTCTGGTCCTGGCGATTGTTTTCTGGGTATGGCTGACCAGCCAGAATAATTCCTCGATTTTTTCAAAGAATATTGATACCCGGCAGCTGGTGTTTTACAATCAGCCCTCCAATATTGGGATCATATCGCCGGTTCCGACGATTACGATCCGGATTGACAGTTCCTCCCAAGAAAGCAGTGTCAAAGATCTGGTTGCTTATGTCGACCTCAAAGACGCTGTAGCCGGGGAATCCACCTATGATGTTCAAATTAATGCACCGGAAGGTATAAAAGTTGAAGAAATCAGTCCGAAAACAGTGACATTAAAGCTGGATCGGCTTGAAGACAAGATTGTCAAGGTTCAGGCCAACGTTAAGGGTGAACCGGCTTCCGGCTATGAGGCAGGCGAACTGTTATTCACTCCTTCCGTGGTGAATGTACGGGGACCTGCATCGGTCCTGGCCAACCTTACAAGCGTCACCGTCGATGTAGAATTTACAGATCTCACAGAGAGCAAAAGTGTGGTTAGGCCGGTCTACTTTACTGATAACCAAAATGCGGGGATTTTTGACGCGAATCCGTACCCTACACTGCAGGCTTTTCCCGATACTGTTGAGGTAATCATGCCGGTATATGCAAAAGGGACGGCGAGTAAAACTGTGCCGCTCCGGGTGGTAACTAAAGGGACACCTGCGGATGGAATGGAAGTACGGCTCGTGACTCCGCTTCCGTCACAGGTTCAGCTCGTTGGTAAAGAGGAAGAACTTAAAGCGGTCGAATATTTAAATCTTGGGACTGTTGATATCAGCGGAATTACCAGCACCAAAACCATTAATGTTTCCCTGAATTCAATTGTTTTACCCAAAGGAGTGTCTTTCAGTAAGGGAACCAAAATCAGCGTCATGGTTTATGTCGGTGCCAAAGCGGAGAATGAGATCCTGAAAGCGATACCGGTCGGGATTAAAAATATTCCCGACGGACTGACGGCTGATAACATTCAGCCGATCGATGTCACGGTCAGCGGATATCCGGATATTCTTAAAGCGCTGAAACAAGAGGATATTTCCTGTTGGATAGATGCTAAAGGCCTGAAAGAAGGGACATACTCGGACGTATTGGTACTGTGGGAAGTCCCATCTGGGGTGACAATGGTTAGCATACCCAAAGTGCAGCTTGTTCTGAAGGCAAGCACAGCAACTTCCGGAGATAATAAAGAATAGAGTTGGATAGATTGAATCTGATTTGGTCGGATCTAAAGCTGCCTGTGGACCAGGACGAGGGGGAACTGCCGGATATTCTGGCCCGCAGATTAAGAGTGTCACGCGAAAAGATCAATAACCTGCGGATACTACGGCGTTCTGTTGACGCACGCCAAAAGCCGGAGCTTTTTTTTGTTTATACCGTTGAGTTTTCTGCGCAGATTTCCGGTCCGGAATTAAGAAAAGCAATGGTCCATTATCCGCGGCTGAAAGAAAAAGTGTTTGTCCCGGAGCACCCGCTAAATGGCTACCCGGCGTCCAAACTTGCTTTCCGGCCGATTGTGGTGGGGACAGGACCTGCCGGATATTTTGCTGCGTTGGCCCTGGCCCGGAAAGGCTACAGGCCGCTGGTGCTGGAACGTGGAGACAAAGTTGAAGACAGAAGCGGAACAGTTGAACGCTTTTGGAATACAGGAACCCTCGATCCGGAGAGTAATGTCCAATTTGGGGAAGGCGGTGCCGGGACATTTTCCGACGGCAAGCTGACCACCCGGATTGATGACCGAAGAGTACGGGAAGTATTGGAAAGTTTTATGGGATTCGGAGCCAGCCCCGAAATTCTGTATGCGGCCAAACCACATATCGGAACCGATATACTGAAGAAGGTCGTCGCGGCAATGCGGGCTAAGATTGAAGCTTTGGGCGGTGAGGTGCTCTTCCGGACCAAAGTGACCGGTTTGAAAACCGTCAACAATCAACTGGAGGCTGTGAAGATCGATGGTGCGGAGACGATCCCGGCAGAAACGGTGATTCTAGCAGTCGGACACAGTGCGCGGGACGTTTATCAGTTCCTGAAGGTTCTTGGCGTGCAGCTAGAAGCGAAGCCTTTGGCGGTCGGCCTGCGAATCGAGCACCGGCAGGAATATGTCAACCTGACTCAATATGGGGTCCCTTTCCACGCTCAGCTAGGTCCGGCAGACTATCAGCTGACCTATAAAGATATAAGCAGCGGCCGAGGCGCTTATACGTTTTGCATGTGCCCCGGCGGACAGGTGATTGCCTCTTCTTCCGAAGACGGAGGGATCGTCACCAATGGGATGAGTAACTTTTCCAGGGACACTGCCATTGCGAACAGTGCGGTTGTTGTGACAGTCAGCCCGAAGGACTTTGCTTCTAGCGACCCATTAGCAGGGATTGATTTTCAGAGGGAATGGGAGCAGAAGGCTTTTCTGGCCGGAGGAAGGAATTACTGGGTACCCGCTCAGTCGGTACAGGATTTTTTGCGGAATCGGCTGACTAAGGAATTTCCGCTTGTACCGACGTACCGGCCGGGATATACATCGGTGGATCTGCATACGATTTTGCCGGATGAAATCGGCAGCGTGCTCGAGAGAGCCCTGCTGGCCTTTGATCAGAAAATGAAAGGCTTTGCCGGTGCCGAAGCCACACTTTCTGGAATCGAATCCAGAACGAGTGCACCTGTCAGGATCCTTCGCAATGAATCAGGCCAGTCCGTGAACCTAAAAGGTCTGTTTCCGGCAGGAGAAGGAGCTGGGTACGCCGGCGGGATCACCAGTTCGGCGGTCGATGGACTCAGGGCTGCCGAAAAATTGATGGCGCAATATGCGCCCAAAGAGTAAGAAAAGTTGGAAAATCCATAAAAATAAACCAACTAACAGTATATATATAACCTTAAGTTGACTGGAAATGAAAGGGGAGCTTGAATTTGGCCAGACTTTTTGGAACGGATGGAGTCAGAGGAAAAGCAAATACGGAGCTTACGCCGGAGCTTGCTTTCAAACTTGGAAAAGCAGGAGCCTACGTTTTGGGAAAAAGGCAGGAAAAAGCCAAAATTGTCATTGGCAAGGATACCCGGATATCAGGAGATATGTTGGAGGCAGCGCTGGCAGCAGGTATTTGTTCGATGGGAGTCGATGTACTGAAGGCTGGAGTCCTTCCAACGCCGGGCATCGCATTTTTGACGCGGACGTTGGAAGCAAGTGCCGGTGTTGTCATTTCGGCGTCGCATAACCCTTATGAGGATAACGGTATTAAATTTTTTGCCGGAAGCGGATTCAAACTTTCGGACGAGCTGGAAGATGAGATTGAAGATACACTGAAGAGGATTGATGAGCTGGAATTACCTTCAGGCGGCGACATTGGCAGCATTGTGGAAGTCGAGAATGCGTCGGAGAAATATGCCGCATTCCTGAAAAAAACCTCCGTATCCCTGAAAGGGCTTAAAATCATCCTGGATTGCGCCAACGGCGCGGCTTATGAAGTGGGCCCAAAAGTACTGGCCGATCTCGGTGCTGAGGTCATACCACTCTATAACCAGCCTGACGGGATCAATATTAATGTTCACTGCGGTTCGACGCATCCGGAAGCGCTCGCTAAAGAAGTCCTGCAGCATGGTGCGGATCTCGGGCTGGCCTGTGACGGAGACGCGGATCGGATCATTGCTGTTGATGAGAACGGCAATATTCTTGATGGCGATGCGATCATGGTGATCTGTGCGCGAGCCCTGAAAGACAAAGGGAAGCTGGCCCATGATTCGCTGGTTGTAACCGTGATGAGTAACATGGGACTGCATAAAGCTCTCCGCAAAGCTGGCATCCGGATCCTTGAGACCAAGGTCGGGGACCGCTACGTCATGGAGAAACTGCTGGAATCTGGCGCAATCCTCGGTGGGGAACAGTCCGGCCACCTTATTTTTCTGGAACACAATACGACGGGTGACGGGCTGCTCTCTGGTCTGCAGCTGTTGTCCGTAATAAAAGAGAAAAAAGCCAAGCTGTCCGAGCTGGCCAAACAAATGAAACGATTTCCGCAGGTCCTGGTGAATACCAGCGTCGGTAATAAAGACAAGATTATGCAGAATGAGCAAGTGAACCTGAAGGTCAGAGAGGTTCAGGAAAGCCTGGGCGAGGACGGCAGGATCCTTGTTCGTCCGTCCGGTACGGAGTCTCTGATCCGGGTCATGCTGGAAGGACCGGACCAGCAGGAGCTAACCATGCTGGCCGAAGAAGTCGTCAAGGTGGTCAGGATTGTCGATCAGAATGACCTTGGCTGAAAAGGGTTAGAACCCTTTGACGGAAAATGTAATAGAATAAAAATGTAATAGACCGGCACCAACCAAGTTTTCTTTCAGATAATCTTCAGATGATCTTGAGAAAATAAGTCTGTACCTATTTTCTCATATGGATTATAATAGGAAAGTCGGAAGTATTGCTGGTCTGTTACATTGATAGATAATTGACTGCTTATGAGGAGATGGTTGGAAAATAGGTCAGGGATTAAAAAAATGAATAGTGGATGTTTTTGACGGTTTACAGTATACAGTTTACACTGCGGATTTTTCCGCACAAAAAATGTAGCGCCAGAGCCCATTTGGGTTGACGAGGAAGAGGTTAATCGAAGTTTTCGGCGGGTG
>Ga0209639_1002669_pt1 | contig 13433 bp, 10 predicted proteins | sample EPASupsiteHSE605_FD_187268 | JGI IMG/M metagenome (GOLD analysis project Ga0209639, IMG submission 187268) | Bioremediated contaminated groundwater from EPA Superfund site, New Mexico - Sample HSE6-05 (SPAdes) (version 2) | ecosystem: Environmental > Aquatic > Deep subsurface > Groundwater >...
ACCACCATCGCCAATATCGTGGCGACCATCGACGGCCGCGAAGTGACGCCGCCGGTGCGCTGCGGCCTGCTGGCCGGCACCTGCCGGGAACATCTCCTGGCCAGCGGCCAGGTGACCGAGCGGGTGCTCACCGTCGAGGAGATCCGCAACCTCGACACCTTCACCCTGATCAACTCGGTCCGAGGCCAGTATCCCGCCCGGCTGGTCTCTCCTGGTTGATCGTCGCTGTTGTTCCGCCACATCGGCTATTCTGTTTGACCCATTCAATATTAATCACTATGATTAACTAAATAACAAATTGCATCAGGGAGAAACGGTCACTCCAGCCGATCGGTAAGATCGACGTCAAGGGTGCCGATTCCGACGAGATCAAGTTCCAATAGAGGAGATGCAACATGGCACAGACTGGAACCAAAGTGCTGACCGCACATGTACCACTTCCGTTGGCTGAGAAGGTTGATCTGATGGCCCAACGGCTGGAACGCTCGCGCGGCTGGATTATGAAGCAGGCGCTATCGGCTTGGCTTGAGCAGGAAGAAGAGCGCGAACGGCTGACCCGTGAAGCCCTTGCCGACGTGGATGCCGGCCGTGTCATCGACCACCAGGCCGTGCAGGCATGGGCCGATAGCCTGAATACCAATGAACCGCTGCCGGTGCCGCGCTGATGGAGTTGAAGTGGACCAGTAAAGCGCTTTCCGATTTAGCGCGTCTGTACGAATTCCTGGCCCCGGTGAACAAGCCGGCTGCGGCGCGAACAGTCCAGGCGCTGACCAAAGCCCCGAGCATCCTCCTGACCAACCCGTCCATAGGCGAACAGCTCTTCGAGTTCGAGCCGCGTGAGGTCAGGCGGCTGCTCGTCGGGCAGTACGAGATGCGCTACGAGATTCAGGAATCGACCATCTATATGCTGCGACTGTGGCACACCAGGGAAAATCGTTGATTTAACCGGTTTAGCATACGATTATTTTCGGTTTCGTGAGCTGCCGCCCTCGTTCGCCATCGCTTTGGGGTCTTTTCCTCAGCGATGGGTAAAAAAATCGCCAAAACCGCATTTTCCGCTTCAAATCTTGCCCGTTTCAGGGTAGGGTCCCGGTTCTTTTTGCGCACCGCTCAATTCCGGCAACCATCCCGGCGTATCCACAGGCCACGATATTCTTGTCCCCTCGTGGCCGTCTTTTTTCTACAGGAAGTGAACCCATGCTCCAAGCCACCAACATCGCGCTCTCCTATGGCAAGCGCGTCATCTTCAAAGACGTCAATATCAAGTTCACCCACGGCAACTGCTATGGCCTCATCGGGGCCAACGGCGCCGGCAAGTCGACCTTTCTCCGCATCCTCGCCGGCCAGAAGGAGCCGGACAAGGGCGAGGTCTCCATCGATCCCAAGGAGCGGATCGCCGTGCTCCAGCAGGACCAGTTCGTCTACGACGAGGAAACCGTGCTCAACACCGTCATCCGCGGGCACAAGCGGCTCTACGATGTCATGCAGGAGCGCGAGGCCCTCTACGCCCAGGCGGAACTCTCCGAGGCCGACGGCATGCGCTGCGGCGATTTGGAGGTCGAGTTCGGCGAGATGAACGGCTACGAGGCCGAGTCCGAGGCCTACGTGCTCCTCAGTGGCCTGGGCATTTCCGAGGAGATGGGCAGCCTCAGGATGAAGGAGCTGGACGGCGGCGACAAGGTGCGGGTGCTGCTGGCTCAGGCCCTGTTCGGCAACCCGGATATCCTCCTGCTGGACGAGCCGACCAACAACCTCGACGTCAAGTCCATCGCCTGGCTGGAGGAGTTCCTCATCCGCTTTGCCAACACGGTCATCATCGTCTCCCATGACCGCCATTTCCTCAACCAGGTCTGTACCCACATGGCGGACATCGATTTCGGTCAGATCCGGGTCTATGTCGGCAACTACGATTTCTGGTATCAGGCCAGCCAGCTGACCCTCCAGCAGAAGCAGCAGGAGAACAAGAAAGCTGCGGCCAAAGTGGCGGAATTGAAGGAATTCATCCAGCGGTTCTCCTCCAATGCCTCCAAGGCCAAGCAGGCCACCTCGCGCAAGAAGCTGCTCGACAAGATCACCATCGAGGAGATGCCGGTTTCCTCGCGCAAATACCCCTGGATCGTCTTCAAACCGGAGCGGCCCTGCGGCAATGTCATTTTGGAGGTCGATGGCCTCTGCAAGACCGTCGAGGGGGTGGAGGTGCTGAAGGATCTCACCTTTTCGGTCAACAAGGGCGAGAAAATCGCCTTTGCCGGCACCTATAGCCTGGCCAAGACCACCCTGTTTCAGATTTTGATGGGGGAACTTACGCCGGACGCGGGCAGCTTCCGCTGGGGCCAGACCATCACCACCGCCTATTTTCCCAAGGAAAACAGCGGTTTTTTCAGCGACAACCTGACCCTGCTCGAGTGGTTCCGTCAGTTCATCCCGCCCAGCGAGGGCGAGAGTTTTTCCCGCGGCTTTCTCGGGCGGATGCTTTTTTCCGGCGACGAGGTGACGAAAAAGACCAACGTGCTCTCCGGTGGAGAAAAGGTGCGTTGCCTGCTGGCGCGGATGATGTTGACCGGGGCCAATGTGCTGATCTTGGATGAGCCGACCAACCATCTGGACCTCGAATCGATCACCTCGCTCAACAACGGCCTGATCGCCTATCCCGAGGTGCTCCTCTTTGCCTCCCACGACCACGAGTGCGTGGCCACGGTGGCCAACCGGATCATCGAGATCGGCCACAAGGGCTGGATCGACAAGATGATCAATTTCGACGACTATCTGGCCGACGAAGCCCTGGCTGCCCAGCGCGAGGCGATCTACCACCAGGAAAAAAGCCGGTAGAGAGGTGTGGCGATGTTCGTTTGGGGCACGAATTGTTGTCGTATAAAGGCAAAAGTTTAAATCAGATAAGGCTTGATCGGTTCCCACGCTCCGGCGTCTCGCCATCCGGACGCGGGAGCGTCCAAGGCTTGCGTTTCAACGCTGGAGCGTTGGAACGATCGCACGATCACATCACGGTTCCCTTTTGATTTGCCTCGGAGGAGCCCGGCCCTCCGGGCGAAACAATATTACCGGCTGGCCGTGGCCAGTTTCAGGGCCAACCCGGCGAAGACGGCGCCGGCGGTCCGGTTGAGCAGGATCTGCGCCCGCTCGGAGCGGCGCAGCCATTGGCCCAGCGTTCCGGCCAGGAGGCTGATGGCGCCAAAGACGAGGATGGTGGCGAGGATGAAGATGGCGCCGAGTGCGACCAATTGCAGGGACAGCGATCCCTTGGCCGGATCGGTGAACTGCGGCAGGAAGGCGAGAAAGAAGAGGGAGACCTTGGGGTTGGTCACGTTCATGACGATGCCGCGCAGATAAAACCGCCCCAGGCTGATTTCTGGGGCAGCCGCGCTGTCCAGCCTGCTCGCCCCGGCCCGGAAGGCCCCCCAGGCGAGATAGAGCAGATAGGCTGCGCCCGCGAACTTGAGCAGGTTGAAGGCCAGGGCCGAGGCCTGGAAGATGGCGGCCACACCCAGGACCACGGCCCCGGTGTGGACGATGAGGCCGGTGCACAGACCCAGCGTCACCACGATCCCCACCAACCGACCCTTGATCGCCGACTGGGTGAGCACGAAGAGGTTGTCCGGCCCCGGCGCCAGGGCAAGAAGAAGGGAAGCGGAGGCGAACAGGGTGAGGGTGTGCGGATCGAACATGGCAGTATGATTAGAAAAAAATGATAAAAATGGCGGCAATGCCATGCCGGTCAGCCCAGCAGTTCCTTGACCTTCGCCGCCAGCGTCTTGCCCAGCTTGCGGTGCTCCTCGCCTTCCCAGTGAATCCCGTCCAACGGGCTGGAGACGATCACCGTGGCCGTGTCCAGGTAGGCGCAGCCCAACTCCTTGGCCACCCGTTCATAGTGGCCGGCAAACTTTTGCGATTTGCCCTCGGCGTCCTCGAACATCTCGGCATATCCCGTGAGGACTGCGAGCGGCGGCGGCGCCAGGAGCAACACCTGCGGACTCCGGCCTCCCCTTCCGGACAGACTCGTCTGCACCACCCGAACCAGCACGCCCGCCCCTTGCGCGATATCGAACGCGGAAAGGCTGAAACGCTTTTTCAGATCGTTGGTCCCCAAGAGAATAATGACCAGATCCAGCGGCCGATGCGATTCCAGGCAGGGGATCAGGTAGTCGCGCCCGTTCTTGTACCCTTCGATGGGATCGTCCCACACGGTTGTCCGACCGCCCAGCCCCTCTTCGATCACCTCGTACCCGGGTCCCAGCGTTTGCCCCAACACCCGGGGCCAGCGCGTGGCCTCGTCAAAACGCTCATACGTGACGGGGTTGCAGCCCCAGGTATTGGAATCGCCATAACAGAGAATGCGTTTCATCTCGGATAAACTCCTACAGGCTTGCTCGACAATGGAGCTTGATGCAAAATAAACGGTTACAGGTTCCGTCATCTCGACCGGAGAAATCTCATCGTCTTGGAACCCGAGATTTCTCGCTCTCGCTCGAAATATGACGATATAAATTATTTCATCCTCACGAGATGCGAGTGGGACGCAGGGTGTGATTTTGTCATCTTGCAAGAGGCTCTAGCACCAGACAACGATCTTCATCTTCAACGTTCCTGGTCCGGATTTTCCGGGCAGATCCCAATCGTCCCACAGAGTCTGAGCTGCAATGAAATCTATTCCGTGTTTCTGCGGGTGGCTGCAAGCAGAAAATTACGAAACAGCGTTGAGATTTTCGTCGCTGTGCTCCTCGAAAAGACAGCGACCGAGAGCGGCGGGCGATTGTGGCAGGATGTTCCCCGCATCTCGCCAGCCGACGCCGCGCACCCGATCTGGTGAAAGTTACGCCGCGTTTCCCCTGTTGTGCTTTTGACATTCTTTGATCGGGTCCGGTCTTCAGTGCAACAAAAACGCAAAAAGATGCTTAATTTCATCATTATCAATTAACTGATCCGGCAACATTCAAACTCCCCCATGTGCGAACCAGGAGGGACGTTATGCCTTCAGACGATCTGTACGACTTGGTCATTATTGGCGGCGGTCCCGGCGGCTTTACGGCCGGCATCTATGCCAAACGGGCGGTCCTGAAAACCGTATTGATAGAAAAAGGGGCCATCGGCGGTCAGATGACCCTGAGCGAGATGGTGGAGAACTGGCCGGGCATAGAACGTATTCCGGGCATGGAACTGTCGGAACGTTTCCTTGCCCATGCCCGATCCTACGGCCTGGAGGTGATCTCCCAGGAGGTGATTGCCGTTGAACCGGGACTGGACCACCATACCGTGCGCCTGGCCGACAATCGCATCATCCCCACCCATGCGGTCATTCTCGCTACCGGTGGCAGCCCGCGCAAGCTCGATATTCCCGGAGAAAAAGAATACTACGGCAAGGGCGTCTCCTACTGTGCGGTTTGTGACGGTTTTTTCTTTCGCAACAAAACCGTGGTTGTGGTCGGCGGCGGCGACAGCGCCACCGAGGAGGCGCTCTACCTGGCCAAACTGGCGAACAAGGTCTACCTGGTTCACCGCCGTGATACCTTGCGGGCCGGGATGATTCTCCAGGAACGGGTCAGGGAGCAGAAAAAGATTGAGATCATCTGGAACACAGCGGTCAAATCCATTGAGGCGGACAGCCGGGGCGTGAACGGTGTGGTGCTTGAACACCTCTTGACCGGCGAACAGCGGACGTTGCCCACGGACGGCATCTTTATCTTTATCGGCTTTACCCCCAACAACCAATTGGTCCCCGCAGGCTCCAGGATGGATTCGAACGGCTACGTCATCACCGATGAAACCTGTGAAACCAATATTCCCGGTATTTTTGTGGTGGGCGATCTTCGCCATAAATTCGGCAAACAGATCGTGATCGCCGCGGGTGAAGGGGCCACTGCCGCCCTGGCCGTGGCTCATTTCGTGGACCGCAAGAAAGGGGAACGTTAATCGAGGTGGGGCCGCAATAGTGACATCGTCACTTGGTCAGGCGGCTCTGACGCGGTCAAATACAAGCAGATGTTTTTCTAAGCTGCTTGCTTCCGACCCTCTTCGTTCATGCCGGCTTGCCGCCATGGGGCTGGCCGGCGTAGAGTCGGCCGTTGTGGGTGGCGAGAAAGGCGTCGAGGTCGATATCTTCCTGCTTGAGGAAGCCCTGGCCCGGGAGGATGCCGCTGCGCACCAGTTCCACCACGGCGCAGATCGAGGCAGCGGTGGTCCAGGCGATGGTCCGCCTCGTTTCCCGGCACAGTTGCTTCGGCGAGTAGACCCGGACAAATTCTTCCCGCGACAGGTCCCCCCCCATCCAGCCCTCGACCGAGGCGTGGATATAGACCACATCCTCGCTCACCGGCGGTTTGGCGTTGACCAGAATCCGGCCGGCGATGGCCCGGTCTTCCCGCATCAGCAGCTCATGGAGGAAGAAGTTCATCAGGGCGGCATGGCCCGGATAGCGGATCGATTTGTAGTCGAGATTCTCCACCAGGCCGTCGAAGGTCTCGCACATGGTCCCCAGGCCGCCCGAGGTGGTGAAGGCCTCGAGCTGGAGGCCGTAGATAACGATCTTTTCCAGCCATTCCAGGGGGGAGACCCATTTCCGCACCCCGTCCTCGATGACCTCGCAGTCGTTGAGGTACTCGTTGACCACGCCCTCGGGCGACCAGTTGAAGGCGTAGCCGAGCAGCCCGGTGGGGTGCTTGGGCAGGGCGCCGACCCGCAGCTTGATGCTTCTGACCCGCTCGAATTTTCTCGCCAGCGAGGCCCCGACAATGGCGATGAAGCCGGGGGCGAGCCCGCATTGCGGCGCCATGACCGCCGGCGCGGTCAGGCTGAGCTGCCTGATTGCGGCGGTGGTGCGCACATCCTCGGTCAGGTCGAAGTAATGGGCCCCGCACTCGGCGGCCACTCGCGCCACCCCGAGGTTGAAATGGTACGGCAGGCAGGAGACCACCGCGTCGTGGCCGCGCAGGGCTTTGGTCAGTTCGGCCGCGTTCGCGATGTCGATCTCCCGCACCGGGAAGGGGAAGGTGCCGATGACGTTCAAGGCGGCTGCCTCCACCGTGAACCCCGTTTCATGGAGGAGAAGGGCGACCAGATGGCCGATCTTGCCCAGGCCGAGGACCAGGATGGAGTCGAGAGGCTTGTTCATGGAATTCCTCCGATTGATGAGCGATGAGGTGGTGCAATTTTAAGGATGATACTACTGAGACGTCACCTGTGATTGATCGTGCCAACGCTCCAGCGTTGACACGCAAGCCGTCGACGCTCCTGCGTCCGTAGGACGAGACGCTGGAGCGTCTCTTGACCTGTTCCCACGCTGGAGCATGGGAACTATCGTACCGCATGAGCCTCAGGGGTAGTGTGCAAAAATTTTTCACGATTTCATTGCCGTTTCACGGGGTGTCCCCATAGTAGGTGTATAACCATGAGGAGAAGGATTTTCACGATGTGGTGAGTGGAATTGTCCTTTCGGACGCCGATAAACCGCATTGTCCCCCCACTTGAGGAGCGAACCATGGATATGGCCACCGAGTTGACCGACTACATGCAATTCCAGGATCTGCTGGACGACCAGGAGAAACTGGTGCGGCAAACCGCCCGCGCCTTTGTCAACGAGCAGGTGCTGCCGATCATCGACCGCCATGCCCAGGAAGAGACCTTCCCGGCGCACCTGGTGCCGCTCATGGCCCGGTTGGGCTTTTTCGGCCCGACCTTGCCCGAGGAGTACGGCGGCGCCGGGCTTTCCCAGGTCGCTTACGGGCTGTTGATGTACGAGCTGGAGCGCGGCGACTCCGCCCTGCGCAGCCTGGCCTCGGTCCAGGGAGCCCTGGCCATGTATCCGATCTTCGCCTACGGCAGCGAGGCCCAGAAGCACCACTGGCTGCGGCGACTGGCCAGGGGCGAGGCCATCGGCTGCTTCGGCCTGACCGAACCCGAATTCGGCTCCAACCCGGCCGGCATGCGGACCGTGGCCGTCCGCGAACCGGGCGGCAAGTGGCGCCTGAACGGCAGCAAACTGTGGATCACCAACGGTTCGATCGCCGATGTCGCGGTGATCTGGGCTCGGACCGACGAGGGCATCCGCGGCTTTCTCGTCGAGCGGGGGACGCCCGGCTTTTCCGCCACGCCGATCAAGGGCAAGTGGAGCCTGCGGGCCTCGGTCACCGCCGGGCTGTTCCTCGACAACGTGGTGGTGGATGAGGAGCAGAGCCTGCTCGCCGGGGTAGTCGGCCTCAAGGGACCCTTCGGCTGCCTCAACCAGGCCCGCTACGGCATCGCCTGGGGGGCGCTGGGGGCCGCCGATCATTGCTACCAGACTGCGTTGACCTATGCCCTGAACCGGGTCCAATTCGACCGGCCGATCGCCGGCTTCCAGTTGCAGCAGGAGAAACTGGCGGAGATGGTCACCGAACTGACCAAGGGCCAGTTGCTGGCGCTGCACCTGGGGCGGCTCAAGGAGCAGGGCAAGGCGACCCCGGCCCGGATTTCCATGGCCAAGCGCAACAACGTCCAAGCGGCGCTGACCATCTGCCGCACCGCCCGGGCCATGCTCGGCGCCAACGGCATCACCGGCGCCTACCCGATCATGCGCCACGCGGCCAACCTGGAGTCGGTCTCCACCTACGAAGGCACCCACGACATGCACACCCTGATCGTCGGCGAAGCGGTGACCGGAATCGCCGCCTATCGCGGTTAGGCGATCAGCCTACAGCTCGAAGCGGATGCCCTGGGCCAGGGGCAGGGCGGTGCCGTAGTTGATGGTGTTGGTCTGTCGCCGCATGTAGCCCTTCCAGGCGTCCGAACCCGATTCCCGGCCGCCGCCGGTCTCCTTTTCGCCGCCGAAGGCCCCGCCGATTTCCGCCCCGGAGGTGCCGATATTGACATTGGCGATGCCGCAATCCGAGCCGGCTGTGGAGAGAAAAAGCTCGGCCTCGCGCAGGTTGTCGGTGAAGATCGAGGAGGACAACCCCTGGCGAACGTCGTTGTGGAGGGCGATGGCGTTGTCGACCGCGCCCGAATATTTGATCAGATAGAGGATCGGGGCAAAGGTCTCCTCCTGGACAATCGGCAAATTGTTTTCGGCCAGGGCCAGCACCGGCTCGACGTAGCAGCCGGACTCGAACCCCGGACCGTCGAGGACCCGGCCGCCGCAGAGGATGGTGCCCCCCTGGTGTTGCAGGGTTTGCAGGGCTTCGCGATAGACGGCCACCGCCGGGCAATCGATCAGCGGCCCGACATGGTTGGTTTCGTCCAGCGGCGAGCCGATCCGGAGCGAGCCGTAGGCTGTGCGCAGGGCCTCGGTCACCTGGTCGAAGATCGACTCGTGCACGATCAGCCGCCGCACCGTGGTGCAGCGCTGGCCGGCGGTGCCGACGGCGGCAAAGACGATCGCCGGGATGGCCAGGGCGAGGTTGGCCTGCGGGGTGAGGATGATGGCGTTGTTGCCGCCCAGCTCCAAAATGGTCCGGCCCAGCCGGCCGGCGACAATGGCGGCGGCGCGGCGGCCCACGGCGGTGGAGCCGGTGAGCGACACCAGCGGGATGTCCCGGTCGTGGAGCAGCAGTTCGCCGATGGTGGCGCCGCTGCCGATGACCAGGGTGAACAGCCCCTCGGGCAGGTGGTTGGCCGCGATCACTTCGGCCAGGATATGCTGGAGGGCGATGGCGGTGAGCGGCGTCTTCGAGGAGGGTTTCCACAGGCAGGTGTCGCCGCAGACCGCGGCCAGCATGGCGTTCCAGGCCCAGACCGCCACCGGGAAGTTGAAGGCGGTGACGATCCCCACCACCCCGAGGGGATGATATTGCTCATAGAGGCGGTGATCCGGCCGCTCCGAGGTCATGGTGCGGCCGTAGAGCTGGCGCGACTGGCCCACGGCGAAGTCGCAGATATCGATCATCTCCTGGACCTCGCCCAACCCTTCCTGGAGCGATTTGCCCATTTCCCAGGAAACCAGGGTGCCAAGCGGCGTCTTTTTCGCCCGCAGGGCCTCGCCGATCTGGCGGACGATTTCTCCCCGCTTGGGCGGTGGCACGGTGCGCCAGTGGGCAAAGGCCTGCTTGGCGGCAATCACGCAATCCCGGTAATCCGCCTCCGAGGCAAGGTAGACCGAGGCCAGCCGGCGGCCATCGACCGGCGAGAGCACCGCCAGTTCGCCGTTCTCCCTGCTGCCGTTCCAGTGGCGTCCCGTCGAGGCCCCCTGGTTCTTCTCCTGGATACCCAGCGTGGCAAGAATCTCCATTGTTCCTCCTTCCGTGGTAAAACCGGTGACGTGCGGAAGTGCTGTGAAACGGGCAAAACCAAGGCCAGCGGTCGGGAACCGAAGCTGCCATGGTCTTGTAAAAATTTATCGCACCCCCTGCTGAAGTCAACGGTCTTTCTCGCCCAGGCACCAATCATCCAAGAGAATTCTTTCACGAGGTTTTTGAAAGCAAACGACGCCCCGTTTCTTCGCTGTATTTGACTGATTCTCTTTTGATCCTTATAAAAAAAGAAAGAGAAGGGCATCCCGATCTTGTGCGGCATCGCCGGTTGCTGCCCCGGCCGAAGGAGGGCAGGGCGCGGACGATTTCGGCCACGGGGTGGTTCGTTTGATCCGAGGGGAGAAAACGGGAGGTGCCGATGAACCGGCGGGGATTTCTGTTGTTTCTGATCGGTCTGGTCCTGGCGAGCCGGGAGAGCAGGGCCGGTCGGGGAGAGGAGGAGGCAATGCGAACGGCACGACAGCGAATGGTCAAGGAGATCGAGCGGGACGTGACATCGACCTCCTCCTATATCGGCCGGGGCCAGCTCGGCGAGGAAGTGATGCGGGTCATGGCCGAGGTGCCCCGGCACGAGTTCGTGCCGCCGGGAGAACGGGATGCCGCCTATATCAACGCGCCGCTGCCGATCGGCTACGGCCAGACTATCTCCCAGCCCTACATCGTGGCCCTGATGACCGATCTGCTGGCTGTCTCCAGGGAGGCCAAGGTGCTGGAGGTGGGTGCCGGCTCGGGCTACCAGGCCGCCATCCTCTCGCATCTGGTCAGGGAGGTCCACTCGATCGAAATCATCCCGGAACTGGCGCGGGCCTGCCGCGAGCGGATCCAACGCCTCGGCTATACCAACATCACCATCCACGAAGGTGACGGCTATTACGGCCTGGAGAGCGAGGCCCCGTTCGACGCCATTGTGGTCACCGCCGCCGCCTCCTACATCCCGCCGCCGCTGGTGCACCAGTTGAAGCCGGGTGGACGGCTGGTGATTCCGGTGGGCACGCCCTTTGCCGTGCAGCATCTGATGCTGGTCGAAAAGAACCTCGAGGGGAAGATCTCGATGCGCCAGGTGCTGCCGGTCCAGTTCGTGCCGCTGACCGGCCAGCGGGAGCAAACGGTCCATTGATGCCAGGGGAGCGCCGCATCCTGCTGGCGGTGGCGCTGATCTCCGGTGCCTCGCTCGGTTACGAGCTGCTGCTCCTGCGGTTTTTTTCGATCATGTACTGGGATCATTTCGCCCACCTGATCATCAGCATGGCCCTGCTGGGATTCGGCGTCTCGGGCACGGTCCTGGCCCTGAGCCAACATCGCCTGCTGCCGTTCTTTCCCCGCTCGTTTTTCCTGAGCGCGCTGCTCTTTGCCTGCACCCTGCCGCTCGCCACCGCGCTGGCCGGCCGGCTTGGCTTCAACCCGCCCGAGGTAATCTGGCAGGGCGGCCAACTGGCGCGCCTGGCCATGGTCTTCATCGTCGCCACCGTGCCCTTTCTCTGCGCCGGCCTCTGCATCGGCCTGACCATGCGCTGGTGGACCGGGGCGGTGGCGCGGATCTACCGGGCCGACCTGTGCGGGGCCGCCGGTGGGGCTTTGCTGCTGCTGGGGCTGCTGCATGTCCTGCCCCCGCAGGACGCGGTCCGGGTCCTGGCCCTGATCGGTCTGGCCGCCGGGCTGCTCATCGGCGGCGACCGCGGTAACAGAAGGCAACGGTTCGGGCTGGTTGCCGTAACCGGCCTGATGATCGGAGGGTGGCCGGGCCAATGGCTGGCGCCGGCCATGTCGCCGTACAAGGGGCTGGCCCAGGCGCTGCTCGTCCCCGGGGTCCGGATCGCGGCGGAGAAACGCTCGCCCACCGGCGAATTCACTGCCTTGACCTCGGCCGGCGTGCCCTTTCGGTACGCGCCGGGATTGAGCCTGCTGGCGCCGGTCGGCCCACCCGAGCAGGTGGCCCTCTTCCGCGACGGCCATGCCGCCGGCGTCATCCTGCGCGGCGCCGACGGCCCAGGGGCCCTGGACTTTCTGCGCTGGACCCCGATGGCCTTGCCCTATGTGCTGGTGGAGCGGCCGCGCGTCCTGGTGGTGGGGGCGGGCGGCGGGGGCGATGTCGGGCACGCCCTGATCGAGGGCGCGATCCGGGTGGATGCGGTCGAGCCCCATCGCGAACTCACCGACCTGGTGGCCGATGGTTTGGGCACCTTCTCCGGCGGCCTTTTCGGACGCGACAAGGTGCGGCTGCACCACGGCGATATTCGGGGGTTTCTGGCCGGGACGCAGGCGGTCTACGATCTCATCCAGATCTCGCCGTTCGGCTCGGCCACGCCGCCGGCCGTGGGCGGCCATGCCTTGGAAGCGGCCACCCTGTACACGGTCGAGGGGGTGCATCTCGCCCTGTCCCGGCTTTCCCCGTCCGGCCTGCTGGCCGTTACGGTGCCGCTCGAACTGCCGCCTCGCGGCGCGGTCAAAATGACGGCGACCCTTGCCGCAGCCCTGAAACGGCTCGATCGCGACATCGAGCCTTCCCGCCATGTCGCCATGGTTCGCGCCTGGAACACGGTCACCCTCGTTGCCGCCCGGTCGCCGCTCTCCGCCGCCCAACTGGACGCGGTCCGGGAATTTTGCCGCTCGCGGGCCCTTGACCTCGACTGGCTGCCGGACATCGACCCGTCCGAGGTCAACCGGACCAATGTCCTCGATCGGCCCTATCTCTACGAGGCTGCCCGGGCAATCTGGCAGGGGCAGCCGTACCGGCAGCTCGACTCCTTCGACCTGGCCCCGGCCACCGACGACCGGCCCTGGTTCAACCATTTCTTCCGCTGGTCCTCCTTTGCCTCGCTGTGGGCCCAGCGGGCCGCCGGCACCGCCGCCCTGCTCGAATGGGAGTATCTGCTGCTGTGGATGTCCCTGGCCGTGGCCCTGGGCATCAGCCTGATCGCCATCGTCTGGCCGCTGCGGCCGTTTGCCCGCGCCCGGCTCCACAGCGATCACGGGGCGGAAGGGCAACCGGTCCGGGCGCTCTACCGGGCGCTCTACTTTGCCGCCCTGGGCCTGGCCTTCTTCTTTCTCGAAATCGCCTTCATGCAGCAGTTTGTTTTGTTTCTGAGTCACCCGATGACCGCCATGGCGGTGATTATTCCCTCCTTCCTCTTGTTTGCCGGCTGCGGCAGCGGCTCTGCCCAGCATCTGGCCGGGTGGGCGGGATCGTTCCCCCGGGCC
>Ga0209639_1002671_pt1 | contig 13416 bp, 20 predicted proteins | sample EPASupsiteHSE605_FD_187268 | JGI IMG/M metagenome (GOLD analysis project Ga0209639, IMG submission 187268) | Bioremediated contaminated groundwater from EPA Superfund site, New Mexico - Sample HSE6-05 (SPAdes) (version 2) | ecosystem: Environmental > Aquatic > Deep subsurface > Groundwater >...
GGGGTGTCAGCTCCGAAAAATCCATGAGGGGTGTCCATGGTATGATCTGAGTAAAAAGAGTTTTTGGAAAATAATATTTAATAAACAGACAAAATTGAGAGCCGCTCTTGGACGTCAAGTACATGACTACTAGGGATTTTGTTAATTTTTCAAGAAACTTAATTGATTATGAAAATGATGATGATTCAATTGCATGAATATTTCTATGCTTGAAATCAACTGTTATAAGAGCAAAAAATGAAGACTTATCCAATAAAATGCCAACAATGGGAGCCCCCACAATTCTTGACAAAAATGAAACTGATGAGATCCTTGATTGGATAAAAAAGCAGACAAATAAACTAAATCCTCCCACTAGATGCGAATTGTCACAAAAAGTAAGGATATCCTTCAAGAAAATGGAGAAAAGCATAACATTTCAAAAATCTGGGTTGATGGTTACATTCAACAAAAAAGCGAGTCTATTTAAAAAGATAAAGCATTCCCAATAGAAGATAAGAGGGGGAATGTTACCAAGCAAGAAATTCAACATTTTTTTTTTGCTCAGAGAAAACAAAGTTGATGAATGATTCTATTGATTTCCGTTTTCAACAAATTGATATATTTGAAAGACTCTTTTTTAAGTACAATGAAAAACCGGTCCAAGAAAATATCATTCTCGATATTTTCGAAATAAAAAAGAATCAATACGATAGAGACAAGAACTATATATCTTCTCTTATCAAGTCATTTTCGAAAAAAAACAACCTTGGATGAGCACCAGGAAGAGTTCTTGATTGAGTGCATAAGAAGCCATTACCTTGACTATTCTCCATTGAGAATGATTGAAATTCTGGAATTAGCACAAAAAATATCAAATAAGAATTTGAGTGACTCCTGGGTTGATTCATTTATCAAAAGAAATGAACATTTACTATGTACAAAAGAAGCTTTACCTATTGATGACTTGAGAACAGAAGTTTATATTGAAAATATTGATGAGTATATATGTACATTGATGGATTGTTTTCTCGGTGTTGATCTGTCCTTGTTCATCAATATTGATGAAACAGGCTATACTGATGCTTCATCTTTACATTCATACTCAGCACTAATTCCAAGAGAATATGATTCAAATCCGTGTCATTTTAAAATTGATAGAAATCAGAAGAACATCACCACAATCACATCAATCACACTTGATTGAGATACTCTTATTCCTGGTATTGTCATACCTTCTGAATCAATACCAACTGAATAAGATAGATCATGTTTCCGAGATGGGAAAGATGGCCTTTTTTATACAAGCTCTTCCTGTTATGTCAACAGTGATATTTTTTTGTAGAAAAAAATTTGAACTTTTTGCAGATGTTTAATTGAATTTATTGGCCGGAGGTTACTAATAATCGTGAATAAACAATTGAAAAATAGACAAATGAATGACAATTGTCTTCAAGTTTGGACAGGTTTAAATGAGAAGCAAGACTTAAAAAGAAAGAAAAATTTCGAATTTTATATTTTTGACAAAAATAATTGGGAAATTCAACATTCGATGCTGTTATAAAGTAATTTCAAGTTTTTTTATATGCTGCAAAGTTAAGCATTATAAGCCGAAACAATCAATTATCATTGGTCTTAATGATATTAATTTTGATAAAGAACTTCATAATCAAGGAGATAGTGATGATCCCAATATTTTGTATTGTGATGAAAGATGGAAGAAAATGACAAACTCAAATACCGTTTTATATTTATTTTGATCTACAAAACAATATCATCTCGGTGAAGATCAAAAAGAAATCGATTGATTCACTAAAATTAAAGTGTTATTGGATCAGTGGAATTGATTATGTTACCAAAAACAATGGAGTATTCATAATCAACCCACCCAAGGATATTGTTTCTTATTTAGAATATTCAATTCAATTGATGAAGGGATAACATCGAGTAAAAAGGTTAATTAGGTTGATATTTTAACTCATATTCAATCTGCTCTAATATTATATAAGATTACTCCGGCATATTGTGGAAACATTATGATGGAAACCAAAATTATCTCAAAAATGTTGTGATGAAATCATTTCAAGATTTCGAAGAACTTCAAAGTATTATTATTGGGGATATATTGATAAAGATTTCACTAATCCGTACAAAAATCAAGCAATGGGCAATTAGGTATCAAAAAAGTGTTATTATTTGGTAAGTTTTCAGTGGATCTCCCCATTTTTTGGGTCTGTGATCAAAAAGTGAACGTAATTGAGTTGGACACAACAATTGATGCTGCATCTCCATATGCATTGTGTATCCCATGTGCTATTCCTTTGGGGTTTGCTCTGGGAACATCTGAAAACAGTACTTAGGGCTGAAAACATGTATAGATAGAGATGTTCCTATAATAATTATCACTCCGCTATTTCCTTAACCACCTGAGTATGCAAAATATTTTGTGGAGAAACAATATGAATTACTGATATTCCAATTCTCATAAGACTTTCCAATGGTAATGATTTCACTTTCATAAAAACAATCAACACAATAAACATGATTATTATCCTAAATGAAAGAGATAATGCAATCTTATTAAAAAGAAGTCCCTGTGTATTCATTAACATGTGTTGTTTTACAATCAAGATCCGATTATATAAATACAAGAAAACAAATCTTCATTGATTCAAATTGAATGCTGATGATATCAGTTTTTCAATAATACTTGATTGGTATATGCTTGGAGACAATTGTCAATTATTTGTCTATTTTTCAATTGTTTATTTACGATTACTGATACCAGCACAAAAAATAGAGAGACATACAATCTGTTCAGGATTACTTAATTCAGGTACATTCGATGCTACAGCTTCAATTACAATGAGGAATATCAATTGTATTTCTGTACAAAAAGTGATGGTACATATTTCGTATTTACAGTTAAGACTGAAAGAGGTCAGAGTGGATATGTATTTGATGGATTAACTACTGATGGAAACGTAGTCGTAAATCTTAAATTTGAACCAATTGCATCAAATCCAGCTCATAACGTTTATTATAACTATGATAAGAGGACGGATTGAAGTTAATAGGGCGATTGTATCAAATATTAGTTTTCATGCAAACATTGTACAGAAAAATCCTGATTATGATAACTTTGTTGGAGCAATGAGTGTTGTTAATGATGGTAGAAAGAAATGGAAACAAATGTATACAGTGGAAGACATTGAGTTTCATTTTAGAACTGTTGATGGTGAATTATTGGTTCCAAATGAAAAAACTTCTAACTATTTAATTGAATTAGAATTAGAATATTAGGCGAATTCGCAAAAAGTTGTATCGTTTCGCTAAATTCAATACCATTTCGCGAAAAGGTATTCTGATTCGCGAAAAATTCAATGTTTATTAAAATTTTGTTTGAATTTGCAAAAAGTGTTATCAATTTGCTAATTGGAATTCTTTTTTGCAAATAATGTATTAATTTCGAAAATTAATAACGTTTTTTGCTAATTCGTTATTCAATTATTTTAATCTTTCGAAATTATGTTTAATTTTAATTTTTATTTTGCTAATGCAAGAGCTTTTGCCGAGCCAATTGCAGTACAGCCCCAAGTTCAAAAAGAAGAACCTTTCCGAAGGTTAATACTATCTGCTGAGACATTGTTGGAGGAAGGAAATTTGAACAAATGGGAAGTGATGATTAATTTCACTCCTAATGAATTCCTTGAATTATACTCTATCGTATAAGAAACACTTAGTGAAAGAACCCATGGCGATAGCAAAGTTACCCCAATGACAAAGTTTTTTATGGTTTTAGTATTTTTTAAGCATGGAATGTTTGCCAAAAAATTGGCAATTGATTATGGAATTAGCTTCTCATTTTGCCATTCATTATTGTGGGACACAGTTTCGAAAATTCAAGATGATTTATTTAAAAATTGTGTGAAATGGACAGGAATTCTGGACCTAAATGCAGCCCAAAACCATTTTCGAGATGACCCAATGTTAATTGGATCAGTAGATGCTACTGTTATACCAATAAATATATCGAAAAAAGGTGATGTTAACAATAAGTTCTACAATGGGAAACACAAAAACCATGTAATTAAGGTCCAAGTAATTGTTAATCATTTGGGTCAGGCAATTCATGTTTCTCAATCTGTTCCGGGATCATTTCATGATTTTTCTCTCCTAAAATCGAGTGGACTAATTGATTTCTTAATGTGGGAATCGAACAAAGTGGTTCCTCTATTGAATTACTACCCTCAGGTATATGCTGACAGGGGATACAATGGCTTTTAAAATTTTTATAGTGGAGTTGTAGTAATGTTAAAGAAGCCCAGGAACCAAGAATTGAATAATGAAGAATTGGCCCTAAATACTTCAATCACAATCAAGAGGATCATTGTCGAAAATTGTTTCGGAAATCTAAACTATTTTTATCAAAACAAATATATTTGAAAATAAATGTCACTTTTCACAATTTCATTGAATTTTTCCCGAAAACATTGAATTTTTAGCTAATCAGAATACCTTTTCGCGAAACGGTATTGAATTTAGCGAACCGATACAACTTTTGCGAAACAAAAACCGTTATGCGAATTCGTCAATAAAATAATCCATGAGTATAATTATTTTTATTTTTTCTGTTACGAAAACATGCAAGGAACATTTGATTTTATACCCGCAATTGGTGGAAAAACAAACAACAAAAAAAGGTATTAACCAAACAAGAAAATGAATGCTTACTCAAGCTTAAGGAAAAACGAGCAGAATTGAATCAATAAATATGTGAAATTGATCCTCATGCTGGTCAAAATGGACGAGCTATTAAGAGAAATGAAGCAATGTGACATTTATTAAAACATCAGAAATGAATAAGGAAGTAAAACGAGTTGGTTGGGCAAATTCTGGTGAATCAGTAAGAAAACGATTTGAACTTGATGCTCAAAAACCTATCGAAAAACAAATGCATAAAGGATGGAAAGTTCATGATACTAGAGACATATCTGGTGATGGTATACCAGATGTAATTGTTTTCGATGAAACCGGAGCAGTAAGAATTGTGAATGGAAATACTATTACTAAATATCCAGAAAGACAACCATATTACAGTGAATTTCCGGATCCACAATTAAGGAGAGCTGTTAGTAACAGTGAAACTGGTGAGTCTATAAATTAAAAAATTGATGAAAATGGCAAAAAATACGATCTTCAATATTCTTCTTATGGTAATATCAAGAATAAATTCAATAATATTGATATATATACTTATTGGACTGCAATTAAAGAAAGAAATTTAATAAATGATATTCTAAACCATTTTAAGATGAATTTTTATGGATTATTGAAAAAGTATACTTGGAATCTCATTAGAATCATACAATCAGTGAGAGACTTATCTTAGAGATTCCTGAAAAGAAAGAAGAACGTGAATATAATGAGAAATCTAATAATTTCAAGTCAGCTCTTCAGGAAGAAATTACAAAATATATTACAAATTGCTCCAGAACAAATGTTTGATCATTTTGATGATGCATTCAATGTGGCTAAGAATCATTTATATGGAATTGCAGCTCATGAAGAACCTATGGCTAAGAGAAAACCTCGTGAAGCTAAACCTGTTAATAAAAATATAAGTGAAAAGACAGCAAAAGGTATTTGGAATAGGACATTGGCTGCTTATGGAGTAGGTGAAGAAGAAGCACCTTTTGATGATGCATTTACTACATGGCATAACAATAATCAAGGTTTGGATTTCTCTGAATGGATGGAATGGTACATGGATGAGGCTTCTAGTGGAAGAGAGGTGGATGAAGAGGTAGATGATGACGAGAATTGGTTAGATTTAATATATATTTTTTTAATCACATGTCAGAATTGTTCGAACAAATTGTTTTAAAAAAAAATTCGAGATGACTATTAATGAGCGTACTTTTAATTCATGTCCGAACTAGGGATGCAAATCTGGGGTCCTAAACCTGATTTTGGGTTTTAAAAAAATCCTTTTGGGGATTCAATAAATATGTTCTTAATTTATAATGTTGGTTTGAACTTACTTCAAAAATGAGCATTCATTGATAAATACTAACTCACAAATTAATGAATTGGATAAATCCCCTTATCTTAATGAAAAGATGAAGGGAATAATTCAATAAAAGCCTAAATTGAATTTTAAAAATTAATTAGTTTATTGCAACATGAGATCTAATCGAACCGATATTCCTCCAGATGGGTTTGAGAACGAGATTGAAAGAAAACCCAATGGAAAGTCAATAACATATTTAAGATGTTCAAAAAAGGCCATTAATCCATTGACAAAAAAATTAATTCAGTGTTCTTATCGAATTCGGAAAGATCATTATAGACAAAGCAAACATAAATGCTCTTTTATGAATTTAGATGAGTATTTATCCTCGAAAAAGCATACTATTCAGGATAGAGTGCTTGATTTAGATCAGGCAGTATATAATTTCGTCGGGAAATCGAATATTTCGATATCTACTGCAGTTTCAAAAGAATTTAATGAATTGTTAATGGCTTTTTATATGGCTGGTCAGTTAAATCCATCTAAACCATTTGAAACAAATTATCATCAATTATCTCGGCCGAATTTTACTAAGAATTTTATTGTTAATGCAGAAATAATGAAAACATCGATTTTAAAAATGTTCAAAGGATTTGTTTCGCTACAAATTGATGGAGGAAAAGTTGGACCAAATTCAATTCTCAATTGTGTAATTTCGAATCCAAATAATTCCATGATCCATCCATTTTATTCGAATCAATATTCAATTTTAATGGAACATGTGAATCTTATGTATCCCAAATAACCAGAATTGTCACTGAACTACATACTTTAGACATTCATGTAGTAGGTATAATTAACGACAATCTCAAAGCTCAAGTGTGTGCAACAGATCCAAATGAAGAAAAATCATTTCAAAACAACTCAACAGAGCTTTTTTTGAAATCAATTATCAGAATTCCATGTCAATGTCATGTCGTATCTCTTGCTCTTTCAGATTTGAAAAAACGAATTTCCTAAATGGAGTTGAAGAGAAACTAAGAAAGATTATTCATGTATTTAGAAAAAAACAAATTGAAAAAATGGATTGGATATTCATGTTAAAAACTTTGTCCAACAAGGTGGACAAATTTATTTGATATTCTTTGTTTTTTTGAGAAACATGAAACCAGAATCTTTTGCATTATGAAAACCCCAAACCCATTAGTATACCAAGAAATTGAATCAATAAGGCCTGATTTAGAGTTTATTATGTTCAATTCTCTTCCCAAACTCCTCATTTTTTTGTTTCTTTTTTCAAAGTTAATCGGCATTTTGGAGTCTGATTCAACAAAATAGAGTTGATTGCTTTATCATTTTTTCATCTTTTTTTGAAACAACAAGATCTATTATCCAAAGATTCAACGTTTCTGAGATGAATGATTTGAACGGATTATTTCGAAAGTCAATTATTGAAAGACTCAGAAATTGGAGAAATACAACAACTTTTTGCTTTATGGATGATTCGACCCTTTTCAGAAATAGTTAATACAAACCACAAACAATTATCCTCGATTGATGTATGGAAAGTCTTATCTTATGATAAAGGTTGGAGAAATCTCTCAGAATTGGCTCTGAGATTCTTTGTGTTGTCATCTTCTGAAGCTGCAGCAGAAAGGCTTTTTTCATTGCAAAGGTTTTCTGTTTCGAAACACAGATACAGAATAAAAAAATCTGACTGTTCTATTATCAATAATTATTATGTCTGAGTGTGATCTATCATCAAAAAATTCTTAAAAAGTAACTTGAATGACTCACCTGCAAAAATTTGGAATATTGAGAGTCTATCTTCGAGATATTGGGGCCATCAATAAAAACAAATTCCCTTTTAAATCCAATTTGCTCGAAAATGCAAATGCTTTAAAAATTGGACAATGATGTAAACATTTATATATCAGGGAAGAACCCCAAAACCGTCAAGACCCCTAACCGTTAGGACCCCCAAACAATAATATTCTTCTGAATAGGACCCCGAAAATTTCTGAATGGGGTCCTTTTTGAATGCTTATGACCCCCAAGTTAACATGAATTTTGAAAGGATTTGAGAATAGAACCCCCAAAACAATAATTTTCTACTGAATAGGATCCCAAGTTTTGATTAGATTGAAAACAATGACCCCAACCGTCATACATCCAACTTGATTGACTGGGTTTGTTCGAAAATGATTAATTTAACGGTAAATTTGCCAATTATATTTTTGGTTTTTGGTAATTTGTTTTCCATCCACTTTTCTCCAGTATATTTGAATTCAATGAAAAATTCTTCCTTTTAATGAAAAATAAGACCCCAAAAACCCCAACCTTAAGACCCCAAAAAACAAAAAAATTGCAAATTGGGGTATTATGTGCATCCCTAGTCCGAACAACAGAAACCAGCATCTTTTGAAGATTAATATTCAGTTCCAGAAGATTGTAGTGGATATACCATTAATGAAAAATTCGTACAATCAGCGATCAAACATTTATTAGATTTAAACGCCTCATTCTTTATGTATGCTTTAATCGATGCTCTTAAAAAAGAATATTATTTTGTAAAGATAAAAGTACATATCGAAAACATTTAAACAGAGCATTTTGCAATAATATTTGAACGTTTTTATTTTGATAAAAGAACAATCAAAGAACAAAAAAAAGAAATATTTAGTTTAATGTTAATAACTGCAAAACAATGAGAACTCAAGATTCTTCAAGGATTTGGGGTAAAAATTTGGTGCAGTAAGTAGTATAGGGTGACGGGTTTTGCCGATTTTTTTTGAACAGGGTTTTAGAGGCTAAAACCAATGTGTTTTTCACTGGTTAGTTTCATCAGCACTTTTGAGGTCCAAACCAAGGTAGATCTTCAATTTGGCAGCTTTTCAAATAAGTTTTCTGCCTTGGTTTTGGAGGACTAAATCAAGGCACTTTCAACTATTAAGTTATGAAAATTTTGCTTACTTTTAAAGCTCTAATGAAGGTGAAATACGCTGCCGATGCCTTAAATGGTTGTAAGGATCGACTTGAAACCAAGTTGCTTGAGGCATTTGAGGCTGATCTGATTGATGAAGAGTATTTATTCAAAAATATTCAGTTTGTAAGAAGATCTGTAGTGAGTATGATGACTTGTTGATTGATATGTGTAAGTTGTCACCATTAGAAGACAAGGAATTTAATGAGGATGATTAATTTATTTTTCAATTTTTAAGATTTTATTCATTTTGAAATGTGTGACTATGAGGATGCTAAATCGTTGGGTGAAGTAATAAACTGTATCAATTTGTTGAGACCAAAAAGTTTGGAGCTTGGTTGATTTCCTTGATCGTGAAAGACAAAAGTACTTTGATCGAAATGTTTCAGATAACTATGGGATGGGATTTACAGTTATGGATTCATATTATTCAGAAAAGAACATGAAGGTGTTGGTTGGGTTAGCCCGTGAGATGTTGATTAAGTTGTCAATCACAATGATGTAGATTTATTTTTGTTGAAATGGAAGTTTTGGTTAGTTTGGTTGGTAAGAATAAAATTTTGTCGAACCATGTTTCATTGTATGAGAAGTTAGTGTTAATTGCAAAGGTCTATTTTGGGTCAGTTGCGTTAACTGAAGAGTTTGATTCAATATTTACGTTGTATAATAGGGCTGAAGATATCTATATATGTGTTGCTGTGAAAAGAAAACGTGTGAATGATTTAGTGTTGACATTGGAGAAGCATAAGTTTCCAATACAGAAGGTTTTCTTGATTTGTACTGATGTTGATACTACTGAGTATATGCGGTATAAAAGTTTACTAGGGATGAGATAAATTGATGTTTTGAGGATTTTAAGTCTGATGCACAAGTAAAAATTAATTATTGTCAGGAAGTTTATGATCAAATATTTAAAAATATTATGAATTAAATTAAAATGAAGTATGTATATTATTATTAATTGACTTAATTACAATTACAAAGAATACTCAGGTCAATAATGAGAACGATCTGAAGTAATACATGCATACACTTAATTATATCGATAAATATAAAATAATTGTTGAGTAAAAGGGTGATTTTTTCTTTAATGAAGATGTATTGGCTGCATTGACAGCCTATATGATCTATAAAAAGACCAAATTGGATGAACAAAAACAAAAAATTACAGTAAATCGAAATGGAGTCAAGTATCATAGATTGTTATGTAGATCGAAATTGTTTTTATCTTGACTGAAATGAGTTATTGGATAACAGAAGAGGTGTATGATATGGTGCTTGATGCACGAAATCAAGTAGATGATTGTTATAATAATATCGCTTCACATGTAAATGAAGTTTACGAGCAACAGTTTATTGATGATGAAGATTTAATAAAAATAATGAGTCATAATAAGAGAATTGTTGAAAGGTTTGCTGATTTAGTTAATGCAATTGAACCACATGTGGTATGTTCTGAAGAGTTAGATGACTGAAGTGATTGTTTTTGGTAGGTTAAGTACCTATTTTAGTGTAATTGAGAGATTGAATGTGTGTTTGATTTGTTCACCAATTGGGGTTAGTGATCCATTTTGGTAAACATCGTTCAAATCACGACAAATAAATTGGACGTTGAATATTGGGACTCGAATTTCTTGTTGAGTTGGATCAGTGAAACTTTTAATGATTGCTGTATTACCATCATACCATATACATTCAGCTAGGGTTTCAAATAGACGTCTTCTTTTGAATTATTTGGTTGACTGCTTGTCTTCTTTGGTTCCCGTAGTGAGATGAACCATAACAATGTTTCCAGGTCTATAACTGTGTGTTCTAGATTCAATCTGGTTCACTTTCCATAATTCATTTTGCATCATGGAGATATATATATGTTCTGCATCAATGTTGCCATGAAATTCAGTTGGAGTAATTCTAATGAATCGATGTATTTTGTTTTTGTTGTAGTGTTCAACGAGTTGTTCCATTACTTTAGGGATCACAATTAATGTCTGGTTGTTTTCACCTAATGCATTACATAATGTCCGAATGACTGAGTCAACTGTTTTATTGTGATAGGTGTGAGGTGATGTGTGGACCACATGATATAATACTGGTTTATCTGAGTCAACCTCTTGTCCAACTATTTCTCCATTCCGAATTGACACAATTTGATATCGTTGACTAAATACAGTATAGATTGCATTTTGAAATGAAGCTTCACCATCACTTTTTATTGTTGTTATGGGATAATTTAGTTCATGTTGTTGTTGATCCGTTTTGGCAAGTGCAGGCCAGACATCACGTCCAGATTTAGACCATATTGGTTCAACCATTAGATATCTTGTGTTCACATTGATTGCAACTAGGTACATTTGTTCACGTTCAACATTAAACATTATGTCTATTTCCCAACAGCCGATTGAGTTGGAGAAATTTGGTTTTGATAACTTTTTTTGTGCTTCTTGTACTGTGAATCTGGTATATGGGGTTGTTTCTGGATTAGGTCGTTCCCAGTCCTAAATGGGTAAATGAGTTTCTCGTCTGGTCCAAATACACGTCGAATTTTTTCAACATAAGCTTCTTGTTGTTTTCTCTTTTGTTCTTGTTTCATTCTGGGCTCTTTTGGGTCAGTCATTTCAGGCAACTTGAGACTTCCAAGGTCTGTATTTGATGATATATTAGGTACTTTAATCTTAATTGGTAGTGGTTCCATGTTTAGATGTGAACATAAATAGAGGTTCAATCTTTTATTTTTTGTTATTGTGTAAATATGACATAAAAAACTATCTCGTCTGCTGCACTTGGCAAACTTACTGGTTTAGGTACTACCACAAATCAACCTGTTGTAAATAATAATATCACCATAAATTCTGGATCTCAAGAGAATAAGGATTCCACATTTATTGAACCAAATCCATATTCCCAAACTGAAGACTATTCTATTTCACCTCAGTTTGCAATGGTGTTCAATAAAATGTGTATCTCATTGTTAACTATAAATGACTACAAACTTCTCGGAAACATTATTGATCAATCGCATCGAATCATTTGTTCAGTTCAAGACCTTCAAATACTAATTTCACTATTTCTTGGATGTCAACAGAGTGATGTATTAGTTAACTTATACCCAGTTGAACCAATTGGATGATGTGGTTGTAAAGCTCTTAATCCATTCTGTGACATTGAGAATATCAAAATTAAGTCAAAAGATTTTAAATTGATGTACAATACCGCTTACAATGTTCTCAAAGATGACTATCACATTTGTTTTGATAGAGTCTTGATCTAAAAATAATATCATTCATTCAATTTTTGTTTATTCATCGAATGGTTCTCCAAATTGTTGAACAATTTCTCGAGCAGTTTCATGAACTAATGGTTCGAACAAATTATTATTAAATTCAGGTTCATTGCGTTCAGTACCTTCAGCGTCTATAACAACATCACCTAAAAAATTCTTGAAATGAGACCAACTTTCATATTGTTTCAATTCTTCAGACATCATACCAGCTGGTGAATTAAGTCTTTCATGAGCATCATTTTAAATTAGTTGCCATATTTTCATTTTAAGTATTCCAAAGAATGACATTACTTCATGAGGACGCACTTGTTGTTTGATTAATGCTCTAATCCTGCCCCAGTAAGGTTTAAGTATTAAATGAAGAAATACTTTGTATGGAGTTGGGTTGCGCTTAGCATTTTGATAATTATAAACAAAGCCATATACGTCATTTCCTTTTTCATCTTTTCCGGTTACAATTCGCATAATGCCTTTGAGACCAGTTTCTTCACGGAATTGTTACATTGTTTTTGCATTTTCATTTATTTGGCCATTGATGACACGTCTTCTTTGATCTGACCTATAATTTGTGTCATAATATGGTTTACGTTCTGGAAAGCTTGTATTTTCAACTGAATATCCATTTACTCCACGTATTTTCCCTCTTTGATCTCTAATAATGACGTCTTTTACATTGTCACCATCAAGATCTTGTTCTTCTATACTCCATCCACGATATTTTGGATTTGATCTTGTTGTATCAATGACATTAATTTCATGATCGGCTGATTTAGCAGAATTCATCCAGCCAACCCTTTTTGGTTCTTTACCTTGTTTGATCATTTCTTTCAAAGCTATCATTGCTGTATCACGTTTTACACTTGTTTTTCTACCTGGAATTAAGGTTGGATCTAATTTGTATATTTGTTTATTAAGTTCTCTTCGTTGAGCCTTTAATACTTCAATTTGTTGTTGGGTCGATTTTGGTAACGATGCATGATTTCGTGCTAATCTTCATATGCCTCTATTCCAGCAGGTCTGAGATTAATTGAATTACTCATTATGTTTGCATAGTGACAAAAATATATTCCAAGAGAAGTTAAATTGTAATGAAACCTACGACACACTCGGGATCAATTTGGTCTGTTTTGATGGAGGAAACTTTGAGTCTTGGGATCATGG
>Ga0209639_1002672_pt1 | contig 13415 bp, 12 predicted proteins | sample EPASupsiteHSE605_FD_187268 | JGI IMG/M metagenome (GOLD analysis project Ga0209639, IMG submission 187268) | Bioremediated contaminated groundwater from EPA Superfund site, New Mexico - Sample HSE6-05 (SPAdes) (version 2) | ecosystem: Environmental > Aquatic > Deep subsurface > Groundwater >...
GCAGAAGATATTGTTCAGGAAGAAGGTTATATCACCATAACTACTGCAATGGAAGACTTTGGTTCGATGATGAAAAAACTGGAAGAACTAAAGATAGAACCGGAGAGAGCCGAGTTACAACGAATTCCCAAAACAACAGAAACTCTCAATATAGAAAATGCCAAAAAAGTGCTGAAGCTTATTGATTTATTTGAAGAAGATGATGATGTTCAGAATGTTTTCCATAATATGGAGATGACAGATGAACTTATGGATATATAAGGGAAAGCTTATCCTTCATTTGATACCAGAAATTGAAATGCTCAGATTAAGTGATGAAATTAATGACTGATCCGATTGCCATCAATGCAATCAAGCAGGTTCAAACGTTGACATTTCAATAATTGGCATTATACATAATTTTAATTCATTTTAAGATAACCTCGCTTAAGAAGAAATTTTAGGGAGGTTACAAAACAAACAAAAATAGGCTGCCCTTAAAGGACAGCCTATTTTTTCAATCATTTCTGATTAGATTCTTACTTTGTAGCTGGAGCTGCAGCAGCAGTTGTGTCAACAGTAGCAGTAGAATCAGTAGCTGGTTGTTCTTGAACAACAGTTTCTTCAACTTGAGCAGTTGTATCAACGTTTTCAGTAGCTTCTTCAGTTTTGTTGTTGCAAGCTGCGAAAGCAAACATGCCAGCGATAGCCAATAAGAATAACTTTTTCATTTTCGTAAATTTAAAATTGGTTAATTAATCTGGTGACAAAGATACACATAAAATTATTGAGAGTGCAAAATTCTTTTAAGAAATTTTAACATTCGTATATTGCTGGTAATATATTGATATATAGATGTTTATTGGCGTATGAGAAAGGGTTGTCAACATTTTTTTTTCAACACCCGAAAGATTAACGCTTCAAAATATACCGATTTTGCCCAAAATCGGGTTTTTTCATCCAACTCATTGTTTTAACTTTGTTGCATGAATTTAATCCCGAATCTTAATAAATTACTTTTAACCCGCTTTCTTTTCAGGGCACTGCTTTTATTTATTGTTCTTAATCTGAGCCAATTGTTTTTTTATTACAGTAATACCGATTATTTTACAGCACTCGGTTTTTCGGAAACGCTGGGAATAATATGGGGAAATATCGTGTATGGTATTTCAACGGTATTAATGCTGATGATTCCGGTTATTGTCCTTGAGCTGATTTCGTTTCCGAATATTGAAAAATATGTAAATTACATCACGCGCGGACTTTATTTTTTTCTTTCGATTTTGGCATTGGGTGCAAATCTGGCAGATTCTATCTATTTCAGATATACCTTTAAACGTACTACTGGTGATATTTTCAATTATCTGGGTGCAGGGGATGATTACGGAACACTTCTTCCTTTATTTGTACGCGATTATTGGCATATTTTTCTGATCTGGATTGTAGTAAATGCGGCATTTTGCGTTGTGGATATCAAAGGAATTCGTTATCTCAAAAAACGATTTCAACCAAGAGAGAATATCTCGGGGCGATTGCTTCTGAGTTTTATTTTGTTTGCAATCTGGATTATAGGGGTACGCGGTGGCTTACAATTGCGCCCGGTTGATCAGATAAATGCCGGGCAGTATGTTGAACCCAAAAATGTTGCGCTGATTCTTAATACTCCATTTACGATTCTTAAAACTCTGGGGGTTCAGGGTTTGAAAGAACGAAAAGATTTTACGGAACAGGAATTGGTAAAAATTTACAATCCGGTACATACGTATATTCCGAATACAAGTGATACAACCAGACCCAATATAGTGATTATTATTTTGGAGAGTTTCTCGAAAGAGTATTCAGCGTATCTGAATCCAACTCTTGACAAAGGTAAGTACAAAGGATATACTCCATTTTTGGATTCATTGATGAGCCAGTCGCTTGTTTTTACACGGGCGTATGCGAACGGAAAACGTTCTATTGAAGCGATTCCTGCAATTTTGTCCGGCATACCATCGATGATGAATGAAGCATATATTACTTCTCCTTATTCAGGAAATAAGCTGGAAAGCATGGGCTCAATCCTGAAAAAACAAGGATACAATACCTCTTTCTTTCATGGGGGAACCAATGGAACTATGGGGTTTGAATCGTTTGTGAAAGTCGCCGGGTTTGACCATTATTATGGCCGTAAGCAATATAATAATGAAAAGGACTACGATGGAAGTTGGGGGATATGGGATGAGCCTTTCCTGCAATACTTTGCCCAAAAGATGAATACATTCCCACAACCGTTTGCAAGTTCGGTGTTTACGCTTTCGTCGCACCATCCATATAAAGTGCCAGATGAATATAAGGGTAAATTCAGGAAAGGAACACAGCGCATTCATGAAACAGTAATGTATGCCGATGAGGCTTTACGCCAGTTTTTTAATACTGCAAAGCACATGTCCTGGTATAATAATACATTGTTTATTATTACGGCTGATCATACTGCACAGGCAAGCCATAGATACTACCAATCGTCAACAGGAATGTATGCTGTGCCAATTATACTTTTTTCGCCGAAAGGTACGTATAAAGGCATAAATACCGAAATAGCCCAGCATATCGACATCTTGCCTACAGTGGCTCAGTTGTGTGGATATAGACAGCCTTTTATCTCGTTTGGAAATAATTTATTCGATAGTACTGTGAGCAGAGTTCATATTTCTTATCTGAATGATGAATATCAGATGCAAAAGTATAAATTTGTACTCAAATTTGATGGTGAAGAAAGTTTGTCGTTATTCAATCTGGAAACAGATTCTTTGATGAAACGCGATATTTTATCCCGCAATCCGGCTGTCCAAAAAGAGATGGAGCGTTATTTGCGGGCTTATATTCAGCAGTTTAACAACAGGGTTATTCACAATCATCTCACCTATTAAATCCTCGAAATTTGAAAAAGATCGTATTCATCATTAATCCTATTTCAGGAATTGGTCAGAAGAAAAAAGTTGAAAAAGCGATTGAGTGCTGGGATGCCCGAAATGAATTTGATATCGAAATTCTTTATACTCAGCGCGCAGGCCATGCTCCTGAATTATCGGAAAAAGCACTGAAAAATGGTGCCGATATTATTGTAGCAGTGGGAGGTGATGGTTCGATCAATGAAGTTTCACAACCTTTAATTGGCACAGATGCCGTGCTGGGAATTATTCCGGCTGGCTCGGGAAATGGGCTGGCTACCTTCCTGAAAATTTCAAAAAATGTAAAAAAGGCTCTTGAAATTATTCGCAAAGGAAATGTAAAACGGATTGATACCGTTATGATTAATGAAACTCCTTTTGTAAGTATTGCCGGAGTAGGCTTTGATGCTTTGGTAGCCAAACGTTTTTCCGAATTTCCTTTTCGTGGATTTTGGTCGTATCTGCACATTGTTCTAAAAGAGTACATTCAGTACAAACCTAAAAAATACCGGTTGATTATTGATGGAATTAATTATAGCAGACGGGCTTTGTTTGTGAGTATGGCTAATTCAAATCAATTCGGATACAATACCACAATTGCCCCGGATGCCAGCATTTATGATGGCCTGGTTGATATTTGCATTGTACGCAAAGTGGCATGGTACAAGGCATTTATGCTGGGGCCTTATTTGCTTCAGAACCGTATTGATAAATCGAAGTATGTGGAAATTATTCAGGGAAAAGAGATTTATATTCTCCGTAAACGAAACAAGGTGGTGAATATCGACGGTGAAGCTGTGAAGCTGAAGAAAAATCTGAAAGTGAAGATTGTTCCACAGTCGTTAAATTTATTGGTTCCCTGATATTCAGAATAACAGAACAGAGAAATGGCAAAGAAAAAAGCAGACGGGATTGTATATTCAACCAATCCGGACTTCAACTATCAATATAACTCATCCGAAGAGGAGGAAACATTGGCACCCGAACAACAAGATCTGCGAGTCTGGCTCGATAAAAAACATCGTGGAGGCAAAGTGGTTACGCTTATCACTGGATTTATCGGTAGTGAAAGAGATCTGGAAACACTGGGTAAAATCCTTAAAAGCAAATGCGGAACAGGTGGCAGTGCCAAGGATGGCGAAATTATTATTCAGGGCGATTTTCGTGAACGGGTGATGGCTTTGTTGGCTCAAATGGGCTACAAAAAAGCGAAGAAAGCTGGAGGATGAGAAGGGTATAGGGTAGAAGGTGCACTCTTTTTGAGCGTTGTTTATAGGGTTTATATTGCTAAATTACATATATTTGGTTTTTCTAATTTTAGTGCTCAATGAAACTTGTATTGTATTTGCCGCTGACATTGGTTCTTCATATATATTCAAAATAGTATTGTTAAAGGAGTTAAAAATAAATGATTCAGATTGTTGTCTGCCTAGGTATTGGTGTAAAACGCATAATGTAGAATTTTAAACAAAAAATCAATGTTTCCAAAACTATTAATTCTTGCTCTTTGTGTACTTTTGACAGCATGTGGCTCTAAACATAACAATACAGAACAACACTCCTCAGATGATTATAAAAAGTATACCACTGATGTTCCATTTGCAGGTTTCTGGTTGAGTGAAAATTATTACAATACGTTGATGAAAACTAAATCACCTCGTAAAGCACAGGGTGATTGTGAGTTATTTGAAATATCGTCAGAAACAACAGTCAGAACAACAGAAATTCTTAATTTTCATGAGGGAATTCAGGTAACAGTTGTGAAAAATAAAGGCCAGTTTGAGTTATGGAATACAGATGATTCGCTATTTGTTGAAAAACAAGGTGATATAAAGATTCTGTCTAGGAATAAAATCAAAATAGGCTCTGTTATTTATCAGAAGGTTCATGTTATAGTGAATGAAAATGATATTTATCTTCTTGAAGAGTTGCTTTTTAATGGAAGTTATATGAGTGACAAAGGAGAGAATATTAAAATGAGTAGGGATGGAAAGGTTTCGGGATTAAGTGGTTTCAGATATTATCTTCCACGACTTGATTACTGGGATGCTGGTTTGAATATTGATTTGGTAGAACTGGGTTCCTCTAAGGAGAATATGACTGAATATGGTTTTCGGTTTAACAGCGATACACTGGAACTTTACCAGATAAATTGCCTTGAAAAAGATGCTGAAGGTGAATGTGTAGAGATTGGTTACGGTACACTTTATAGAAAGTTGTGGAAACGGTAGTTTTTTCGTTGGATGTTCTTGAATTTATATGACAGTTGTTTCGGTAGATTAGATTGCTTTTTACTGCAAATCTTGCATACGAATTTCTTTGCCATCTATTTGGGAAACTTATCGGCTACAAAGTAGCTTCAGGGGTGATACCGCTGATAATCAATAAAAAGAGTACATAAATATAAAAAGCTGCTCAAACAGAGCAGCCTTTCGGTTTGTAATGATGAGAAATATAAAGAGTCCCCTTTCGGGTGAAATTTATTTCATATTTCGCCAATCTCCGGTCTTTCCACGTTCTTACGGTTTCTGACTTCTATTTCAATACTCCGCTGGCACGAGATATAGAATAGGCCGCAAAAAATCCGAAAGCACCATTGTTTACATTACCGCGGATGTTGGCCGGAGGTCCGCTGAACATTGGATTACTTCCACTGGTTTCCTGACCAATGTCACTGATAAAGTTGTAGTAATCTTTGGTAATACCCCATATTTCGAGTAGCACGTGATCACCCACATTTCCTTTTTCCCCGGTTTTTTCATCACGTAACCATGCTACTCCGATTCCGTTGGTATAATTTCCATTGAATAATTTATCGTTCACAATCAGAGGTTCGGTAATGGTGTCGGTTTGCAGAACATTGTTTTTGTAGAGATTGAAGAGATAATGATCTTCCATAGGTGAATCGTAGGTGTAGAGTTTAATCTCCCATGCGTCGTAATCGGTACGATATTCCGTACGGATAGAATCAATCGAATTGATAGGCTGAAGAAGCGATGAAGCAGTATATTCTTCTGTTTGTCCGTTATTGTCGATATCAACGTTGCGAATCGTCAGTGTGTAGGTTTTACCTGGTACTCCATACACCAGCGGTGAGGTTTCGTAAACACCCGGTTTCTGTGGATTTTCGGTAAGTGTCCATTCCTGTGTACCGTCGCTGATTTTTACAATAGCACCTGATACTGCTGGAGGCTCTTCGTTTGCAAAGTAGGAGCTGGTTTTGGTCAGTTTTACAATATGACGGGTAGTATCCGTAGAGATTGCACCTTCCACAACCAGACGGGTATATGTATCGTCGAGCTTTATGTCAATACGTTCGGTACATGCATTCAGTATTAGAATGAATGCTACAAGTGCAGATAATATTTTGAGTGATTTCATCGGTTCTTAGAATTTAAAATTAAAGGTTACAGCAGGTAAAAATCCGAAGAGATATACCTTTTCGGCATAGGTAGTATTGGGCTTGTCTTCGTCTTTAGAGAACTGTATCGACCATGCATTGTGACGGTTATAGAGGTTATACACCGAAAATACCCATTCGTGACTCCATTTGCGGTTTGGCTTTTCCTTGCTTTTTAGTGTGAGCGACACATCCAAACGATGATAATCGGGCATACGGTATGAATTTCGGTCAGAATAGATGGGCGCGATTACACCACCGATGTTGGCACGTCCGGTAGGGAAGGTTACCGGGTTACCGGTGTAATATACCCAATTTGCCGAAAGTGTAGTACGGTTGCTGATGCGATAGTTTAGTACTACCGATGCATTATGGGTTTTATCGAACGGAGCCAGATAGGTTCTTCCATCGTTGATGCCAGGGATTGTACGTTCACTTCGCGAAATAGTGTAGCTAATCCATCCGTTGAGCTTTCCGTCTGGTTTTTTCAACAAAAATTCAACGCCGTAAGCTTTCGCTTCACCTACTCTTACCTCACCTTCAAGCTTTTCGTTAAGGAGTAACTGTGCGTGATCTTTGAAGTCGATAGTATTGTTCATCAATTTGTAGTAACCTTCAATAGAGGCTTCGAACGTATTTCCGAGAAAGTTGCGGAAAAATCCGAGTGAAAATTGGTCAGCACTTTGTGGTTCAATATTTGGACTTGCCGGAAACCAGACATCCAGCGGAGTACCGGAAGTAGAGTTTTGAGCGAGCTGAATAAACTGATATGTACGTGAATAATTTGCTTTGATAGAAAATTTATCGTTGAACATATATGCAGCACCGAAGCGGGGCTCAATGCGGAAATAATGATTAAAGATGTCGCCTTTTTTGTAAACAGTAGAGTCAATTGCTTCAAAATTAGTGTTATAGTTGTAGATGGTTGCACTTCCGATGTTTTGGAACAGAGTAGCTCTGATTCCATATTTCAGCGAAAGCTTATTGTTTACTTTTTGATCGTTTCCTGCATAAATACTGTGCTCAAAGGCATAGTTATTCGGTACAATGAATTCGGTAAAGAGGCTGTTGTCTCCGTCGCCGGCAGCTCTTCCCGGATGATACACATGATAGATAGAGCTAACGCCGAATTTTAAGTTGTTTTCAGGAGTGATAAAGTAATTAAAATCAGCTTTTAACCCATAATCCAGAAGCTGTGATTTCCAAGTGAAAGAGTTGGCTTGTCCGGGAGTAGTTCCCAGTTGATAGTCGTATTTGCTTTGGATAAATGTAAAGTTTGTGAAAAGCTTTTGTGAAAAGAGATGGTTCCAACGCATTGTAAAAGTTTGGTTTCCAAGGTTCATACGAAAGAAATCATTGTTAAACACATCTCTGCCAAAGTATCCCGAAAGAAAAATGCGATTATTCTCATTGATCTTATGAGAGATTTTGGCATTGAAATCGTAGAAATATACCTGATTGTCACGAATATTTTCATCGCTTGATAGAGGAAGGAATAAATCAAAGTAGGTTCTTCTTCCTGACAAGATAAACGAAGTTTGATCCTTCACCAGCGGGCCTTCCACTGTTAAACGGCTCGAAATAGTTCCAATACCACCGGTAGCCACAAATTTTTTGTTGTTTCCGTCGTTCATGCGCACATCCACAACTGACGAAAGTCTTCCGCCAAATTGTACCGGGATATCTCCTTTGTAGATGGTTACATCCTTGATGGCATCATTGTTGAATACCGAAAAGAATCCGAGAAAGTGAGATGCGTTGTAAACGGTAGCTTCATCCAGAAGAATAAGATTTTGATCAGGAGCACCACCACGAACACTGAACCCAGTGGCACCTTCGCTGGTAGCTTGTACGCCCGGCAAAAGTTGTAATGCCTTAATGATGTCAACTTCGCCCATTAATGCCGGAATCTCTTTAATAGTTTTTGAGCTTAGTTTTACGGTGCTCATTTCATTTTTTGCAACGTTTTCGTTGGCACGCTGAGCCCTTATTTCAACTTCAGAAAGCTTTTGTGACTTTGAAACAAGTTCAACGTTTTGTGTGGTATTTGCCGTAAGCTTTATTTTTTTTTCAATGCTTTCATAGCCCAGAAAAGCCCATGTGAAGGTGTATTCGCCGGGTTCGAGACTGATGGAGTAAAATCCGTAAACATTACTGGTGGTTCCGGTTTTAAGTTCTTTTACAAAAAGTGTTGCGCCGATTAATTGTTCGCCATTGTTTTTATCACTTATACTCCCGCTTAGAGTGTAACGCTTTACAGCACTGTTGCCACTTTTGTCGGGAGTACCCGCAATCAGAGGCCAACTAAATAAAAGGATGAGTACGATGAGTGTTATTTTTTTCATGCGTGTTGGTTTCTTTGATGAGTTTGTACGTGCTTATCGTGAAAAATTTCCAAAAAGTAATCCCAGTGAAAACTGAGGAGTATTGAAATCAGTAGATTTAAAGAATTTTGTTTCAATACCATTGATATTGGGGTAAGATTGATTAACTCCCGTAACAAACCGATAGCCAATTCCAGCATTGATCTTAAACCATTTGGCAATATTCAGTTCCGCTTCTACTTGTGGTGTTAGAACAAAAACCTGATCATAACCTAATTCGTCGTGGTAGTCAATTTTATAATCTCTGTCGGTAAAAGAGATTGATCCCCAGCCAATTTTTGTACTTGCAGACCAATGGATAAGCTTTTTGTAATCGTGGATGTATCCGATCCAAAATCCACCATGACCGAATTGTGTTCTAAGGTCTGTGTAGGTTTTTAGAGTGCCGTTGGCTAACTTTGTTGAGAGGGCATAGGAGTGCTGAGTAGTCATTCCCATACCGTAAGCTCCGAAGAAGAATTTCTGATTGAGCAAAACAGCCCCGCCACCACCGGTGCTGAATGAGAAATCATCTTTAAATGCTGAAAATTCGTTGATTACAGCTCCGAAACCTTTTACAGAAACTTTGCTGTCGGCTCCGAATAAATATTGTGGTTTTTCGTCTGATTGCGCTTTTGCGCATGACCCGGTTGCAAATACAACCACGATGATAAGGAAAAGGTGTTTCATAGTGCTTTCTTTTGGGGTTAGTTTTTAATCAAATTTCGTGCCATTTAGTAAAAAGTTTAGCCGAAATTTGTGACTGCAAAAGTAATACCGTTGAATTATAGTGGAATATATATTTAGATTAATAATGATAACTAGATGATGAACGGGTAAAAACAGGAGATGAACGTGTTTTTTATATTTCGGCCTTTTTGAAATAAATTTCTATAACATGCTTAAACCATACAGTGAATTGATCGGGATTTCCTGATATTTCTCGTTTCAACCATGGCAAGCTAACCCATTTGTAATCTTCAACTTCTTCGGAATTTATCACCGGAATGCCATCATATTTGCCGATATAAACCTGATCAAATTCATGTTCTGTAAGTCCGTTGTTAAATTCTGCTTTATAAATAAAGTTGAATTCCCATTCTAATTCACAGTCGAATCCCATTTCTTCGATTAACCTGCGGTGAGCTGCGTCCAGCGATTCCTCTCCCGGGAGAGGATGACTGCAACAGGTGTTCGTCCATAAGCCAGGAGAATGGTATTTGGATAGAGCTCGTTGTTGTAGCAATAACTCTTTGTGCATGTTAAAAACTAGTACCGAAAAAGCTCTGTGTAACAAGCCTTTTTTGTGTACATCCATTTTTTCACCAGTTCCAGTTTCTATATTATTTTCGTCAACTAATATTATATCGTGCTTTGTCATGGCTGTCAGGGGTTAAGTAGTGCTAATCACACTCATTAACAGTTATTTTTGCTAATTGTTTAGGATCTACGGCTGTTGCAATTCCTTTGGCATCCCAATGTTTTGCACAACCGGCAAAGTCCAGAAAAACGCATTGTCCCCGGATGTTTAATGCTTTCATTTCAAACCCTCCCTGAAGCAGATTCAGTACACATGCGACACCAATCAATCCGGTTTCGCTATTATTTTGCCAATTTTCCAGAAAACGGGTAAAGTCAGAAGAGTGAGGAATCAGAAATATTTCGGTATTTTCTTCAATCATCATGTTTTTTATCATTCCGATGTTACAGTATGGATTACATGCAGTGCAACGCATCTCCAGTCCGTTTTTTTGAGCTTTACAGTTTAGAAAATCTGTTCTCATGCAGGTAGGTAAAAGGATTGCACGTTTTTTTGTTTGTTCAAACCCTTCACGAAAAGCTTCATTCAGAATCCATGCACCAAACATGTTGAGGTGATAATCAGATTCAGGACGGGCCGTAAATAGTATATCTTCCCGATTACGGTATTCTTCTTTCTGGTTTTTTAGAAATGTTCCAACTCCTTTGGTATAGATTCCTAATTCTGTTTGAGCTTCGATAACAAAACTATCTGACCAATTTAAAAGTGTTTGATAGAGAGATTGAGGCATGACAGTTTCAAAAATAAATCGCTGTAACAGTCGGATGCGTTTAGCTTCTTCTTTGAAATCGCCGGAAGCTTCCAGCCAAAGAATAAAACGGGCAAGGCGGTTTTGGGTTATCTCAGGGATTATATCTCTAGATGGTTTGGATACAATGAATTTATAGATAAGTTTTCCGCGAATTTCATCAATCTGTGCTTTTTGCTCCGGGCGTTCGTTTCGCATACTGTAAAGTTTTCGAAGCAAAGCGAGCATCGCTGGATTTGTATGCATCGCTTTATGAGCATAATTACGCCAGAATACCGAAAAAATCAACCAGTCGAGCATATATTCCTGAGTAGTACGCGCTTTTTCTGTTTCGTTTTCATTTACCCATACGTAAGTTTCACCAGCAAGATTGAAAATTTCCTGCGGCGTTTTGTCAAGAAAACGATTCGAAAATGATTCCAGACGATTGTAAAAACCGTTGGCATTGTTCAGGTTATAGATTTGCTCCGCTTTCATATCCAGTTTCAATTATAGTTTAATTGATGATGCAAAAGTATTTTTTACCGATTACCTTACATTGTGGAAATCGATGAATGACGGAAAAAGGGGGATGAATGAGTAATTTTGGTTGATTGTTGAAAAAGATGTTTTTTAAAGAGGAATAGGGTGCGCTAGTTTTGAATTGAAAGTGTTTTTCAGGACAAAATATCTTTGTATTTGTCTTCTATGGGTAGTCCTAACAATATTCCATATTCATTAAGAAATTCAACAGCTTTGTGATATTCAGGAAACTCTTTTAGCGTGATATTTTTGTGCGAAGATGATATGAGAATAATATCGAACGACCGGGTTTGATAGTTGGTTGAATTACCACGACTGTTCATAGTTTGTGATTCAAAAATGTACTTAAGCTTAATGAGGTTAAATCTGTCCAGAGGTTGCCATTTCCCAATTTTGAAAAAGCAGAAATTAAAGTAAGGCTTAATTTGCTTTTGTTCAATATTAATCATTACTCCTCTGATAGAAAGGAACGAGAATGATCCAACAATCAAAGAAAGCATCCCTGCAATCTCTTTGGGAAAGATGTCATCATTCCGAATTCCTGAAACAAACAGAAATATCCCTACAACAATCATTCCCAGGCCGATAAATGAGATCGCTCCTTTAAAGGTTGTTCCATGTGAAATTATTCTGACTGGCATTGGCGGATCATTTTATTATGCTGTTATGATTCATCACTTTTCTTTTGTTTCTCCTTTGTTGAGAGCATTCCACAGGCAGCAAGTATATCTTCGCCACGTGACTGACGTACGGTAGAGAATAATCCTTTATCGGTAAGTGCATCACGGAAACGAATCATCTTATCATTGGAGGCTCCTTTTAGAGGAGAACCCGGAATGGCGTGAAAACGAATCAGATTGATGCGACAGGCCAGTCCATTCAATAATTTTGTCAGTCCGCGTACATGTTCCATGCTGTCGTTTACTCCGTCGAAAACAATGTACTCAAACGAAACTCTGCGTTGATGTTTCCAGTCGTACTTACGGATTATTTCTATTACTTTTTCGATAGGATATACGTGTTGTATCGGCATCAGGCTTTGTCGTTCGGCATCAAATGGGCTGTGCAGGCTGATCGCCAGATGACACTGACTTTGTTCGATAAATTGTATCATAGCCGGGACTATGCCGATGGATGAAACGGTTATTCTTCGGGGACTCATCGCAAATCCCCAGTCGGAAGTGAGTATTTCGATACTTTTCAACACTTCATTTATATTGTCGAAAGGTTCCCCCATACCCATGTATACAATGTTATTCAGCGTGCTACGTTCCGGAAGGCTTCGGATTTGATTCGCGATTTGTCCGGCAGTAAGGTTTTTCTGGAAACCTTGCTTTCCGGTCATACAAAACAAACACCCCATCTTACATCCAACCTGTGAAGAAACACAAAGCGTTGCGCGGTCATCTTCGGGAATATAGGCAGACTCGATAAACATATTGGGTCCGGCAGGGAAGAGGTATTTTTTGGTTCCGTCAACCGATTTTTGCTCATTTATGGGTTCTTCGAGACCCAAGGTATATCTTTCACTTAGCAGTTCACGATGTGCTTTCGAGAGGTTGGACATCTGTTCAATCGTTACGATTTCCTTTTTATAAAGCCAGTCGGCAATTTGTTTTGCCGCAAATTTGGGTAATCCGCATTCGGCTGTTAAGACTGTAAGTTCTGTTAATGTTTTCCCGAAAAGTGTTTCTTTGTCCATCTTGCTGGTTAAAAATAAATTTCCGCATGAATGTTTGTGAAAGGTACTCCCCGGTCGAGGAGTAAGTCACGTACTTCCACAATCATTTCTGCACTTCCGCAAAGGTAATACTTTATATTGGTAGGAATTTCGCTGAGAGAAAGTAAGTAGCGGGTAACACGCCCTCGCTTTGCACCGGAAACATCTTCACGTGAACAGCAGCGGATGTAATTATCCTTAAGGGTTGCTGAAAACTCTTTCTCAAAATAGAAACTATGACGGTATTTCCCTCCATGGATTAGTTTTTTATCGTTGCTTAATCCTGATTTAAACATGGAGTAGAAAGGTGCAATTCCTGTTCCGGTAGCAATCCACCATGCTTTTCCGGCTTTGCCATAAAAGGTTCCAAAGGGCTTGGAAACATAAATCGTATCTCCGGGATTGAGTTCAGAAAGATGTGGGGTGAGTAGC
>Ga0209639_1002678_pt1 | contig 13390 bp, 12 predicted proteins | sample EPASupsiteHSE605_FD_187268 | JGI IMG/M metagenome (GOLD analysis project Ga0209639, IMG submission 187268) | Bioremediated contaminated groundwater from EPA Superfund site, New Mexico - Sample HSE6-05 (SPAdes) (version 2) | ecosystem: Environmental > Aquatic > Deep subsurface > Groundwater >...
CTCTTCCATGCGGTTGCCCAGGCACCCAAGCAAAACTGCTTGCAAAAAAACATCCCGAAGCCACATCCGTTTTCTCTGATGAACCCTTACAATCCCAGCTTGGTCAGTGGCCTTGCCAGATAAAATTAGTACCAGTAACCGCCCCTTACCTCGATAACGCCCATTTGCTGATAGCCGCTGATTGTACTGCCTTTGCTTACCCCAATATTCACAAGTTCATGCGTAATAAGATCACCTTAATTGGCTGTCCCAAACTAGACAATACCGATTATTCAGAGAAACTAACCTCTATATTAAAGCAGCATGAACTAAAAAGCGTGTCGATTTTAAGAATGGAGGTACCCTGCTGTGGTGGTATCGTTCAAGCCTTTAAAAAGGCCCTGTCAAATAGTGGAATAATAATACCGTGGAGTATCGTAACAATTTCTACACAAGGAGGTATTATCGAAGATTAATCTTCAATAACCAAAACCCACTGCACAAAAATAGTACAGTGGGTCATTTTAAAGTCCAACTCTTCGTTATTTGATTTCCTGATCAGGCTTCCATCCTTGCTTACTGTGAGCTCCGTCACAAAAGGGACGGTATCCTGAGAGTCCGCAGCGACACAGTGCCATTTTGCTACCTTCTTTTAAAGGCTCCCCATCCAAACCAATGACCACAGTAGGACCTTCAATTAATAATGGGCCGTTGGCGTTTACCCGTATTTTTACTGTCGCAGGGTTTGATTTTTCAAAGTTAATATTTCCTACCCCTTTTGCAATTTGTACATCTACTTTAGAACCCTCGGGTAGGGAGTATCTTAAAGCACCCGATGGACATTTATTAATGGTTCTTATAATCTCCTCCGGTTCGGCGGCATTAACATTAACCCAAGGGCGATGCTGCAAGTTGAATACTTCTGGCAAAAGTCTCAAGCATGTTCCTGGATGAGCACATAGTTCAGGAAACCAGTGAACTATGACATGATCATTTTTATATTCTTTCAAACTAGATTCCTTTCGACAGTGACGGATTTAATTTATAACATGATCAATGCTTACCCCACGCTTCCTGTTTAATCATATTTAGAATAATCAAAGGTTATGGACTCATCATTAATTCTATAAATGTCACTCTTTTTCTCCCAATTTTGGATTACAGTTAATTTCCAATGATCCGTATACTTAACCATATAAAATTTTACTTCTGTTTTTAGTTTTGGGAAATATATAAAACATACATTTTCCAGCCCTAATTCTTCACATTTTTCAATGAACCCCAAAATTCGTTTTATTGTTAATTCGTCTAAATCAAAAAATGGCTTCATGCCTAATCCCTCCCATTTAGGTGCTTCATCAAAAGTATATAAATTTGTGGTCCTTTATATCCCAATCCCATGGATTTGGCAATTGATTATGTAATGTAAGTCAAACGACAATGGGGTTAGAAACAACTATAAACTCAATTGTTTTCCGATGCCCAAAATTCCATTTTGTTTATACCTTCCACATCAGTCTAGGATTCCCTCCTCTTAAGAAAATTTTAACAATAAAAAACCGGTTAGACCATCCCCATAAACATTTACTATGCACGAATTCCTTGGGTGGGTCCCGTAACAGATATCCTTTAGGAAAAGGTCAAGTCGCTTTTATAAATCAAGCATCAATCTACCAATTGTTCATTTGAGTATAATTATCATTTAACTTAGGTAAGACCCTCTCGTTCACTGATCTAGAGGGTCTTACTTAATAAATATTAACTTATACTTCAATTTGCCAACAGATCTAACTTTCTCCTACTTGCCGCTCTGGCAAGCCGATTCCGTTGTCCCAATACAGCTTTACGTTCTCCAAATATAAATTAGTCCCCACTTCTTTTATTCTCAAAGACTCGCCAGAAATTTCCTTTTTGATTTTAGCCGGAGCCCCGACGGCTAAATGACGAGCTGGTATCTCACAATTGTTTGTCACCAAACTCAGTGCCGCAACCATTGCGTCTTCGCCAATGACAGCATTATCCAAGATTACGGAATTAATCCCGATGAAACAACCCTTTTTAAGAATACAATTGTGAAGTACTGCCCCATGCCCTACGGTTACATCAGATTCGATTAACGTTTTCCCACCTGGCGAGGAATGTATTACCACATTATCCTGGATATTTGTACGGGCTCCGATAATAATACTGCCATCATCACCTCGGACTTGAGCCCCAAACCATATGCTTGCCCCTGCTTCCACCTTCACATCGCCAATTATAGTAGCATTTGGCGCAATAAAAGCTTCATGATGAACCTGAGGTGTTTTACCGTTCAGTGAGATTAACACTTTGATATCACCCTTTCTTGCTTCATGCAATAGACATATTCCATCGTTTTCTTAAAAAAGTATTTTTTTTAAACTTATGTACATACCTTATCAGAGATAGTTTTCCTATTGACAAGATTTGATCGTGTACGAATATGCATACCAATAGTTTTTTGATTTGGATCGCTTGTCTAGCACTGGGAAAAGCCATATTAGTCGCTTTATTAAACATGTCTTTATAATAATTCTTGATTTTTTGCTAAATTCCTTCAATTTGATCGGACTTTTATTTAGCAAACAATGTTTTTAAAAAGATTAAGTCTTTGTGAAATTTGGGCAGTAATAGAAACAATGAGCGAACCCGCATTGTGGTGCGGGTTCGCTCATTATATAGATAAAATCTGGTTCTCTTTTAAATTAAGAAGCTTTCGTTGTAATAAGCTTAGGGTAGGATGTAGGATTCTGGCAAGTTGGGCAGAAGTATACTGACAGCCCGCTCATGATCGAGGACGCATTGTCAGTAAAAGCACTCCACACGTCTGCTTCATGTATTGCCCCACAGTGAGGACAACAGTACGTCATAAAATCCCCTTCCTTCTTTCTTTAATCTCTTACTAATAGTATAGCACTAATTTGATCAGTTAGTACCTAAAATCACAAAGTCCCAATTTTCTGAGTAGTCAATTAATGATTATTTTCAGTAATACGTAACTTCCAACTTAAAGTTAATTCAAAACCACGGGCGGTCAACTAAAGTTAGTATCTAGGCTTTGTTGGAATATTCTACCATCCAGATGCACCTTTTTCATTTCAACCTATAGAACTGGCAGCCTCACGATTGGATAAAATGAAAATCCTTTACATTCAAGTACCTTAGCGCTAACTGTAAAGGCCTTTGGCTCATAAACTAAATCTCTAATTTTGCTAGTGTATTAGGTGGGTAGGTGGGTATTGCCAAGGCTTTAGTTTTCATTCTTTAATGGTTGCCGTTAGCGGCCTAAATGCCTATTTCTTACTTATAACTGAAAGATAAAGAAACCCACCTTATATTGAGTTGGTGGATTTCTTTATAGAAAATTACTATTTCTTCCGTGGTCCTTACAAATTAAGTATTCTCCGCAATATAGTAAATTAGTCTTTCTGTACTCTCCCAACCAAGACATGCATCAGTGATCGATTTTCCGTATATATTTTCACCAATGCCTTGTCTACCTTCAACAAGATAGCTTTCAATCATGAGACCTTTAATTATTTTTTTAAGTAACTTATCATACTTTCTGCTCATTAAAACTTCTCTAGCTATTCTAGGCTGTTCAAAATAACGTTTCATCGAGTTGGCATGGTTTAGATCGATTATGATGGCCCGATTTGTCAATTCTAGTTTTTCATACTCGATAGCAATATTTATAAGATTTTCAAAATGGTAATTAGGGATATTTTGTCCAGATGAATCGACGGCGCCTCTTAAAATTGCATGAGAATAAGGATTTCCTGTTGTTTCAACTTCCCAGCCGTTATAAATAAATGTGTGGTCACTTTGAGCAGCAATAATTGAGTTTAACATAACTGTTAAGTCACCGCTGGTCGGATTCTTCATACCAATTGGTAGGTCAATTCCACTAACAGTGAGGCGATGCTGCTGATTTTCCACCGAACGAGCCCCTATGGCAATATAACCTAAAACATCCGAAAGATAACTATAATTTTCTGGATAGAGCATTTCATCAGCGGCCGGCATACTAAATTCCGATAATGCTCTAATATGCAATCTTCGAATGGCTTTAATACCTTCGCATAAATCAGGTTTTTTGCCTGGATCTGGTTGGTGAACCATACCTTTATAGCCCTCGCCAGTAGTGCGAGGTTTGTTTGTATAAATTCTTGGAATGATCAATATTCTGTCTTTCACTTTTATTTGAACTTCAGCCAATTTCTCGATATACTCGCATACCGAATCCTCATTATCCGCTGAGCAGGGACCGATGATTAGTATAAATCGATCATCTTCACTGGCAAATATGCTCTTCATTTCATCAACTCGTAGATTTCGAAGCCTACTAACATGTTTCAGTAACGGTAACTGTTCAATGATTTCTTCAGCAGTTGGTATTTGCTTAATAAATTTCATGCTCATCCCAAAACTCCTCGCCTCATGATCTAAAGTATAGCTAAAACTGAAAGAATGCAAGATAAGAAGTCCATTTAGGTGCTCAATATTAATCCAAACATGGACTTTACTCTTTAGCTTACCCGGTACTGTAGGGATTTATGTTCTAAATGCTTATTACTTTTTTGGATGATGGAAGATTTACACAAAATTAAATCCCTAACAATTGTTATATGCAATGGTTAGGGATGAATACATTAATTCAAATCTTTAACAACTACAAAATCTCCTTTTCGGATTTCAAACACACGCTGGTTAAAATATTTGAGCAACTTTTTGAATATCTTCAGCTGAAGATGCTAGTTCATCCATAGCAGCAGAGATTTCTTCAGATGCTGCCGCTTGACGTTCGCCTAGCTCGGTAGACTCGGTTATACGACTGATCATTTGTTTAGACTCGTCCCGGATCGAAGTGAGAATTTCCTTAATCTCCTTAACGGACGAGGCACTGTTAACAGCCATTTTGCGTATTTCATCAGCCACAACAGCAAACCCCCGGCCCTGTTCACCTGCCCTTGCGGCCTCAATAGCAGCATTAAGACCTAAGAGGTTGGAGTTGACTGATACTTCATTGATGAATTTAAGAATATCGTCAGTTTGCTTAAGCCTGTCCAAAACCTTTTCACCCCTAGCCTTTACGTCAGCTAAGCTGGAGGCCAGCACCATCGCCGTGGAAGTCAATTCTTCGGTAGTAGCCGTTATTTGTTGTGACGCTGAAGCGACTGATTGGGCAACGTCTAAGAGCATGTTCTGGTTCTGCAGGTCAATACCCAGGCCCAACCCGCCTATTATATTTCCGTTCGCGTCTTTGATAGGTATGCCGGTTGATTTAAAAGAAAATCCAAATACTTCGGAAGGAACTGTTATGGAAATTGGTTGGCCTGTACGTATTGCTTCGGTTATAGCATCGCCCGGAGGCAATGGCATTCCCATAATGTCAAAAGGCATTTTTACAGTATTGCCAAGTATCACGCCGATAAATTTCTCTGTATCAGTAATACCAACCATATTGTCAATTGGAAATGCTTTTTGGAAATAAGGAGCAGCCTTGATTATACATTCTAAGATCTCATTTACATCTTTTTCATTTACGTTCGGGTCTTTAGACATAGTTATCACCCTCTTTTCTCGCAGTCTGAAGGCACAATTTCACTTGTGCAAGTGTTTTATGAACGTGTTTTATTTCGACACTTTTTTATTTAGACAATTCAGAATAATCTCCATACGTATAGTCATTATATAGTATTGAACTTGTTCTTTCAACGGTTTTTTGACTAATTCACCTTTCGTTCACCAAACGATGCTTTTCTTTTCCTCATTTCTCTTAGTCAATTTCGCTTTGCCTATGTTTTCAATTTCAGCAACCTATGCGTGGAATAGCCTGACTTGACCTTATCGGTTCAAACCGATTTTAGAGCAAAATTTAAATTTATGAAGGAGAGCAGGTCTGATGGTAGAAAGGTCTCGTTATTATTTAGGAATCTCCCCACGATCAAATGCAAAGGCTTTTTAAACAAGGATTAATATAGCTTTGTAGAAAAAACTACCTCCAAAGAAAATTAGTAAACAGCCAAGCACAATAATGACTATACGATACAGGTTTTCTTTGATGAATTTACGAGTTGTGCCAACGATTATGGAAACAAACCCGTACCATATAAAATCTGCTAAAATATGCCCTATATAGAACACAAATACCCCCGCGATACCAAACGATTTGTAGGCCTGAATGAGAAAGCCTAGGCCAATAATAGCCCACCATAAAAGAAAATAAGGGTTAGCTACACTAATCCCAATACCGGAAAACAACATATTTCTTGCACCAGATTTGTTATTGTCTAATTCAATCTTAATTTTATTCTTCAAAGAACCGAAGATCATATCAGAGCCCATGTATATTAACAATAATCCACCAATAATACCAATGCTGATTTGTGCGGAGTTAGATTGCAGGATGACGTCGAATCCCATAAAAATTAAGGCAATCAAAATGATCTCCAGTATAGCATGGCCGGCGATAATGATGAATCCCGAATGGGGGCCGTTGTTTAGTGATTGCCTAATAGTATATGTAAGCAAAGGGCCTGGCATCATCGCCCCCGAGAAAGCTAAGATAAGTGCAGATAAAAAAATCATAAACATGAATATTCACCTTCAAATATATAATTTAGGAAATATATTTGATTATAACAGGGTATTCCAACCACTTTGTATTAATCAAATGTGGACATAAGCCGTTTAACATTGGTCAAATAACTTCAAATATTCCATTCCTCTAAATGAGTACTAATGAATTCGATAACTAATTTGTTTTCCTCTTTTCCTAAACCATTGATGGATAATGGTTCTCCAAAAGCCATATGAATCGGTTTACTACGATTGATTGGTCCCAAATCTTTCATGTATTTTCCGTTTTCCCAAAAGTCAGTTTTTATTGCGATAGGAACAACCTGGACCTTAGCTTTACTTGCTAGCTTTACTCCTAATGTGTTAAATTCCTTAGGTACAAATTCTACAGTCCTTGTATTTTGGGGAAACACAATAATTGATACACCATCTGCTAATAATTCTTGTCCTTTTTGCATGACTATTTGGAGATCTCCTCTAGAATCCTTCCGGCTCACGACAATTGGATTACGTGCACGCATGATAGGTCCAAAGAACGGATGTTTAACAAGGCTATCTTTAACAACATAGGTTACATTCATAAATGGGGCAATTAGACAGGGAAAAACCATTGTCTCAAGCGTACTCATATGGTTACTTATAAAAACCACAGGTCCTTTACACTTATGAAGATTCTCTAACCCCGTGATATGAAACCTACCCCCACAACCCTCTATTAACTTTAAAACATTATATGAAGATAATACCCAAGCCTCAGTATCATATTGACCCTTTACGGCAACACTACGGGATTTTAACACAATTCTACAGTATTTATACATAAAAAATAAACGAGTATTTAACATTAATCTATCTAGAAAAAAACGAGGAGTATCTTCCTTAGTATGATATGAATCTTTCAAAAAAAAGTCCTTTTTCAAAGTCTATTCCTCCTTTTCAAATAATAATGGCACGACCCCATCTCGTTTGGTTATTTTCAAAGGTACAATGTCGTTCAAGATTGTGCAAAAAAGAATCAACGTTAAGAGTTGCTTGTAGCCTAACACAATGTCTTCTGTAAAAAGTGTATCATCCGAAGTTGTAAAATGCTATAGCCCAAGTATTAATTTGATTTGTTTGTAACCGAAATTTCAATAAATCTATATTGATTTATTTTCTACTATATTTCTTCTTATTTATTTTTCCGATCAGTTCCTTTGAGAATTCTTCTAGCAATCTTGATTGATATCCCATCGTATTTAGTCTTTTATTAGATGTTTTTTCTCGGGGCGAAACTTTAAACTCTTAAGTACGTAAGTTGCCAAGCTGATAGTCCATTATTTCTTTTCTTCATATCTATTCTCCATACTTAATCGTCATTTCCAACTTATTATGTCTCAGACTAAGAAAAACATTCCTCCGATCCAAAGTTCAATTTTCATCTCAAACATTATATCCTGGTCACAAAAGCTTACAGACTATTCCCAGAACACAAACACAATTAATGAAGTATTCTGACCCCACTGCCCAGCTTCCAATTCTCTCTTCAAATTGACCGCAGATGTAATAGCAACAGTGGTATATTTTCGAGTTGGAGATCCCTAGAATATTATATGTTTCATAAGGATTGCTTTAGAAAACTTGGCTGGCACCAAGCCGCAGGCGCTGGCCATGGATGAGTTATACTTTCTGTCTAGCACAAGCAAAAGACACATGCCAATCTTCATTATTAAGGCACGTGTCTTTTGCTTACATGATAAAATCTTGACTTTTTTCATTTTTCTTGACTAAAAGTGACTATTAAAATTTTGGATTGCAGAGCGGATAAAGGAGATATGCCAACTAGCATACTCTATAACTTTGAACGGCTGTTTAATACATAGAGGGCTTACATATTATTTCATGAATTTTAGTCTCAAATATATTGCTTGCATGTGATGGAGTTATTATTGCTGCAGTATCAGCCCCTTTGCCCGTACCACCTATTGCAATAACAGGTTCTCCATATGGTATTAAACCCGCGTCCAAAGCCATTATTGAAACCTCAACACATACTTTTGTTCCTTGACCCAGCATTCGCAAACTATTTGCTATTATTTCAATAGGGTATACTCCTCCAAAGGCTCTGCTTAAACCCCTTTCAGCTCCACTAAGCACATGCGTTGTTGTCAATACTTTAATTCCTAAATTAAAGAGTTCGTTTCGAGTTTCTTGAGACATTTCACTTTTGCCCAGTTCGGGATAACCATTCGCATGGGTCACGCAAATAATATTAATTTGGTTTTCGTTTGTTAATAGTTTTGCAGTGTCACCTTTTGAAGAAGCAACAACAACGCATTTAATTTTTTTTTCTATTGCAGCTTTTATTGCTGAATCCACCGTCTCCTTTGTATTTACCTTACCTACTGTATCGAAATACATAATTTTATACCACACTTTCCTTTAAACTTGAACCTACTCTTCAACCATATAATTCCATATAATTCACATAACCGGACAAAGCTTTAACATCTCAAAAGCAATTCTGAATTATCTTCAGAATCGTACTACTTATCTCCTTCTTCAGGGACAATACAAATGAAAGCAAATCTACCCTTGCCCGAATTTGTGAATTGATGCAACTTATGTGGAAAGCCGGAAGGCTCAGCAAACATCAAAACACATTGATTATGTATAACGTTTATTCCCTTCTTTTCACAAAAATCGATTGCCTCCTGTGATTCAGCACCTTGTTGTATCCAAATATATTTGATTCCAGCAGAGATTGCCTCTCTAACTACTTTTTCTGTTTGATTGGGGGGAGTGACGATCACAACTCCATCGACTTTTTCAGGTAAGGACAGAATACTGTCAAAACAAGCCTCTCCATGATTGTTAGCAGTGTTGGGATTAACTGCAAATAAACGGTAACCTTTGACTTTAAGGTTTTTGTATAACATAGATGAGAACTTCTTTTCCGACCTTGACATACCAACAATAGCTAATATTTTCTGATCTAAAAATTCCCCGATTACAGCTTTCGTCGTCAAAATTCATGCCTCCTTCTTACGGTGGATGTATTATTAAGATAGTTGGACAACTGATATGATGTTTCATACCATCGTAGCCAGCAATTCTAATAATATTATTGAATCCAAGGATATTTAATCTTGTTTCGAATTCTCTGCCTATTACCTCGGTACCGCCAATGATATAAACCATTCCAGATGTATCAAGATGTTGGGTAACATAATCAAAGGCATCCTTAGATCCGTCAACAGAAGAATCAACTAATAGAATAGGAGCTTCCTTTTGATGAGCTAAGACGCTTGCTGATAGGGCATCTGCAAATCCGTTACCGGTAGATAGGATAACATTCTGAACTTCTCCTTGATTGTAATACTCAGAGATTGCTTTGGCAGTTTCATACCTTGTTTGTCCAGAAAGTCTTGTAATGCGAATATTATTCGACGAAGTGGATGTTACGAAACGAGCTCATGAAATCTATGTGGAATGATCCATAATTTTGAGTTAAAAATATGCTATACTATATTAAATCGTCTAGCCCCAACGCATTCTTTCGCCTTCTCTAATTAGAAGGCATTTTTTGTCTTTTTGTATCGTCTAAATCACAGAGGATAAAATTTATTTAGGATATTCCATATGAACCTCGGTGGGTTTATGAGCATAGCTTGATGATAATTGGCGTTGGTCTAAAGGGTACCTCCATATGTGCCCAGTGTAAAATGTTGAGGAGGAAATCGTATTGAAAAAAATAAGTACTCTAGCTTTTGTGATTTTTATTGTTACCTTTCTTTTCTCAGCAGTTATTTTTACTCCCCAACCAGTTAAACTAGGTGTTACGCAAGCGCCTATTTATTTTAAACCTAGACTTACCCAAACTACTTCAACTGGTTGCTCTCCTACCCAAATCAAAACTGAATACGGAAGTCGTTTCCTCACAAATGACATAGCTTTTTTTAAATTTTCAGTTTGGACAGCAATGATTGCGCCTTCATCTCGTCCTCTAACCACAAAAGATAAAACAGAAACCAAAATGATCAAGTTTCCAGAAGAAGGCATTCCTGTTCTTATGTATCATTCTATTAGTACGATTCCTGGCAATACTCTCGGAGTTCCGGTAAAAGAATTTACGGAAGAGATGGAATGGCTTCACCGCCAAAATTATCATTCGTTATCCCTTGAAGAGTTTTATCAGGCTTTAGCTAATAAGACTCCGGTCCCTGACAAGCCGATCTTACTCACGTTCGACGACGGATATTCGGACAATTATACTAAGGCCTGGCCAATCTTACGCCAGAATGGCTTCAAGGCTACGTTTTTTGTTACCACTAATTCAATAGGCTCTGGGATGATGAACTGGGATCAACTCGGTGACCTTGCCCGGGAAGGAAACACGATAGGTAGTCATACGGTACACCATTTAGACTTAGCCACGCTTTCTTATAAACAACAAGAAAACGAGCTTAACATCTCAAAGCAAGAACTAGTAAACCGTCTTGATATTAGTGTTCAGGCCCTTTGCTTTCCTTCCGGGCGTTATAACAAAACAACACTGGAATTAATGTCGAAACTGGGATATAAACTCGGTTTTACGACTGTTCCAGGTAAAGTACATTTAGGTGACGACCTATTGACTCTCAAACGGGTTCGAATTTCTGGTGGTATGCCCCTAGCTTCCTTTCAAAAACAGTTTCCGTAATACTAAGTCAGAACATAAGTCAAAGACCGTTTGGATTTGCGTTTATTGTTTAGAAGGGTGGTCTTCATGATCATCTCCTCCCCTGAGCTGATTTTTGTAACGGTGATAAAGCCAAGACACGGTCAGCAGGATGATTCCCAATCCCATAAAGGAAAGAATCCGGTACGGGGTAGTGAGATTGGACAGATCATAAAGGAATACCTTTATGATTACGACACCCAGGAAACCGAGCCCAAACCAGCGGATACCTTTCACACGGCGCCAAAATCCCAGGACAACTAGAACTGTGGCATGTAAACCCCAGATAATCGAGATGATCAGATCCTGAGAACTCTGCAGCAGCGATAACCCTCCATAATCAACCAAAAGCCAGCGGTAATCATAATAAGCATTAATCTCACGCGTAAAGAAAACGATGATCAGCAGATTCAGCGCAATCTGCAAGTCGAAAAGCAGGGAGCGGTTTAATATTGCACCGGAATTACGGGTTTTCCGGTGATAAAACCACAGGATGATCGCCATGGCTAGGATCACAATTAAATATGTAACCGCGGCCTTGTTTAGAAAGACCCAAATTTCCTTTCCGGTGATTTCAAATGGATACGTGAACAGGGAAATGATGGTTAACAACAAGATCAGAAAACCTGCCAGTGGGGTTTTTGCTGGATTGATTTTAAGATTCAGGTAAAAAACGATCACTGCCTCGACCGACCAAACTATAGAAATCGTATATCCGTCTAACTGCAATGGCACTGCAAGAGTAATAAAGCCAGCAGCGACAGCCAAGAGTGTCAGACTCAGGTTTCTGGTTCCAGTATACCGCCGGTAAATGAACGCACCCATCAAAAGATAGATCAAACCGAGGAAAACTGCCCAAAACCCGATCCAGTCCTCGATATGGTTGATTAATAAACTATAGGATAAAGCGAAATAAATGACGGCATTAAGCAGAATCAGGCTAATGTCCGCATAAAGGAAGGTTTCCTTCAGGCGGAGATTTCGAATAAAGCTAATCCCTAGATAGATTAAGAAAAACAAGGTTAGGTAGGAAAAAGAAACACCATCCGGTTAAACCAGGTTCCAGCAAGTTTTTCCTCGCTCATCCCATCTCTCCAAAAGATTCTTTTCTGAGGAATAGGTTTTGTCTCCAGTGGCCCCGAGCTTTGCGTCGCGATCTGTTGTTTCGAAGCGGTTGAGTCAGGAAAACCAACTTGTTTTTCAAGAAAGGTAACCCGATTTTTTAATTGCTAGAGTTCTGATTTTAATTCTTTCAGTTGCTGGTCCATATCATTCCCCCTTTTATAAGCATTATATCATGGATAAAAGCTTATAAATTCATTAAAGCTATTTGATTTCCACTTTTTTGCTATAACTATATTCTTATTACAACTCCACTATAGCATGGTCCGTTTCTTTTAGATTCCATCTTCATCACCCTTCCAAAATCTTGATTTTCTTAGAAGTCATGACTGAGCCGTTCGACATTCCTCAAAGGTACTCACTGGGTTTACAGACAGCATTAATCCTCAAACTTCATAGCAAAAATGAACAAGCAGGAAGACTACCCCATTAAGAGGTAGTCTTCTGCTTGAGGTAACATTTCGACCCTTCATAAGCCAAGATGATTAACCAAGGAACTCATAGATTATTGACGTTCTCATCCCTCATCTAAGCCGTCGCCTTACAAATTAGCAACCCAAATTCAACAGTTCAACCAATTTTTACTAATTCAAGAAATGCTCCACAGAGCGATGCATTTGGATGTTTAACTTATTCTAAAATCAAAGAAGCGAATACCCAATTCCTAGGGTATTCACTTCTTTGGCGATGTTCTAACCACTCTTTCTGGTTTGCTATTCAGTTCATGATCATTTGCCCCGACGCATAAAGGTTCCAACCCAACGTTAGCTAGAATAGTTTCAATGATACACTTTTCCTGTGCTGTCATACTTTTCTCCTTCTACATGATTTTTAATGTTCTAAATTTTCAAAATATTCACGACTTAGTTATTATAACCTAAATAGAGTAACATGTAAAGTAAAATATTTGACAGCAAGATGTGTGACATAATGCACAAAATAATTTGTTAGTTGTGCCTCTGCCTAAAAGGCCTCCTTTTGCTCTTA
>Ga0209639_1002679_pt1 | contig 13387 bp, 15 predicted proteins | sample EPASupsiteHSE605_FD_187268 | JGI IMG/M metagenome (GOLD analysis project Ga0209639, IMG submission 187268) | Bioremediated contaminated groundwater from EPA Superfund site, New Mexico - Sample HSE6-05 (SPAdes) (version 2) | ecosystem: Environmental > Aquatic > Deep subsurface > Groundwater >...
TCTAGCACCATGGGAACCATGATGTCTTTCAGTAATTATTACCTGATATTCCTTATGGATATGTTCGACTTTAAGATTACTGAGGTAGGTAACATGACTATCTTTAATAAGCATACTGCATTCAACCCCTTTGTTAGTGAACTTACTAAGAGAAGGCAGGAAGCTATATTAAGAAAGGACGATGCCATGCAGATGACTCTGAAGATCATGATGAATGGCTGTTATGGGTATGATATTAAGAATGATGAGCACTTTACTTCAGTAGACATAGTACACAAGGACACTCTCTTCCAGAAGCACATGCAACCTGAATTTAGGAGTGAATTACAACTTACAGAAGACAAGTATCAGGTTATCTCTACCAAGAAGAGTTATGGATGTGACACACCACTCCAAGAAGGCTTCTTTACATTAGATATAGCTAAGGTATGGTACCTAAATTTCATCTACAACTTCATGAACAGGTGTTTAGACCAAAACAGATTCCACTTCTGTGAAGGAGATACAGATTCCATGTACTTTTCTGTCAGTGGGAACCCTGAGATGGGAATTAAACAGGGTCTTGATTGGATAGTAAAGGATCAGGATTATTATAACAAGAACTATCACCTATTCTTACCAGATGAGTCTATCACAGACAAGTTAGAGAAGATGGTTCATAAGAAGAAGCTGTTAGGAGCTTGCTATGAACATGAAGGAGAGAACATGATCTGTTTAGGACCTAAGTGCTATACTCTGTGGAGTCTTGGTGACAAGAAACCTACTCAGAAGTCCAAGGGATTCCCCATTAAGACTGCTGGAGTAACCTGCCAGACATACTCTGATGCATTATATGGGCAGAATTATTCTGATTACACTAGTCATCTTCAGTTTCTAGCTGGAGACATGCATAAAGTAACCTTACTTAAGGTAGCCCTCAGTGGTCGACACACTAAGATGATTGTTCAGAGTGACCACTCATGCTTACCATTCCCACCTACAGAGTTCTAAATGAGACAGACCATATTTTTATTCTCTCTGAAATCATGATAGCTAAAACTATTTCTAGTGTAGCTCTTAAAGCTCTTACAGGTAGTGGTGATACCACCAATCAACCTGTGGTTAATAATAACATTACCATTAACAATGGTCCACCAGAGGATACTGATGGTAAGTTTATAGAACCAAATCCATACTCAGGAGTTGTCTCCAGCTTTGACTCTGCATGTATCAACCCAGAATTCACTATTCAGTTTAATAAAATGGTGGTACACCTTCTTACAATGAATGATTATAAGCTCCTTGGGAACATTATAGACCAATCCAAGAGGATTCTTTTCACAGTAGAGGAGCTGAAGTATGTCATTGGACTCTTCATAGGATGTCCTGCAGGAGATGTTTCAGTGAATTTACTCCCATTGGAACCAGTTGGAGGATGCTTCTGTAAGACTGTGAATATGTTTCAGGGAGTAGAGAACATTAAGATTAAGTCCAGAGACTTTAAGATGATGTATAATGGTGCCTATAATACTCTTAAGGATGATTACCATGTGTGTATGGACAGGATTCTTCTCTGAAGAATCTCTTAGAGAGGATTTTACTCTAAGGTAGCCCCAAAAATATTTTTGTGGAGGTAGTTTACTTATTAAAATACTGGTCATATGATTCATCATTAAGGTCTATTCCAGCATCTTCCTGATAGTCACCCTCATCGACTCCATCATCCATTACCTCTGGATAATCAAAGATCTTTCCTTCCAGAGCAGCTGCTTCTTGTGATAATACCTCATGTCTAGTGAACATATATGCATCATTAAGCTTGGCACCAGTGTCTTCAATGGGGGTTACAATGATTTCCTTCATGAGTTGGTCCAGAGCATTCTTCATCTTAGGGGTCTTATCTATGTATTCCCTCTTAGCTTTATCAGCAGGATATTCTATACCAAGGATCTTACTAGCAGCCCAGTGCTTAATATACTCCCAGGTATTTTTCTTCAGTTTAAGATAGAACATAGCCTTAAGATGCTTGGGAATGTCATTCATGTAGCCATTATTAATGAGAGCTTCCCAGTAATTACTCATAACAACCTTAGAGAAGATCTTGAATGGAGTAAGCTTCTTAGTCTTCTTAGTGTACTCACTAGCATACTCCACTTCACCACTAAGAGCATCCACATTAAGCTTGTTAATGTGGTCATCAATGTACTTCTTCTTAGTAACATACTGTTCTGAGCCAGAGATCTTTCTTCCTTCTTCATCCACAGCATAATTCATTGGTTTACCATCTTTATCCCTCTTAGCTCTCCTCTGTTGTGGGTCAGGGAAGGATCTTACATACATATTTCTTTCTGGGTACTTGGATTTCTTAATGGTGTTACCATTTACTCCTCTCACCGCTCCATGTTGGTCATAAATAATTACATCTGGGATTCCATCACCAGAGATGTCTCTTGAGTTATCAGCTGTCCAACCACCATATTTAGTTGGATCAGATTTAATCTTCATCATAGCAGATTTCTTACTGTTCATCCAATCAACAGCCTTAAGTTCTTTGTTCATCTCACTAAGCTTAATAAGATGTGCCATGGCTTCATTTCTCTTCTCAGCTCTCTTACCAGCACCAGATCCTCTAGGATTTAATTCCTTCATTCTAGCCTTAAGTCTTTCTAACTCCTGTTCTTCAGCAGAAGTAAGTTCCTTCTTTTCAGTGACCTTCTTCACTCTCTTACCTATCTCAGGTATGAAATTAAATGCTTCAGTCATGTGTTTAGGTAGAATAAAAAAATCCCCTTAGTGAATTTAGATGGAGATGAATCCCACTACAGCTTCAGGGTCTATCTCATCAGTTTCTAGACTGGTTATCTTTAGTCTAGGTACCATCTTAGTCATACAATCTATGATTTCCATGCTGGAACCTTTCTTTCCATATCCACCAGAGGAAGATGGAATGATTATGTCACCTAAGTGATATGTGTCAGAGACACACTTAATAAGACAGTCTCCATGGGTGGCAAACTTACAGAATTCATGGTCTATTACCTCTGTACACACTCCAATTATGTTGGTTGTAAACCCCTCAGCTTGTTTCACTATGGAAATACAGTTCTCATATGGAGAGAGTGTTGATTGGGTCTCTATTTCAGTGTAATATCCTGTCTGACCTTCCTCTGTGGGTTCATTCCAGATACTAGTAGTACCTACCTTGAGTGGTTCTCTGTAGATTTGTCCAGTACTCTCTACAAAACATCCTGGTGTGATGGTTCCTATGTACTTAGTCTTGTGGGTAATGGTCTGGGACCCTGCTAAGGTACCATTAATGACTCCTGTCACAGTGAGATCACCTGCTATGGTTGTGATGGCAGCTGCTGGTGGATCTACAACTGGAGGTGTATAAGTTATAGCAGTAGTCCTGGTGGAAGCATTAATAGCATTTATTCTTGTTGTGGACCACCTTTCTAGACCATTAGTACCATCAGAGTCCATTACCCAAGTAAATGTTCCAGCTGTGTTATATACACATATGTTCTGGTATCCATTAGTAATAATTCTTACTTTTACTGTATCACCAGAGGTTCTTAAATGAAGAGCATTGGTCTCTAAAATACCAGAATCAGCTGTTGTACCATAAATTCTGAGTGTATTCAGAGCTGTATTGGAAATATATGCTGAGAAGTCTCTGAAGACAGCATCTGCTAGATGAAAATCTATTCTGTTACCCAGTTCAGTGATTCCATTAGCCTTACACACAGGGATATATGGAGCATCAGTTGTATAACCAAAGCCTTCATCACTAGCTCCTATCTTATTACCATTCAGGGATGGTGCTACAATGTTTCCTAAGAATGTAGCTACATCAGTGGTGGCATCTAAAGTAAGCATGCTAGTAGAAGCATCATTCTTATAGAAATTCATTGAAGTGAACCCTGTTCTGAGTGCCATACCAACAGAAGTGTCTATTCTAGTCATCCTCATAGAGGATGTTCCTGTTATTTCCAAGGCGTTAGTACCTATACAACTTAGTCTAGTATAGAAATCATGTGAAACGTCTGCAGCATGAAAATCTATGTACCTGCCTATCTCAATCACACCATCTGATTTTACAACTGGTATGAATGGTGTGACCTCATCATATCTAAATACATCTGGAGATCCTATCTGGTTACCATTAAGGTTATTCACTGATAAGTCACCAGTAATGGCTGTTAGCTGTAATGTTGGTACATAATTTATATTAGTAAGTGTACCTTCTACATTAGTAATTCTTTCCAGGGTTGTCTGAAAGCTAGTTCCATCTATCTCAGTGTATGATGGATCACCAAGTACTCTGGTTATGTTCTGAGTATTATTTATGACTGCATTTAATGTTCCATTAGTAGTAACAAAGTCATCTGCATGAAGTTCTCCACTGAATCCAGTAACTCCACCTATCACACCAATTAAATTTGCTAGATTATCCTCCAGAGTACTGATATTAGGACTAGAGAGGTTACCACTGAAGAAAGTTGTATTGAGATCTGCATCATATGTAATTCCAACTAGGTTAGCTGCTCTAAATGGTCCACTAACCTCTGTGACATCATCCATTGTAGATAAATACTGTAACTTACTGAGTTCAGTTTCTATATTATACCCATTAATGGTAGCACTGAAGAATGTTGACCCACTAAATGTGGCATGACTACCTACTGTAAGTGTATAAGTCTCAGTATCATAGGTTACTTTCAGGTTACCAGTCTCAGTAGTATTAGCTATGATGGTCTTATCACCTTCTGTCTCATAAGTAATAGCCTGGGTCTTATTTTCCAGAGAAGTTATGTTGGGAGCCACTACATTTCCTAAGAATGTGGCTGTGTCATCCAGAGAATTTAGTGTGAGCATGCTTGTTATGTCATCATACTTCATAAACTTCATGGAAGTATTCTTGTACTGTCTCAGAGCAAAACCTGTGTCTGTTTTATACATGTCTGCAGAGAATCTACCCATGATTTCTAGTTGTCCTCTAGCATTACATGAGAGAATAGCCCCAGCATAATCAGCTCCATACTCATCTTTAAAGATTATAGTATGGCCTACTGTCATGGAACCACTATAAGCATTGCACACAGGAATAAATGGAGCATAGTCCCAGTAAACAAAGTTCCATGCATGTGGAACACCTATTTTCCTCTCATTAATGGTGGTAATGTTATTCAGTATGGTCCCATTAGCATTAATATTCTGAGTCTTATCATTTAAGGCTTCTAGTCTGTCAGGAAGCTCACTCTCCAGCACAAGTTCTGGCTCAGTAATCATCACAGGCAGTGTCTCAGGGTTGTTAGCCTGATATATTGTCACCAATGTCATTTAGAGTTCACTAAAAATATATTTTTAATACTCCAGCATCAGCTGAAGAACAAAGAACCCATCAGGTACAGTGAGATCACTGGTAGCATTCTCCATGAACCATATCCTACAGGTCTTAGGGTTATGAAGGACCTCCCATTTAAATCTCTTGGCTATGTCCACATTACACCATGAGACAAATTGGTTCAGACATGGCATCTCAGTGATCCAGTCTCCATGTACAGAGGCATTACCAACCAGCTGGTTCTGGTACTCCAGTCTGCAGTGAATAAAGTGGATGTACTTCTTCCCTTTAGCATGAATGAACTCCTCAGGGAGTCTAAACTCCTTAGTGTTAACAGTAAAATTCCTCTTAACCATTTCTACCTAGATAAATATTCAGGAAGTACACTGTGGCTCCTCCTCCAATGAATGTTAGGAGGAATAATATTCCTTCTATGTTCCCTGAACATTTCTTTAGGCAGGGTTCTTGGTCATCATGTTGATTCTCCATTTAAGTCAGACAAAAAATATCCTATGGACTTGTTCATCTAGGTGATCCTCTATTAACATACTGAATGGATCCATTCTTAAGTACCCAGAAGGTATCTCTACAGAGCCATAATTGTGGAGCTGGTGGATGAGCTGTTGGATTAGCTGGATCAGGAATATAATACACATCATTATTGCCTGTAAAGAGTGGTGTGAACTTAAGTTTAGTGTTAACAGGAGCTACAGTAGAGAATCCATCGAAGACATGTCCTCCCTGTGATCTCTCCAGAGAGAAATTACACATGAAGTCACTGTTGTCATGGATTGTATTTAATAATCTTACTCCAGAAGCATTGTGCCTTGGTTGTGTGATGGAGTATAACCATGACTTAGTAGGTTCTATGGTTCCATCAAGGTCACTGGCATTCAGTTGGAAGACAAGGAACTCTGGAGACTCTTCCACATTAGTGGAGACAGCATTTGGTGGGAATTGTTTACCATCTATGGTCATTTGGAGGTTAGTTACATTAGGATTATAGAAGCAGGTCTGTTGGTTAACAGTTGTTGGGAACATAAGTGACACACTCTCTACATTATCATAAAGGATCTGCATGGATGTATCTAAGCCACCACTGTTAGCCAGTGTGCTATAGGAATAATAGTCTAATTGTTGTGCTGGGAGAACAATTCCTTGTGATAAGAACTGAGAAATACCTTGGAGAGTCTCATGTTGAACTCCAAAGCCCATTAATTGGCTCCTGAACTGTGTTACAGAGAATGATTGGATAATGGGTGTGATCTGTACACATGAGTAAGCATTGGTGATATAGTCACATGCATAACCTGCATCACCAATCTGGTGGAAGAACCTATCATAGGCTACTTGTGGAGAGAATGTCTCTGCCAAAGCATCTGTTGTGTTGTTCATATAGTTAGTAGCTTCAAGAACAGCTTCAGGAGGAACCTGACACCATACAAATGAACTATTACTGAACAGAACCTTCAGAGCCAACTGTCCAATGAGGTTGGATGGGTATATAGAGAAGGTTTGGAATGGGAGAAGGTCTGAAATGGGTATAAGAGACTTCATTCTGATGGTGGCACTCTTGTTTCCATTCTTAAACTCTGATACAGGGATATAGACACCACATACCTCTGGTGAAAACCTACTTACATTCTCATAGGTAGTATGGATTCCTTTCTTACCTCTCTTCTCAGAAGCTCCTTTCAGGTTACTGAAGGCATAACCTTCTCTGACACACTCTTGTGAGAGGTAATCAGTAGGTTTACCATTATGAATAACCTTCATCTGTCTGATGAGTTGGTTACTGGACTTCACACCAAAGAAGTATGTAGGAGTTGTAGTAGGAGAACCACTTGTGGGGAATGCTGTGGCACTTAATTGTGGGATCTGGATGGTTACATCCTGTGTGACCACTAAGAAGCTGTCATTAATCTGTGAGATATCATGTCCAGCATGTGTAATGTTTAGGGTTGTCTCTGTGTTAATGGATGAGATGGGACATGGATTGTCATAAGCATCAGCAGAGAGCTGTGTAAAGCTTCTGGTACCATCATTAACTGGGATAAGGGACTGTAGAGCCTTAAATCCATCCAGAATGTTACCATTCTGGGGAAGGTTCTTACTAGTAGAATTATTAAGACGATTCATCTAGGGGGTTTCATTAGGAATAAAAATCCTGACCACATAATTTGTTTAACACTCTAGAAATGACATGGGGGAACTTTCAGAAGAAGCTTGTTAGCATGTTACCAAGGACATTTAATGCTATACTTACATCACCACAGATCATTTCTAAGAATAAGATCCTGAAACATCTACCTGGGATGGATGCTGTGAATGTATTCTATGATAAAGTCTGGACACCAGAAGTTCAGAAGCTGAATGACCAAATGGGTCTCACAGGAACAGAGTATGAAATAAAACCTAGGTAACATTATTTTTATCTACATAGAAACTAAGATGGCCTGGGGTATCTTTAAGAAGATTCAGGATGGAGCTAGAAAGAGCTATGACTTTGTGAAGGGGAGTGTGCTTCCCACTGTAAATAAAGTGGTAGAGATAGCTAAACCTCTGTTGGAGGGAACTAAGTATGGAAAGTATGTTCAGAAAGTAGATGACATCAGTAAGAAAGTAGATAACTACACAACTAAATTTGGTGATGTAGCTGGATACAAATCAGCTAAGACCATGAAGCCCAGATTTAATGTGGATGTGGATGATGAGGATGAACTAGATGAATAAAACATATTTTTCCACTCACCAAATGGAATCTTATGGCTTTAAACATCCTAAGACACCTGTTAGGTTTAAAACAGAAGATGAGCTCATGGAATTTATCTCTCAGAATCAGTATTATCTGAAGTATCTCTATCATAACTACCCAAACATTCCTCTCATAGAGTACTTCTATGTATCTCACAGCAGATATTATCATAAGATAGCTCCATATAATGGTGAGATGGTATTATACAATGCTAATAAGCCAGAGAGTCTGAAAGTACAACTCCATGGTCTCTATGAGAGTATATTATCTCTATCATCATAGAGAGAACTTTTCCACCTATGAAATGGAGTCTTATGGATATAAACCTCCTGCTGAGACAATTTTATTTAAGAATCATGAAGTCCTATGTGAATTTATCATTCAGAATCAATATTATCTGAAATATCTCTATAATAACTATCCAGAAACACCCTTAATTAAATTATTTTGTGTTCACCCCTCATGGTGTTGGATGCTATCAATTAAACCTGATAAAAATGGTGTCATGAGTTTGTTCGGTAATGATGGAGGTCCTGAAGGAGACCAGGTATGGGGGATATTTACTAGAAAATATAATGAATGGCTTTCACAACAGAATCCTTCATAGAGAAAATTTCTTTTTCTCACATAGAAATGGAGATAACATGCATCTCTAAACTGAAAAAGGAGCTGGAAGAAGGTTCCAAGAAAGATGTAGTCATTGTTAAGTCTCTGAAGAATAGTACAGAGGATGAAGTCCAGTTGTTCTCTACCGCAGAGGAATTTAATGAGTATTATCAGAAAAACAGACTGAAGATAGATGGTACATCCACCTCTGCTCTGAACAGACTCATTAAAGTCCCTGGTTATAAATTCAGGAGATATAAGAAGACCATCACTCTGAAACCATATGTAGACAAACCATCCATGATAGAGACCAAGATCTGTGAACTGGAAGACACTCTGAAGGTAAATAACTTAGAGAATCTCTGGGAGGTTGTCCAGTCTATAAAGTTAGACCATAAGAACATAAAAAGAACACTTCAGGATATCCTGAACTGGATTAATGACCAGTCTGAACATGAGGAACAGAGTGAACCAGAGCTCTGATGTGTGACAGATCAATGATTCTCATCTGTCCACTCTGACTATTACAGTAGAGAACCTGATCCTGTTCCAATCTAGCATACAGATCCTTAAATTCTTGGTAGGAAAATCCATTAATGGTAGCATTATGGAAGATATAAGAGACCTCCTGAGGAGTAAAGCCTTTATATATCATGACAGTAGTAGCCTGAGACTTCACTGGCATACTCAGACCCTTAAATTTCTGGGTGGCGAACATTACAATGAAGTTATTATGTCTACATCTAGTGATGAACTTATTAAAGAAGCTATCATCCTTCTTAAACAGACTACTAAAGGCAGCATCATCGAACAAAAGTAGTGTGTGGAGCCTTGTATTGTACATATCAGAGGGGAATTCATCTAGATGTAACAGAGATAAGATCTCCTGCTTCTGTTCTGGATCTAATTTATCTACCATCCCATCTCTGACCATGTCATTATAAATATTTTTCAGGTTAACTATTCCTTCCACAACCTCTTGGAGGTCTTCTTCAGCAACTACCAGTAGTGGAACTGTAAGACAAGGCTTTATAGCCAACATTGTACTATCATTAATATCTCCATTAGGTGTAACATAAATAAACAGATGGATGTTCTTCTCATTCTGAATGTTCATGATCTCTCTTAGGAACAATAATGACTTACCAGATCCTTGTTTACCTACTGCTAGGTTAACTGAGTTATAATAGAGGAGGCTCTGATTATTAATAGGGGAGATTTCTGTCTGGTTACCAGTAGCCTGCTTCTCTCTGAGTACCTTAATCAGACTCTTATCAGCCTGTGATAATCTCTTAATCATATTTCTATAAAAATAAATTCTCAGAAGGGCTTCACTGGGTCTACAGTATACTTATAATAATTAACCTGTCTGCCAGCTTTATCATACTTCACTACTGAGGGGTCTATCTTCACTTCATACTGCTTATGACCCTTCTTAAAAGTCTGAAACTGTCCCTTATTAATCTGTAGGAACTTCATCTTAAGAGATCCTGGGACAAGCTTCTCTGTGGGAAATCTGTTAGATCCATTATAGAAGATCTTACTGATGACAGAATACTCTGAATACTCTGACTCAAAGTACTTGTTGGTAATAATTCTGAGGTCCTTAAGGTCATGAATATGCTCATGGAGGAAATTAGTGATCCTACACACTGTAAAGTAGTGGTTCTTGTCTTTACAGGTCTTAGTATCCTTAGAACCTGGACAGATTACCTTCTGTTTTAGGTATGTATGAACAACCTGTGGAGATGGTGGACAACCATACTTCTGAATATAGTGCTCATGGATGACTTCATCAGGATTTCTGACCTGAATTCTGTTCTCTGGGGTCTCAAGGAGGTCCTCCATTATGGGAGCGGGAGACAATGACATTTTCTTAAAGGATAAAAATCTATCCCTTATTTATACACTAAACTAAATTCACTTTCCTAACCATCCTGGATATTTCCCTCCTTTCTCAAGACCTTTTAGGATTCTGTGTATGCTACAGTTAAATGTGTTTTCTACAAGGATTCCTAAGCCACCCTCTAGACTCTTCATATTTCTGGCTATAATATTAACAGTGTAGAGAGGAACATCTGTATACTCATCTTCCATTGGATGTAAGACCCTTATTACAGCATTTCCATTCTGATATTTCATGAACATAGCTAGTGTGTTAAATGTCCTTCTCTTCTTCATAAAGGATTTCTTAGTCTTCCCATAGCTCATAGCCACTTGGACTATGTTACCTGGTTTCATGTCTAGCAACCCTTTCTGTTTAAGATTCTCTTCCACCTTCTTCAGCTTCTTATGACACTGTCTTATGTAAATGAACTCTAATTCTGGTTCCTCCATGAAATCAGTGGGAGTAAAGTACTGTCCATCTATCTTCAAGGACTTATGTAGGGTATCATTATAGTAATCCTTCAGTTGTTTCACTGTGGGATAGTCTTCGAATAGTGTATTATCATAATCTGGACCCAAAGCATCTCTAAATGTCTTCATTACTCTGTCTACTATTCTTACATGGTTGGTATGTGGGGAGCCTGACCAGTGTAACTTTATACCATTCAGGTCTTTCTCATAAGCAGGGTTCTTAAACATGCTTACTAGAGCTGATTCTGCATCACTCTTTATGGAAGTAATGGGTACATTCATTATAGATAACCTCTGGAAAGCCTTTACAAGTCCTGGGAAGATGTCTTCTACAGATTTTCCTCTAAGATACTTAGTGATAACATATCTGGTGTTAGTTCCAATGAGGAACATAATGAATCCTTTCACTGAACCCTTCTCATCAGTGCCTAATGACAATAAATCCAGCTGGTAACCTCCTCTTTCATTATTAAATATAGGCTTCATAAGTCCTTTCTTATAGATCTTCATCTTATAATCTGGTAGGGTCTCTTTCACTCCATGTATTACCATGGACTGTAGCTTCTTAGTCTTAAATGGGTACTTCAAGTCTTCTTTAGATGGTTTCTTCTCTGGGATAACTACATTCTGCTCATCCAAAGCTCTTTTCTTCACATATTCATCATACAAGGTCTTCTGGTATGATCTCCCATCAGGTAACATATGCTTAACAGATGGTCTAACAGTGGAAACACCTTTTATGGGTCCTCTATTGGTGAAATACTCTCCAAGTTCACTAGCTTTCTGAAAATCAGGTAGCTTTTCTGTCTGTATTACCTGAAGGTCATTCTCTAGGTATATATTAATGATCTGTTCATCTGTAACTAGTTCCTTAGATGGTTTGGGACCAATAATTGGTTGGGGCTTATGCTTAGGGAGTCTTATCCTGAGAAATTTCAGGAAGTCAGGCTTGTCCCTATACACTCTGACAAACTTCAGCTTGTGAATAACATCCTTAAGTAATACATTAGTTTTAATATCTTCAGGGGGAATTTTTACTAGCTCTGAAAGTAACTCTTCTATAACTGCTCTCTCTTTCTTCAACAATGATAGATAATGATCATAAATCTGTGTATAATCCAGTAGGTAATCTGGATCATATGGCTGAATGTGTGATACAACCCACTGTTTACTCCTGGTCATATAATTACCTGAGTCATCTAGGTGGTATAAATCCTCATTAACCCATGAACGGGCTCTATTTTTAAAGAACTCTTCATCATAATTGGTTGGTATAGATTGTTCATCATCTGAATCACTCATTTATTCAGGACAAAAACATATTTTTACTCTATTCTATTGTACTCTTCTATCCAGAATGGTGTATCATCATGTGTTGTCATGGGACCATACCTAAAGTGCTTAGATGTGACATCATAGACGAACACACATGTGGAATCATATAGAAGCTTAGTCTCATCACTAAAATCATTGGAAGCTATATATAAAATATGTATTCCAGGGTTTCCTAAGAACTCTTCAGGGGTAACTAGCATATTTCCATAGACAATCTGCTTAATAACAGCTTGTGTATACCCTATTGGGTTATAAATCTCATCACATATGAAGATAATCTCTGAGGATTTCCCTTTTAAACAACAGACAACATCATCCTGTAGATACTTCTCAGGAACATTTATGGTCATTTCTATAAGGATAAAAACATATTTTACTCATTCTTTATTCAGTGATCAACCTTGGACATGCTCTATTTTTCCCTCTTATGGTGTAACAAACCTGATCACACCAACATCTCTATATATGATAAGATCTTTGGAGCATGGAATATTAATTCTCACATGGTTCCTAAGTTGGGCATCAGTATAGCAACATAATCCTATATAATTCTTCCCTATATATTCATTGGCACTCTCTACACTATTAAAATCCTTATAATAACTACCCACATAATAGTAATATATTATACATGAATCCTTCTTCTTCCTGTATAGACCAACTCTATCTGTTATGTCTTCTTCTAATATGGTTTTTATTCTGTAATAATTTCTGATGTATTTCTCATTCTTATCACACAGGTGTTCACTCTGATTATATAGAAGTGTGTTAGCTACTAATGGGTCATATGCTTTATACCTAATCTGAGTAAACACATCCTGATACCCATAAGAATCATAACTCATCTTTATTCATGAGAAAAAAAAACCCTTGCCCTATGCCCACCAAAACAACCCCAGAAATATGCAGATCGGTTATGCATTAGACCCTTCATTATCAGTAAGAAATCAGCCAGCTGAAAGACCATTTAAGATATACATAGGAAGTGTGGATGTGGTTCTAATTAG
>Ga0209639_1002684_pt1 | contig 13354 bp, 10 predicted proteins | sample EPASupsiteHSE605_FD_187268 | JGI IMG/M metagenome (GOLD analysis project Ga0209639, IMG submission 187268) | Bioremediated contaminated groundwater from EPA Superfund site, New Mexico - Sample HSE6-05 (SPAdes) (version 2) | ecosystem: Environmental > Aquatic > Deep subsurface > Groundwater >...
CCCGCCCCGCCGGCCTGACGGCCGGCGGGTATTTGACGCAAACGAAATACAGAAACCTGGTCTGTTCTTCACTTGACCGGGCTTCCGTTAGCTGAGTCTTCAGCATTGCTCTTAATACGTTTGAATTCATACATACGTTGATCAGCCAACTCCAATACTTCAGCAGTGCTCGTGCATCCCGAACGCAGCGCGCAGCCCATGCTCATTGTCAATGTAAAGGTATATCCATGTATCTCTCGTAAGCTCGCTTCAATGCGCGCACATATCTGATTTGCGATTCCGCCGTTCACACAAGGCAGTATGAGGAGAAATTCGTCCCCGCCAAAACGGAAGGCGTGATCACCCGTACGAATACTGTTTTGAATTGATGTTGCCGTACTTTTGAGTATCGCATCACCCAAATTATGCCCGAAATGGTCATTAATGCTTTTAAATCTGTCAATGTCCATCATTACAACCGCATATTCTGAACCTTCTTTACTAAAGGCACTCTCCTGGTTGATAAGAACCTGATCAATAGCCCGGCGGTTTAACAGCCCCGTCAGGTCGTCGCGTAAGGAAAGGCTCGTAATCTGTTTGTTAATCTCCAGATTTCTGCGTTTAACACCCTCTATGATACAAACAGTCAGCGCGGCAGTGAGGACATATGCCGCCAGTACGTTGACGATCTGCTCCACATCGGTATCGCCCGACCGTGTTGCCAGCCAGAGAATGGTGAGCCCGAGCATCAGCGCGCCATAGAGAGAGAGAATCAGGGTCTGAATTCTGCTGTAGTATGTAAGTATAATCACCGTGACAAACAGGATGGAAAGATAGGGCGTACAGCCCAGAAGACCGTCGAATGTGAACCAGCTGAGAGGGGTATACACAAAACACAAAAGCAACGTTGGCGCAAGACATGCCGTGGTGACGCTGATTTTACCCGCAGCGAGAAACGGAGTTGTAATCCCAACGCAAACAAGGACGCCGATGAATACCGCCATCAGGAGATAGCGGGATGTCACCGCCATCAGCACAATCCCAATAATGCACGAAAAGACACAGGCGATAAGCATTTTAATGGGTATGCTGTTTTGCATAATTGCATTGTCGCCCGGACAAAACGCAACCGAGGTTTTTGTATGCTTCATGGGAAACATTCCTTTTCATAAAATATAACGCTAACCAAGAAGTTCCGTAGCTTAAGCGATCAACAGTTATGCACTGATTATGATAAGCTTAATAGATTAAATTATAGCAAACCGACAAACAAAACGTAAAGCACAACAAACCGACACATCGCCTTATCCGGGAGAACGCCCTTAAGTTCGCTAACCAAAACACAGAGTCAAGATTGCTCATTTTGATTTTAGCCGTGTTCATTCATTCTTCATCGAGGATATGCAGCCAAGCCTTGGTGGCCGGCAGTAAGTACGACCCTTGCCCGGCGGTCAGACGGCTAACGGAACCCGTCTGTGTCTGCCGCTTATTTGCCGCTTATCGCAGCAAAAAACAGCGTTTTTTACAGGTTGAACGGCAAAAGCCGAACCGCCGGAAAGCAAGATTATATAACACATCTTAACAGCACGAAAAATGAGACCGGCCTGGCAACGAGAAGATTGACGGTTCGGATCGGTTCATCAGCCCCACAGCGGACACGACATTGTGCCCGCTTTTCAGTTCCAGCGGGCATTTATGGGTTTCTATCAAGTTTGTACGGCGTCTGTTTTACGAACTTCAGGGTTTGGCGCTTAATGGGCGCTTTCAAATTGGATAAAAAGGCACGGCGCCGGAATCATGCGGGCCACGCGCGGACATATTGCCGATCGGGATGTCGTTGAACCGATCCGTGACTTACTCTATATTTCTGCCCGACAGGGACATACTACAATTTGGATAAAGCAAAGGTATTGCATGGAGCCGGAATGAGTATGGATGACTTGCGGATAGGCGCCCCGGTTTTTTCTCAATTGCCCCGGGTTCCGCGTCGATTAAAGTCAATCTGCTGGACAGCGAAAAGGGGATTGATCTTGAGCAGACATTTTGAGGGTTGGTACTTTAAGCACCAAAAAGGGCAGGATACCCTGTCGCTCATTGTTGGAAGAGCGGATGACGGAGCGTTCATTCAGGTCGTCACCCAGGAGACTTCCTATCGCCTGAAATACCCTGCGGAGGAATACCATAAAGATAAAACCATTAAACTGGCAGGCAGTGAGTTTAGCCGAAACGGCATCCGCCTTTCCATTCACCATAATGATTTAGTACTTACCGGCCATCTTGATTACGATCATCTTACACCCATACGAGGGGATATTATGGGTCCTTTTCGTTTTCTTCCGATGCAGTGCAAACATACGGTGATCAGTATGAATCATACGCTGACAGGAAAGATTTTCTTAAATGGAAAAGAGATTGATTATACAGGAGGCAAAGGCTATATAGAAGGGGATTCCGGACGCTCCTTTCCGAAAAGCTATACCTGGGTTCAATGCAATGATTTCGCTGAAAATTGCTCTGTTATGGCATCTGCGGCGCGGATTCCTTTTGCTTGTGTTTGGTTTTGGGGCTGTATCTGCGTTGTATGTTTAGACGGTGCAGAATACTTGCTGGCAACCTATCGAGGAGCAAAGATCAAACGCAGGGATGAAAAGCAATTAGTACTTGTTCAGAAGGATTTATCACTGCAAATACGGTTTTTACAGCCGAATCCCGGGCATTTGCTTGATGCTCCGAACAAAGGGAAGATGGAACGAAGCGTCCGCGAGACCCCCGGCGCGCCTGCGTACTTTGAGTTCCGGCAAGATAATCGGGTTTTATTCCAAGGAGAAAGCCGTTTTGCCAGCTACGAGTATCTTATTTGATATAGAAGGCACGAATCATAATAATTGAGAAAAAGCAATTCATCAGATATTAACTCAAGCGTTTCAAACCGAGAGGCCGGCCAGGGGTCGGATTTAAATCTCTTTTTAGGCAGCATGCAAAATTTGTGCAAAATCCAGAAGTCAGGATAAGCCAAGCAGGCATCTACAGCGAGACTTCACTCTTTTATTGAAAAAACCAACAGGCCGTTCATGATAGAGGCTCATTCCTTGACCAGCGTCGTCCGCTTATCCTCAGAAGATTTTACAGATGCTTCCCATCACGATTACCCGGATTAAAACATTGACATAGAAATCTGCCCGCCCGCAAAGGCAATCTTTGCGGGTTTTCCGATGCGGCCGAGGTGCGCATTACCCCGAACCATGCTGCCGCCGCCAAGGCAAACCGGCGAAAGGTGGCTGAACGTGGCAAGGAATCATGCAAAAGGACAGATTATTTCGCGAGACACGGCGGCTACAGGCTGATAGCAGCAATGCGTCCCACTGTTATATAAAATAGTTGAGTTTTTTACTACATAACGATAAAATACGACTAGTCTTGAGTTCCGGCCAGCCGGGACGCTCAACAGGCTGAATAATAAGTGAAAAATTGGAAAGACATGAAAATACCATATTTATTCAGAAACGATATCCAGACGAATACGAAAAAAGAGTATTTGGCCGGAACAGAATTCAAGGATAACCTGCTCCTTCAGAATATCCAGAGGGGGAAATTGCTGGCGGCCGTCACCATCGCCTTTGAAACGGTCTTTCTGATAATCGATATCGTTTGCTATTTCCTTAAAGTCAACGATCGATTTTCATTTTATTCTTATTTGGCGATGTATTGCGCCATGATCGCCATCAATCTGGCATATCTGTTTCTGGCGGACCGCTTTTGCAAGAAAAAGACCCATAAGAAGGCGATGGGTACCTTCACCATATTTTATATAACCTTCGTTATGGCCTGGGGCGGCGTGATCTCTCTGATGGATCAGGAGCTGTACGGACACCTGATGACTTTTATGGTCAATATGATCGTATGCTCGATCATCTATCTGCTGGACGCGAAGACGATGAGCATTCCGTATCTGACCTCCACCCTGATCCTTGCAATCGGCTTGCCGTTCTTTCAAAGCTCGGGCAACGTTCTGGTCGGCCATTACGTGAACCTGCTGGTCTTTGTCGTGATCTCATGGACGGCTTCGAGAATCGCCTACCGCAATTACTGCGACAACTGTGTCATTAAAGAGCTCATGAAACAGTCGAATCTGCTGCTCGAAAAGAAAATGGAAGAAAACAGAATCATCAACAAAAAGCTCGCGGTTGCGAACGCGCAGCTGGAAAAACTGGCGCTTGTGGACGAACTGACGGGACTCCCGAACCGCAGGAGCTTTCGCGCGTTTATCGACAGGATGTTTCAGGGGAACAAATCGGACCTGGCTGTGTCCGTGATCATGATAGACGTCGACAATTTCAAGCAGTACAACGACTCCTACGGGCACGAAAAAGGGGATCTGGCCTTGATCGCGATTGCAAAGCAGATCGAATCCATGGTCGAAAGCACCGACCAGATCGCGATCCGCTGGGGCGGCGAGGAGTTTGTCTATACCGCTTTCAATAAAAACCAGGAAGATATCCTGAAGACCGCGAACGCCCTCAGGTCAAAAGTATCGGATCTCAGAATTTCAAATCAGAGCTCGCTGATCTGTCCCTATATTACCATTAGCCTTGGCGTCTACACCGGGACCATAGCGGACACGAAGGACATCAGCAGAATAATCATGGCTGCCGACCAGGCGCTGTACCGGGCAAAGAACAGCGGGCGGAACTGCGTCGCCGCCTTGGAAGAGAAAGCCTTCTGAATCTGTTTTTATTCAGGACATAAACTGACCGGCCATACATGTCGCCGCGTTTCGCTGCTTTCGTCCGCGCCATGCCGCCGCCATAGAAATCCGCCCGCAAAGACCGCTGAAACTTGCGGGTTTTTAATATGGCCGCGGCGCATCGCCCAGGTTACCGGGAAAACGCAAACGCCGCAGAATCGAAAAGAGGCGGATGGCCCCCGTTCAGGGGCGGCGACCGCATGAAACCGGGACTGGAAGGGTTCACAAAAGGCGAATGCCCGTATCCTCAACCGAATGGAACAATGATATAATAAGACTATGAAATTCAATGGGGGTGAAGAGATGGAGAATTATGTGATCACCATCGCGCGGAGCTACGGCAGCGACGGCTGCGCCATCGCGGAGCGCCTGGCAAAGGAACTGAACGTCCGGTATCTGGACAAGGATATCATCCCGCTGGTTTCGGTGGAAAGCGGCATTTCGGAGGAGCTTCTGCACAAGTCGGACGAGAAGGTCAGCCTTGGTCTGCTGGACATCGCCAAGGACAGGAAATACGACCCTGAGTTCGACCGGGCGGACCGGACCGACGACGTTTCGGAGCACAACCTCTTCCGCTTCCAGGCGAACACCATCCGGAGGCTGGCCGAGAAGGAATCCTTCGTGGTGGTGGGGCGCGCGGCGGACTACGTGCTTCAGGACCGACGGTACGTGTTCTCCGTGAACATCCAGGCGCCCTTTGAGGACTGCGTCGAGGGAATCATGAAGCGGAAATTCGTGGACGCCAAAACCGCCGTGAAGGACATCCGCAGGATCAACAAAGAAAGGGAGCAGTTCTACAAGACCTACACCGGAAAGGACTGGAACGACCCTCTAAACTACGACCTGTGCATCAACAGCGCGCGCTTTACCCAGGACGCCTGCATCGCCCTGATCAAAAAAGGGGCGAGCCTGAAGTTCGGCTTCGACGTCTGAGAGTGATTCCCGCGGCGGAAAGCATCCGGCGTTTTAAAAAAGCCGGGATGCCCCGCCGGAAATTTGCGGCGTCTATGTAATTGCCGCCGCGCTGAGTGCGGGCGGCTTCGCTGTCGTTGCGTTTTTCTGGCATGATGAGTATTTCCTCCGCAAGATTTCGGGTGTCCCCCCGGATTACATATATGCAAACCGGCCGGTAAATGTGTATCACCGCCGGGACGGGAGCGCAGGCCGCGCGCCGATCGGCGCTTTGCATTCCATTATTTGTATTTCTTGCCGCCGGCGGTAGAAAAGTTCATAATTCTTCATTATAATAAACCGTACTTATGAAACATCAATCCGGCGGGGGAGAGCAAATGGAATTCACAAATAAGGAAATCACCCTGAAAGACGGAAGGAGCTGCCTCTTGAGGAGTCCGTCGCTTTCGGACACGGAGGCGATGCTTCAGTACCTGAAACTTACCTCGGAGGAAACGTATTTCATGCTTCGTTATCCCGAGGAAGCGTGCATGAGCGCCGAAGAGGAAGCCGTATTCCTCGGAAACGCGTTAAAAAGCAGAACCGAAGTCATGATCGCCGCTTTTGTGGAGGGCGAACTGGCCGGAAACGCAGGCGTCAGAGGCGTTTCGGGCTTTCAGAAACTGAAGCACCGGGCCGTTTTCGGGATTTCAATAAAAGAAAAGTACTGGAATATCGGAATCGGGAGCGCGCTGCTGACGGAAATCATCGGCCAGACGAAAGCGATGGGGTACGAGCAGCTGGAGCTCGGCGTGTTTTCGGATAACGCGAAGGCGCGCAGGCTGTATGAGCGGTTTGGATTCGAACCGTGGGGCGCCGTGAAAAACGCGTACAAGCTGAAGGACGGAACGTACCGCGACGAAATTCTGATGGGAAGGATGCTCTAATCCGCAGCCGGCGATTCCCGCCGCCGGTGACGATTCCTCATGCTTTCGGATATCCACCGGTTCGGATGGCAAACGGCGGCGGGGTCCGCAAAAAATGCCGCGGCTATTCGGACTTTCGGCATTGGCCGCAAAAGGGTCCGTTTACAGTTTTTATTGGACAATATATAATATAGGAAACTTATCGGAAACGGGAAGAGGGCGCGGATGAAGATACGCAATGTCAAAGAGCTGGACGAACAGTTCGTCTGGCGGGACGAAGCGGGACTTGTCACCGAGTCCCTGGGCGAGGCGGCCGGAAGCGAGAAGCTCTATGTCAACATCGACCGGGTGCCGCCGAAAGCGTTCAGCACCAAATACCACAGCCATTCCCAGCAGGAGGAGTTCTTCATGATCCTCGGCGGCCGCGGGACGCTGCGGCTGAACAGCGGGGAATACCCGGTGAAAAAGGGCGACTTCATCGCAAAACCCGCGGGGCGGAACATCTGCCACCAGTTTTATAACAACGGTGAGGACGCGCTGGTGATTCTCGACGTGGGAACGAACGAGAGGGAGGACACCTGCTATTACCCGGACGAGGACGTCTATCTGAACAAGTCGAACGGGGAGCGCAGGGTATTTCGCGGGCGGACCGCTCTGGAAAACTGGACGTCCGACCCGAACGAAAAATAAAGGTGCTGAAAAAGCCGGTTTCTGGCGGCGCGCCCGCAAAGCAATGCCCCCTGCTTTAACGACAAGCAGGGGGCAGGCGTTTTTGGATGCGGCGCACCGGACGCCGGGCGCCTTCGGAAGGCGCTCCTTAAAAAAGCGGTCCCGGCGCGGGTGATCAGTAATGCGTTTTCTGATAGCTGTTCAGGTCGGGGAACACCTTCGAGGTGGCGGCGTACATTTTTTCGTAGATGGCGGCCAGTTCCTGATACTGTTTAACGTGCTCGGGGATGGGGTCGTAGCGCTTATCCAGCTTGACCATATGGTCGGCGGCCTCGCTCAGATCCTTGTAGAAGCCGTGGCCGACGGCCGCGCACATGGCCGCGCCCAGGCTGGTGGCTTCCGAGGTCTTGGTAAGCTCGATGGGCAGGTTGTAGATATCCGCCTGCATCTGGTTCCACAGGTCGGACTTGGAGCCGCCGCCGGCGCTGCGGATCGCCTTGACCCTGACGCCGGTGCACTCCTGAATGCCCTCGAGTACGAACTTCATTTCGAAGCAGACGCCCTCCATGACGGCGCGGACCATGTCGCACTTGTTGTGGGCGAAGGTCAGGCCGGTAAAGGTGCCCATGGCGTCGAAATCCTCGCGGATGCAGGTGGCCGCGTTCAGCCAGGGTCCGAAGAGCAGGCCGCGGGCGCCGATGGGCGACCGTTCAGCTTCCTTGTTCAGATACGTGAACACGTTCTGGCCGGTGAGCTTGGCGTTCGCGTCCTCAAGCTGGCAGAAATTCTCCTTGAACCACTCGAGGCAGCTTGCGCCGGCCTGGGCGAAGGCTTCGAACTGCCAGTTGCCCTTGACGGCGTTGCCGACGATGTACAGCTTGCCGTTCTTGTCGCGCATGGACTTGCTGGTCACGGCGTGGAAGATGCCGATGGTTCCCAGCGTCATGGAGAGCGTCTCCTCGCTGGTAACGCCGACGCCCAGGGGCGAAAGCCTGCAGTCGCCCGTCGCCATATAAACGGGGGTGCCGGCCTTTAAACCGGTGATCGCGGCCGCTTCCTTGGAAACGGGGCCGACCAGTTCGGTGGGATACAGGTTGTCGGGATACAGGGAACGGTCGAGCCCGTACATGTCCAGCAGGTCTTGGTCGAAATCCATCGTGTCGGGATTGGCCAGCATGGTCTGGGTGATGCTCGGCTCGTCGTCGTAATACTTTCCGCCGGTCAGCGCGTGGTTCAGCATGGCCTGCATGCCGATGATCTTGTCGGTCTTGGCCCAGAGCTCAGGCTCGTGCTCGCGGTACCAGAGAACCTTCGACAGCATGGGCAGGGAGCCGAGGACCATTCCGCTCTTCTGGTAGATGCTCTCCTCGGTGTAGCCGTTCTTCTTCCAAAGGCCGCGCATGTAGGGGAACATGTCAACGCCGCGCATGTCCTGCCAGGAAAGGATGCTGTAAAGGAATTTTCCGTCCTTGTCCACCGGGACGCAGGTGGTGCAGACGTGGGTGATGCCGATGGCGACGATGTCCTTGCTGTCCATGCCGGTTTTTTCTAGGGCCTGCTTCACGGCAAGAAGGGTTTTGTCCACGATCTCCTGCGCGTCCTGGGAAACCCAGCCCGGGCGGGGGTAACCCATGGAAGTCGCCAGATACGCCTGGCCGATCGAATTGCCGTCCGGATCGTAAATGACGGCTTTGGTTCCGGTGGTTCCGAAGTCGATACCCATGATATACTGCTTTTCCATGAACGTTCCTCCTTGTTTATTTGGAATTTAACAAAGTTAATAACGCTTATCTGCTTTCAGGATCTCCAGAACCACCGGAAGGATGGCTTTTGCCAGTTTTTTGTGGTTCGCGGCGTCAAGGTGCACGCCGTCGATATCCGAAGTGGCGGCTGCGGCCGAAGCGTCGAAATAGTAGGCGCGGAGCTTCTTTGCCGTTGCCTGGTAGCACGGAGCGAGCCCTTCGCAGTTTTTGACGGATTCCTCGTCGTAATAATAGGAAAGGGGTCCGCCAAGCGCACAGGAGCGAAGGGCGGGCGGCGTGACGATCAGGATTTTCATGCCGGGAGAACCGACGTACGCGGCCTTTTCGGCAAGGCTCTGAAGGGCGCGGGCGATAAAGGGCGGCTTGGCGTTATAAACGTAGCGAACGTCGTTGATGCCGAGCATGACGATCAGCAGGTCCACGGGGTTGTTGCAGTAAAGGGAGGTCCCGATCTGCTTGATGCCGTTCCGGTATTCGCAGATAGGGTCGTCGAACGCGATGGTGCGCCCGTTCGCGCAGTCCTCGATCACCTGGAAGTCGTCGGGCAGAAGGGAATCAAGGATGGCGGGCCAGCGCGACTCCTCGTCGTAGCGCGCGCCGCTTCCGGGGACGTATCCCCAGCCGTTGGAATCGGCAAAGACCAATATTCTTTTTTTCATGGCGGTTTCTCCGAATAAGATAGGTGTTTCTGACTGAGTGCGGACTTTTCCGCGGTCCGCACTCGCCGTGCAATGTGAAACAAACGGTCGGTTATGCTCTGATATAACTGTAGAAATAGTAAAAAATGTACTAATTAAGAATTTCAATAATAAAAAATGAAGAAGAAAGGGGAGGTCGGTTATATGTGATAAAATTATCAATTAAGTGGAATTAATTTACAATTGTATGTTAGCACAGCCTCCGCACCCAGCATAACAACAAAAACGTTTAGCTGGTTACAACAGAGGGCGTTCGTTAATTATCATACTTTATGCGCACATATAAGCACCGATACATATAGAGCGAAACGCCGCGCATTTGGTCAAACGCGCGGCGTTTCTTTCTCTTTAAAAAGCTGAGCCGGACAAACTGTTACTTCATCATTCCGTAGATCATGCCGGACAGAAACGGAACCAGCCAGATAGTCCAGACCCAGACGCTCAGCCTGTGGAAATTCCGCTTTTTGTTTTCGTCGTGACCGATTAATATGACGGTGCCCCAAACGGCGTGTATGGCCATCAGAACGATGGCGATCAGACCGGTAATGCCGTGAAAACCGGAAATCGACGAATTTTCCGCGACCCTGCTCATCAGCAGCGTGCCCGCGGTATCGAACAGAAGCCCCGCCCAAAAAAGCGCGACATGCCGCCGTTTCAGCAAGCCGGCTTTCTTTTCTCCGAAAACCGCCGCGGTATAGAAAACAAGAGCGCAGGTAATCGACAGGATTGCGAAGGTAAGCATGGGCAAGTCCCCTTTTGGTGAATTGGAGGCTGCGGGCGCAAGCGTCTTTTTGCGAGAGTGAAGCGGTATTCAAAAAAGCGAAGGAGCGCGGTTTCGCCCGCCTGCATTGATTTACAGTATACCACAGGCGTTATGCAAAAAGAAAAATACACAGAATGGAAGCGAATGAAATAGCCGCCGGGCGGCTGGATCGTTCCAATGAAATGTTACACACCGGGCGGTATGCACAGCCCGGCGTTTTGCATGCCCGGACGCGTCAGATCCAATAACAGGCATGCCCCGCGCTGGCGGTGATATCCCGCCGTACAGGAACGGTTTTCCGTACGTCGCGCAGTTTTGAAAAGCGGCGCCGGATCTGTGTGAACATTCTAAATCCAATCAATAAATAATCCAATCAATGCTTGACAGAATACTAACATGGAGTTTATAATAAACAAAATTCTGTATTCTGATTATTGTTTAATGGCCCAATCACCCTCCATAGCGATCAATGATACATTTCAACGAATGCTTTCCTGACAGAATTCAGCAGGGATCCATAAACATACCGGAGGTACCTTACCATGATTCATACTGTCGGAATTACCAATCAGGTGGAACTGAATTACCCGGCGCCGCTTAAAGGAGAGCTGCTCTCGTGCATGGACGCTGCCAAACGCATCGGCTTTGACGGCGTGGAGATCCATATGCGCAACCCGCTGGTCGAGGACTCCCATATGCTGGCGGACGCGGCGGCAGAGCGCGGCCTTCGCATCACCACCATCGGAACCGGGATGGCCTGCTACGCGGACGGCCATTACATGACGAATCCGGACCTCGCGGCCCGCAAGGAAGCGGAAAAGGTGCTGAACAGCTTCTTTTACGCCGGGCAGGTCTGCGGCGCGAAGGCGATCATGTTCGGCCTGATGAAAGGGCCGCTCCCAGACTCCAAAAAGCGCGACGAGCAGAAAAAAATCCTTTATGAAGCGCTTCTTCCCGTGGTGGATACCGCGGAAAAGACCGGCGTGGACCTGACTATCGAGGCGATCAACCGCTTCCAGTCCTCTTTTTTGTGGTCCACGGACGAGACGCTGGAATTCGTGAACCGCTTCCAGTCGGATCGGGTGACCATTCATCTGGACGTATTCCACATGAACATCGAGGACGACGGCTTTTATAAGAACATCATGAAATGCGGGAAAAAGCTGGGGCATTTCCATTTTACGGACAACGACCGCTGCTATCCGGGCCACAGCCGCATGAACTTCAAGGAGATCTACGACGCGCTGTACGACGTGGGCTACGCGCCGGACGGCATCGCTTCCCACGAATACGATCCGGTTCCGGACGGGATAACGGCCTGCACGCGGGGACTCACTTACCTGAAGATGATCGAAAGGGAGTTCAAACGCTGATCAGCCGCTCTTTTTGAAAGTTTTTTCGGCCTTTGAGCCGCATCAAAGATAAAAACTACGGAGGTGTCATTATGGCAAAGTATATCGCAGGTATTGACGCGGGCACGACCGGTACCAAGATTACTGTTTTCACCCTTGACGGATCTCCTGTCGGAAGCGCTTATCGGGAATATCCTTGCACCTATCCGAGCGTGGGATGGGTCGAGCAGGACCCCTGGCTTCTGTGGAAAGCCGTCTGCGACGTCACCAAGGAAGTTATCGCGAAAAACGGGATCGACGCGAAGGAGATCGGTTCCGTCGCCATTTCCAGCCAGCGCGGAACATTCTTCGCCGTGGACGAGAAGTGGAACCCCCTGCACAACTCCATCGTCTGGAGCGACGGACGCGCGCTGAAGGAGATCAAGTGGATCTCCGAGAACATCGGACCGGAAAAGTACTACGATATTTCCGGCGTGCCGATCACGGCGATCTGGTCCTACGCCAAGTTCAAGTGGATAAGGGACAACCAGCCCGACCTTTACGAAAAAGCGCACCTGTTCGTGAACGGCCAGGAGTGGCTGCTGCGCCAGATGGGTTCGGAAGAGACCTTCGCCGATCCTTCCTCCCTAGCGCTGAACGGCATGATGGACGTCAAGACCCTCGACTGGTCGGACGAGCTGCTGAAAGCCATCAACGTCAGCCGTGACAAGCTGCCTCCCATCAAGGAGCCCGCCCGCCAGGTCGGCGTGATCAGCAAAAAAGCCGCCGCGGAAACCGGCTTCGCGGAAGGCATGCCCATTTGCGTGGGCGGCGGCGACCAGCAGTGCGCGGCCATCGGCGCCGGCGTCATCAAGGAAGGCCTGGCCGAGATCACCATCGGCACCTCTTCCGTCATGGTCGCCGCGGTGGACAAGGCCTATAAGGACCCCAAGCGCGAAGTGCTTTTCTCCGGCCATGCGAACCCCGGAAAGTGGGACATGGAGGGCGACGCCTGCACCTCCGGCGCCGCGCTTCGCTGGTTTAGGGACACCTTCTGCTCCGCGGAAGCCGCCGTCGCCGCCGCCACCGGCAGGGACGTTTACGAGATCATCGCGGACATGGAAGCCGGAAGAGCCCCCGTCGGCTGCAAGGGCTTCATGTTCATGCCCTTCTTCGCCGGCCAGATGACCCCCCATTACTGCGACCCCGCCCGCGGCGGCGCGCTGGGGCTCACGTTCATCCACGACCGTCCCATGATGGCCCGCGCGGTGCTCGAGGGCGTGGCTTACGAACTCCGCTTTATCGTCGAAGCCATGACCCGGGTCATGGGCAAGCCCTTCGATTCTATCCGCCTTTCCGGCGGCGGCGCGAAGTCCCCGCTTTGGAGGCAGATCCAGGCCGACGTGTACGGCTATCCCGTAGAGACGCTGAAGATGTCCGACTGCGGCATCGTCGGCGCGGCGGTGCTGGGCGCGACGGGCGCGGGCGTGTTCGGCAGCCTGGGCGAGGCCGTGGACAACATGGTCCACATCACCGGCAAGATCGACCCCATCATGAAGAACCACGAAATCTACACCGACTGCTTCGGCG
>Ga0209639_1002691_pt1 | contig 13324 bp, 11 predicted proteins | sample EPASupsiteHSE605_FD_187268 | JGI IMG/M metagenome (GOLD analysis project Ga0209639, IMG submission 187268) | Bioremediated contaminated groundwater from EPA Superfund site, New Mexico - Sample HSE6-05 (SPAdes) (version 2) | ecosystem: Environmental > Aquatic > Deep subsurface > Groundwater >...
CATTGCTTTTGGTGAAGACAGCTGGCTGATTGGCGAAAATGGCCGCGATATGTTGTTCAATCCAACTACAACATATGAAGCTCTTAACCAGACTTTATTCGGTGGAAAACACTTTGTGTATGTCTTTGGTCACAATGGTGACGGTATAAATGATTGCCCGGCTTATGACGGCGGTTTGTGGTTGTATGACAAAATCAGCCAGTATACCACCAACTCACTGAAATATGCATTCCAATCGGCTATGTGGACATCTATTCCTCTTTCAGTTGAAAACGAAGAGTGGCTGAGTAATGAGGCGCGCATCCGTATCCGTGTTTCGAAACCATATGCTGACAATTATTCATCTTATGGCAGTACAACACCGCAGAATAAGAACTATCCGATGTATAGCTTCAGCACCTCTGATATTGCCACAAAGAAAAATGATGTTGAAACTGCAAAATCAGCACTCGATCTGATCAATGTTGTACCGAATCCATACTACGCAACCAGCGGATATGAAGAAAGCCAGCTGGACAACAAAGTGAAGATTACCAACCTGCCCACCAAGTGTACAGTCAGTATATTCACCGTCGATGGTACTCTTATCCGTAAGTTTACCCGAGATGACCCGAATTCAACCTATATCGACTGGGATCTCAAAAATTCAGCAGATATTCCGATTTCCGGTGGTTTATACCTGATTCATGTTGATGCGCCGGGAGTTGGTGAAAGAACCATCAAATGGTTTGGCTCATTACGTCCGATTGACCTGAATTCATTCTAATGTTAACTACTAAAGAGAGAAAAGCAATGAAAAACACAGTAAAATATCTGTTTGCAATAACACTCCTGGTGGCATTGACAATTCCGGTCAATTCAGCTTTCGCGGGTAACGAAGACCGCGCCGGTGAAGCAGGAGCAAGTGAATTATTAATCATGCCCTATGCCCGCAGTTCGGGCTGGGGCATGTCAAACACCTCATGTATCCGTGGTTTGGAAAGTATGTATCTGAATGTTGCTGGTACAGCCTTTACACAAAACACCGAAGTGATGTTTGCTCATTCCGAATGGCTTAAAGGTTCTGGTATTTCTATCAACTCCTTTGGTCTGACACAAAAAGTCGGCGAAACCGGCGTTATCGGTCTTGGCGTTATGACTATGAATTTTGGTGATATTGACATTACCACAGTTGACTTACCCGAAGGTGGTATCGGAACATTTTCACCATCCTTTATGAACATAGGTCTGTCTTATGCCAAATCGTTTTCTAACAGTATCTATGGTGGTATAGCTCTGAAAGTGATTTCGGAATCCATTTCCGACAACCGTGCTCAGGGTGTAGCCATTGATGCCGGTATTCAGTATCTGACCGGTGACAACGATAACATTCATTTTGGTATTGCACTGCGCAACATCGGACCAACAATGAAATTCACCGGTGACGGTTTGTCTTTCCGCGGCAACATGAATAACTCTGACGTACTGATGACTGTTGAACAGCGTTCGGTTTCTTTCCAGTTACCGGCTCTGCTGAACATTGGTGCAGCTTATGATTTCATTCTGAGTCCTGCTCACACCATCACACTTGCTGGTAGTTTTACTTCAAATTCATTCGGAAAAGACATTTATTCCGGTGGTCTTGAGTATAACTTCAATAACTACCTGATGCTTCGTGGTGGTTTGAACTACGAAAAAGGCATGTTCTCATCTACCGAACGTACTTCAGCTTATACAGGCCCGACGGCAGGTATTTCAATCCAGGTTCCGCTGAACAAGGACAAAGGTTCAACCTTCTCGCTGGATTATTCCTATCGTACCACCAATCCGTTCCAGGGAACACACTGTATCGGAGCCAGAATTAATCTGTAGAACAGAACCGGTTTAAAGTATTTTTGTACATTTGTCGAGCAAGAGGGCCTGTAAAGGGTCTTCTTGTTCGTTTTATACAACCTAAGATAAAAGTTATGGCAAAGCTAACGTACCTGACTAAAGAAGGGCTTGAAAAGCTGAAAGGCGAAATGGATCAACTGATCAATGTTGAGCGTCCGAAAATTTCGAGACAGATTGCCGAAGCACGCGATAAAGGCGATTTGTCGGAAAACGCTGAATATGATGCGGCCAAAGATGCGCAGGGAATGCTGGAACTTAAGATTTCGCAGCTACAGGAAATCATCAGCAACAGTCGCGTCATTGATGAGTCGAAACTTGATAATTCGAAGGTGCGCATTCTGACCACCGTTACTATAGAAAACACAAAGACCAAGCAGAAAATGACCTATATGCTGGTTCCGGATCAGGAAGCTGACCTGAAACAGGGCAAACTTTCCATAAACAGCCCGATCTCGCAGGCGTTGCTTGGTAAAAAAGTGGGTGACAGTGCCGAAGTAAAAGCTCCGGCTGGTATTATTTCAGTCAAAATACTTGATATTAAATAGGTATGGCAACTATTTTTTCAAAGATCATCAGTCGCGAAATTCCTGCACAGATTGTTGCTGAAAACGATGAATATATCGCATTTCTCGACATCAATCCATTGGCAAAAGGTCACACCCTGGTTGTGCCAAAAGTGGAGACTGATTATATTTTTGGCTTGCAGCCCGAAACGCTGTCAGGGCTTATGTTGTTTGCCCAGCGCGTCGCAAAAGCCATCGATGCCTGTGCATATGCCAAAAGGGTTGGCGTTGCTGTTATCGGCCTGGAAGTGCCTCATGCACACATTCATCTGGTGCCCATAAATGGCTTACATGATATTGAATTTTCGAAAGAGAAACTCAAGCTGAGTGCGGAAGAGCTTAGCGCTGTTGCTGATCAGATCCGCAGTAATTTTATCTGATCACTTTTTCCGGATTCTCGCGCATAAACTGATCCCAGGAGGACTTGCTTTTTTTAGCACCGACTCCCGGGGTCACTTTTTTTATTTTGTTTAATGTATACGAAATGGCTATGGCCGCTGCGTCGGTTGCATCGGCGTTGAGGCTGCTGATATCAATATCGGCAATACGTGCCACCATGGCAGCCACCTGTTCTTTCGAGGCAGAGCCTTTGCCGGTGACCGCTTGCTTGACGCGTCTGGGCGTAATTTCCACAATCTCGATTTTGTGTTGCATGGCAATGCTCATGACGGCTCCCTGTGCGCGTCCAAGCTTAAGCATTGACTGAACATTTTTCCCAAAGAAAGGCTCTTCGATGGCCAGAACAGTCGGTTTGTGTTCGCTCAGAAGCTGAGTCATGAAATCGACAATACCCTGAAGTTTTTCAAGATGACTTTCGCATTTTGTGAGGCGCAGACAACCAATTTTTAAAATATCATACTGCCGGCCATCGTAGCGGAGCAGGCAGTATCCCATGATGTTCGTGCCGGGGTCAATTCCAAGTATCAGTTGTCCTGAATTCATATTCAAAAGTAGCACAAAAATCAAAACGCTCCGAATGATTCCTTACTTTTGCGTTGCGCAATCGATGAAAAAGAATGTATTGAACATATTGTTGTCGGTACTTGTTTCGCTGGCGGTACTGTTTCTCATCTGGATTAAAATCCGCGATCGGGTGGCAGACATTGATTTTGGCGTGGCCGGCACCTTGCTGTTTGGCTCTATTCAAACACTTTCAATGCTGCTGCTGGTTTTTTTGCTAATGCCGGTAAATCTGTTGTGCGAAGCATTGAAATGGAAAACCGTTTGTCAGCCGCTTTATCCTGTTTCGCTTGGGCAGGCTTATTCCGGTATTCTGTCGGGCATTACCGCCGGGTTGTTGTTGCCAAACAGGGTGGGTGAGTTTGCCGGAAAAGCATTGGTGCTGCCACTAAACACATTCTGGAAAGCCTCGGCGTTGGCTGTTTTCACATCGATGACACAGCTGTTGGTGACTTTATTGTTTGGATTCAGTGCGTTTTTTTATTGGGGCAATGACCTTGCGTATTTTTTAGATATTAGCTGGATCGGTCTTCCTTGGCTGATTGCAGGATTGTCAATGCTTGTTTTGTTGGGCATCTTTTTTTCAGTACACAAATTGGGCAATCTGTTCATCAGGTGGCCACGGATTCATAAAATTATGATGGTTTTCGACGACGTACATTTTGCAATGAAAATACAATTACTATCATTAAGCATCCTGCGCTACTTTATTTTTGCATCGCAGAATTTGTTACTGCTCTTTGCATTTGATGTTCAGGTACCTCTGGCGGATGCGTTTTTTCTGATCACCCTGATGTATTTTATCATGACAGCCTTGCCAACCATAGTGCTGACGGATCTTCCGGTGCGGGGTTCGGTTATGTTACTTCTGTTTATAACATGGTTCAACTGGCAGCAATTGCCGGTTCCGGCTCATCTGGAAGTACAAATTGTTTTGGTTTCGCTTATAGTATGGTTGTTTAATCTGGTATTGCCGGCTTTTCCGGGCTTGTATTTTTTCAATAAATATTCATTGCTCAGAAAGGAGGAAAAGTGACGGTAATACTGATTTGTACGGCTTTGATTGCTCTGTATGCCTTTGTTGAGGCTGTTTTTGCACTTGCATTAACGGAAAAAAACAGTAAAAACAGCTGCCAGTCTGTGAATTCATACACAATAGTTGTTGCGGCCCGTAACGAAGAAAAAAATATTGAAAAATGCATTCAATCGCTATTGGCTTTGGAAGCCACGCCTGAGCGCATTATTGTTGTTGATGACCATTCGGATGATGGTACTGCCGAAGTTGTAATGCGCATGGCGAGCCGGAATCCATTGATTATACTGCTCACTTGTGATACTGCTGAAACCGGAAAGCGCGCAGCATTGTTGAAAGGCGTGTTATTTTCGAAAACAGAAATGATTTTAACCACCGATGCTGATTGTGTTGCAGGTTCCAAATGGGCTTCATCACTCATGGCGCAATTGAGTCCGGAAATAAAATTAGTAACCGGACCAGTTGTGGTTTCAGGTCGCGGCGTTTTATTTAATGCCGAATATACCGAAACGTTGTACCTGATGAGTGGCGGAGCCGGTGCTGCGGCACTGGGCCTTGCTTTTCAGGCATCGGGGGCCAATCTTGCCTTTTATAAAAATGATTTCGAAGAATTTGTCAAATCGGGCTCTGGTAGCCATTTTAAAAGTGGTGACGATGTGTTTTTCCTGCAATACCTTCAAACGCGCTATGTCCGGAAATCAATTGTTTTCAATCAGGATAGTCAGGCTGTTATCAGGACGCAATCACATTCCTCGCCAGGAGCCTGGTTGCGGCAACGGGTACGATGGATGAGCAAAGCCGCAGGATATCGTCGTTTTGAATCTTTTATCGCCGGCTTGCTGATGATGGCATCTTTTGTTGCGTGTTTTGTTGCAGTAGTTTGCATGATCCACACACCGGAGTTTTTTTATTACGGGCTTACCTGTGTGGCGCTGAAAATATTGGGCGATTTTCTATTGCTGGTCTCAGCTGCTGTAAAATGGGAATTGCCCATACGACTGCTACCGTTTGTGCTGTTTACTCCGTTATATCCATTTTTTCTGCTGGCCGTTGGCCTGACAGCAGTTTTAGGTAGTAAGCAAAGCTGGAAAGGAAGAAATATCATTTAAGACCGGGCAACAGAGCCTCGGCATATTTCAGGTCGGCCTGCGTAGTGATTTTAATATTTTCAGGATTTCCTTCAATCAATCGGATACTGTATCCTGCAGCTTCGGCCACAGAGGCATCGTCGGTAAAGGTTTGCCGGTACGATTGGCGATAGGCATCGAGAATGAGTCTGGCCTGAAAAAACTGCGGTGTCTGACATAAGCGGAATCTGGCGCGGTCGACTGCTCGCGACAATGCGCCATCGATTTCACGAATGGATTCGCTTACCGGCACAACCGGTATGGCAGAGCCGGATTTTGCTGCCACCGAAAAACCGTAAGCGATCATTTCCTTTGAAAACAAAGGCCTGACGGCATCGTGAATAGCAACCACTTCGTTGTCACTGACAAAAGCCAATCCGCTTTTAACCGAATGAAAACGTTCGGGGCCGCTTTGCGCCAGGTTGATTTTATTGCTGAAATTTAAATGATTCAGACAGGAATGCCAGTAACTGATGTCGCGTTCGGGTAATACTACAGTCATGCGACAGTCGGGAACTACCTGAACAAGGCGGTTGAGGGTTACCGCAATAATCGGCACGTTGCCCAGTGGCAGAAACTGTTTCGGAACAACAGAATTCATCCGTTTTCCGCTGCCACCGGCAACAACAATTATGTGAGAAGGAATAATCATCAGATAATCAGCATGGCATCGCCGTAACTGAAGAACTTGTATTTTTCCTTGACCGCTGTTTTATAGGCTTCGATAAGAAGTGGATAGCCAGCAAATGCTGATACCATCATCATGAGCGAAGACATGGGCAGGTGAAAATTGGTCACCATGGCATCGGCTACGCTGAAGTCATAAGGAGGGAAAATGAATTTATTGGTCCATCCGCGAAACGGTTTTAAATGCCCGTTGATAGTAACGCTTGATTCGATGGCACGCATGGATGTTGTACCAATGGCGCAAATTTTTCCTTTATTTTCTTTTACCTGATTGACTTTGTTTGCCGTCACTTCATCAATAAAGAATTCTTCAGAATCCATTTTATGTTTCGACAGGTCTTCTACCTCGATGGCTCTGAAATTGCCCAGGCCGGCATGAAGTGTAATTTCGGCAAAATCGACGCCTTTGATTTCAAGGCGTTTCATGAGCTCACGCGAGAAATGCAATCCGGCAGTGGGAGCTGCAACAGCACCTTCGTGTTTTGCATAAATGGTCTGATAGCGGTCTTTATCTTCTTCAATCACCGGGCGGTTGATCAGCTTTGGAAGCGGTGGTTCGCCCATGCTTTTCAGCAGATCCTTGAATTTATCGTGTTCCATATCGGTGAGAAATCTCAGCGTACGGCCACGCGAAGTGGTGTTGTCAATTACTTCAGCTACGAGCTGATCGTTGTCGCCAAAATATAATTTGTTTCCGATTCTTATTTTCCGGGCCGGATCAACCAGTACATCCCACAATTTTGATTCGGAATTCAATTCACGAAGCAGAAAAACTTCAATGACAGCGCCGGTTTTTTCCTTGCGGCCATACAGCCTGGCTGGAAAAACCTTTGTGTTGTTGATAATCATAAGATCACCTTCACCAAAGTACTTTAGAATGTCGCTGAACTTTTTATGCTGAATGGTTCCGGCTTTTCTGTCGAGTACCATTAAGCGGCTTTCGTCTCTGTTTTTTGGTGGGAAGGTGGCAATTAAGTCCTGAGGCAGGTCAAATTTGAAGTCTGATAGTTTCATTTAAAACGTTCTGAATTTTTCACAAAGATACATCCGCAAAAAGCGAAAGTCAATAAATAACGAAAAAAACGGAAAAAAAGTATACAAACCGGGCTGATTGTCAGAGTAATTCGTTTTTGTTTTTCGATTGATAAAAATCAACTCGCTTGCCCGGCTTGGGAATAAGGGCTAATTTTGCAAAAAAAATTGCGATATGGCTTATCTGACAAAAGAAAAGTTTCTTTCCGCGGAATGGTTTCGGGTGTATGCACTCATTTTGGTCGGTTCTTTTATAATGGCCGCAGGCTTTGTGTTTTTTGTCTCACCCTATAAACTGGCTCCCGGCGGCGTATATGGAATTGCTATTGTGCTGCATTATTTGATTGGTTCGCCTATTGGATTGGTAGGCATTTTAATTGATATTCCATTGACAATCATAGCTATACGGATTATAGGACCAAAATTTGGCGTTAAAACCATTGCCGGTTTCACCCTCTTGTCGGGCTGGATTTCATTGCTCGAGTTCTCGTGGGGCTATGAGCCTCTGGTGCAGGGCGATCCCTTGCTTTCGTCTATCTTTGGCGGCTTGCTGATTGGCTTTGGGCTGGGATTGATTTTTAAATCGAAAGCCAGTTCGGGCGGCAGCGATATCATTGCCATGATTATTAATAAGTACACAAAAATTCCGGTGGGACAGCTGCTGATTGTTGTAGATGCTTCCATTGTTATGATCAGCCTTGTAGCATTCGATGACTGGAAAATTCCGCTGTACAGCTGGATTGTCATTTTCATTACGGGCAAAGTAATCGATGCGGTAATTCAGGGGGTCAGCTATGATAAAACCTGTATGATTATTACAGATAAGCCTGACGAAGTGAGTGCAAAAATTCTGAATGATCTGAATCGTGGTGGCACTTTTATCAAAGCGCGCGGAATGTATTCGGGACAGGAAAAAGAAATGATTTATACGGTTGTCAACCGCCGCGAAGTGGCCATGCTGCAGGATTACATCCGCGAAATTGATCCGAATGCATTCATGTCGGTCATCGACGCCAATGAAATTGTCGGAAACGGTTTCAAGCCTTTCTCGGAAAAAGCAAATTGATTTTGCTTTTCAATTTCTTTTCTGTTTTTTCGGCGGTGCCGGCTATCGCACAATGGTCAGCTTTGCATGCGACAGGCAGCAACCGGCTGAATCAAGCTCCAGAATCAGGTATTCGCCGTTGGAAAAGTGTGACGTATTGATAACCAGATTGTTTTGCTCCGGCGATTTGCTTTCACGATAAATCACTTTTCCCGACATGTCTGTAACGCTGATAGCAACACATTCTTCATTCATGTTCCCGATTTGCAGTTTGTCGGAAGCCGGATTGGGAAAAAGTTTTAATGATTGCTGTGATTCTGATTCCTGCAATCCGCTTTGATTGGGCTCGCCAATGGCCAGTGCATATTCGCCCGGATAGGCAAACGACGTTGTCATCAGGCCGGCATAGGCGTTTCCGCTGATGGTGAAAGGGAATAACTGCCAGTCGTGGCCGGGTCCCGGACGATACACCAGAATGAGTGAATCAACACTGGCTATGGTTGGCGCCAGGCCAAGATCGAAAAATACACCGGTGCGGTTGTAATCAAATTTCAGGTAGTACTCCGCATTTTCAGGAATAAGTCCGGTAATTTTCCAGTAGCGGCTATCCGAAATTCTGTAAATATCCGGATTTGAAACAACAGGATCGGGGGCAACCTTGTGGTGCTCGGCTCTGAAATACATACTGTCCTGAATGGTCGTCACCATCAGATCAACATAGGCATCATTAAGCAAGGTAGTGCCCGGCGACTTGATTATTTTATTGTAGCTGACAATGGCATCGGCTGTTTTTTCATTTTTATCGACGATGACAACGGTTGGTTTAAAGGGAACCGTAAACACATCGGAGCCGCTCTGGCCCGAGAATTCAGCTGTTACGGTATATTCATTCCAAAGCGAATCCATAAAGGTCAGTTCAACGTGGTTACTGTTGGCAAATTGAGGTGCCGCATACAGCTTTTGTCTTAAGTAAACGGTCACTTCAGCGTTTCCACTGCCTTCAACAATATGCATGGAATCAACGTCAAAGTGTGGGAATCCGGGTTGCAGCACCCATGCATTAAAAAAATCGGTGAGATCAATACCGGTTTCCTGACTTAAAATATCGCGAAGTTGTGTGTTTGTAGCATTGCCGTATTGCAGGCTGTCAAAAAAAGTTTGCACTGCCGGAAAAAACAGTGAGTCACCGATATAATTTCTCAGCGTATGAGCCACCAGACCACCTTTGTCATACACGGTAGTTCCATAGGTTATGTTGTGCGGAACATTTCCAACGGGATAAAACCCGCCGTCATCGATATGCGCGGATCGAAGTACTGAAGCCAGTTTTGAGCGGACATAATCCTGCATGGAACTGTTGCCATACAGGCTTTCCTGTGTAATAAACTCGCAGAAAACCGCCCAGCCTTCGTTTATCCACATTTCTTCGGGGGTGGCACAGGTCACAAGATCGCCGAACCAATGGTGCGAAAGTTCATGGGCGCACAGCAATTCGTTTGATGTATTGCCGGTTATCGCTGAATTGGGCAGGGCAATATTGGTGGCATGTTCCATAGCGCCGCTGTTGAAAGGTACGCCAACATACCCCACACGTTCCCACATGTAAGGTCCGAAGCGGTTTTCGAAAGCTGCCAGAATATTTTTCAAATTAACAAATGTGCCGGGGACTTTTGAAACAAGACTGGTATTGACATAAATATCGATTGGAATATTTCCGTTTATACTGTTGAAGGTATCCGAAACGCAGACATACGGCCCAACGGCAATGGACGCCAGATACGTTGGAATCGGCTCGGCCAGAACCCAATGCCATGCAATAAGATCTTCATCTTCAATATGGGTGGTGTCGGTCAGTGTTCCGCCACAAACGGCCATCTGATTGGTGTCGGTAAGAACATATATGTCATAATATGCTTTATCGGTAAAATCGTCAATGCAGGGAAACCAGACGCGGCCGTAGTTGTGCGGATTGTCTTCGAAACCAACGCCCAGATTGTAGGCGTATGGGCTCTGAAAGTAAAAACCGCCCCAGCCGCTGGGATCAACTACCGGTTGTCCGTGATAAAATATTTTCAGATGGAAAGTATCGTTAATTGCTAGCGCCACCGGGCTCTGAATCATGAGCAGCGTATCGTTATAGGTCCATGTTGTATTGAGTGTTGATTCCAGATACACCTGATCAACAGTCAGCTCCAGCAGATCGAGGGGAATGTAATGCAGATTGTTCACCTTTGGCTGAAAGTAAATGTCGGTATAGCCATACAACTGTTTTGTTCCGATTTTGAGTGTGTCAATATTGATGGTATAACGGATCACATCAATGCTGTCGCTGCCGGGCGATTTGGGTTGAGCATATGCCGTTGCAGTGCCGATAAATAGCAGAATGGTTATAAAGAAAGTTCTCATGTTTTATTTTTTGCAAAAGCAAATGTAAAGAAATTCCGTCAGAATCCGTATCCTCCATGTCCTTCTTTACATTGCTGACCCTGGAAGGTTGGGAAAGTTTTCTTCATTTCAGCTTGCTCAGAATTTCTTCAGCTGTCATTTCCATTTTCGAAAATGCAAACCACTTCTTGCCCAGGTCTTTCAGCGATGCTCCGAAATGATAAACCACCTCATCAATAATCAGAAAGCGGTCGTGCGATTTTGAAAATTCTTTTAATTCAATAGGTGCATATTGCTGTTTGTGTTTCTGCAAATCGAGTTGTAATTGTTTGGTAACATGCGAAGAGAAAACAGTAGCAGAAACATTCTTTTTCCGCTTGGAAAGCATGGTCAACACCGATTCATCAACGTAATTATCAATCAGTACGATTCTTTGTTTAGCCGATTTTATCAGGTCAGCCACAAATGAATAGGCATCGAAAATCTGGCCATCGAAGAACAATCCCTGATTTGGCGGCAATGAAGCTTTTATCTGCAGGTCGATTCCTTCCACTTTTTTTGAAAGTGAATCAACATGTTCTTCTATGCGGTTCATTCTGCTGTTAAGGGCATAACCCCTGAGCAGATAATCTTTGAGTACTTTATTCGCCCAGATCCGGAATTGGGTTCCCTGCTTTGATTTTACTCTGTAACCGACAGAAATTATAACATCAAGGTTGTAATATTCCACATTCAGATTCTGCGTTTTCCCTTTAATAGCGCCATGTTGAGTGGTTAGTGCAAAAAATGCACATACCACTTCACTGTCTAATTCGCCCTCTTTGAAAATATTATTGATATGTCTTCCGATTACTGTTCTGTCTCTGCCAAAAAGCACACTAATTTGATCTTTATTTAGCCATACCGTATCTTCATCAACCCTAACTTCAATGTGTGAAGAAAGCTCGTTTGGCTGGTATATGATGATTTCGTTTTTCATGATTGAATAATGGTTTTTAATACATATTTCATCTCTCAATTCTAACAAAATTAGTGAATTATATTTTACATGAGATTCATTTTTAAAATGGAGAAATGTTTTAGTTTCTTAGTTGCCACCAGGGATAATTCGGGATTGTTTATATCACCAAACCATATCTGGTCATCCTAAAACGCAACGCTTTCATCCGCGTCTGAAAAAGACAAAAGGAAATAGACAAAAGTACTCACAGCCTTGTCCCAAGCATCATGCTCTGTGCGTCGTGCGTCTGAAAGTCCCGACCGATAGCGTCGGAATGAGCCATTTTGTCAGCCTTCAGCCAGCTTTTTGAATATTTTTTTGCAATACACATAATAAACTCCACAAATTTGTACTTTTGTTACACATAACAGTCAACTTTTAATGAAACGACTTTTGTTTTTAATACTGCTGCTGGCTGCTGTTGCGGCAAAAGGACAGACGGTCTGGACACTCGAATCCTGCATTCAGTATGCGCGTGAGAATAACCTGACCATTCGCCTGCAACAGCTGAATGCCGATCTGGCAAAGCTTTCGGCCACCCGAGACAAAGCTGCATTTCTGCCTGGTGTATCGGCCGGTGCAACACATTCCTTCAATTACGGACGTACGGTTGATATGTACACCAACGAATTTGCAACCGACCGCGTTCGTTCCAACAACTTTTATATCGGCGCCAGCATTACGCTTTTCAATGGATTCAACCTGATTAATTCCTACAAGAAAAGCCAGCTCGAAGCTGAAGCTGCATTACTTGATGCACAGCAAATTTCGGATGATATTTCGCTTTCGATTGCTACTGCCTATCTGCAGGTTCTATACGCCATGGAACTGGTAAACAACGCCAGCAGCCAACTCGATGTTACCAATCTTCAGGTTGAGAAAAACAAGAAAATGTTTGCAGCCGGAACTATTTCGGAAGGTACACTGCTGACTATCGAAGCGCAGGCTGCTTCAGAAGAAAGCCAACTGGTGTCGGCGCAGAATCAGCTCGATATGGCTTATCTCACGCTCGCTCAAATGCTCGACCTGAAGGATATGAGCGGCTTTCAGATTGTTGTTCCGGATATCCGCGAACCGGATACTGCCGGTTTTATGTTGTTGAATCCAAATGATGTATACGCTTTTGCACAGCAAAATCAGCCCGGAATGATCGCTGCAGGCTATCGCGTTGATATTGCAGAAAAAAATCTGAACATTGCCCGGTCGGGTCGTTATCCGCTGCTGTCATTGAATGGATCACTCGGTACCGGTTATTCCGGAGCCAGTAAAAAAATGACCGGTTTGCAATATCAGGGGCTGGATACGGTTGGATTTACAAGTGAAGCAATAACTGAATATGTCTTGATGCCGTCGTATTCTTATCTGTACGAAACATCAGCGTTTCAGGATCAGATCAAAGACAATATCAACAAATCGATTGGACTGCAATTGACGATTCCGATTTTCAACAAACTGAATACCTCATTAGCAGTTCGACAGGCCAAAATCGGTATGGAAACAGCTAAACTGAATTACGATCAGGAAAAGCTGAATCTGCAAAAAACCATTCAGCAGGCTTATGCCGATGCCAGTGGTGCTTTTCGCAGTTATACCGCAGCAAAAAAGCAGGTGGCTGCGGTA
>Ga0209639_1002693_pt1 | contig 13296 bp, 13 predicted proteins | sample EPASupsiteHSE605_FD_187268 | JGI IMG/M metagenome (GOLD analysis project Ga0209639, IMG submission 187268) | Bioremediated contaminated groundwater from EPA Superfund site, New Mexico - Sample HSE6-05 (SPAdes) (version 2) | ecosystem: Environmental > Aquatic > Deep subsurface > Groundwater >...
CTCATCAATAAGTGCTACTATACCTACCTTGCTTAAGGATCGAACCAATATCTCCGATGCATGTGCAATAGGAAGTTGATTTGGCATTAATATATTATCTTGCCTAGCTTGAAGATAAATATCACAAATAATTGGAAGCACTTCTGCTCTATAGCCTTCTAGTGTCCTTTTATCTTTAGAGATGTATTTAACTAGAAACGTTCTCCCTGCTCCAAAAGCCTTATCTATCAAGGGTTTGAGGTTGTTTGCACTAATGAATTGAGGCATTTCGGTATCATTGTTCTCCCTGCTCTTTTTACCATATCTAGGTCTATCAAATGCTTTAAACATTGCTGTAGTTGATAATATTCTTGTACCATCTTCTAATACGGCACAAGTTAATTCTTTATCACCTATTTTGACTTTACCAAAATGAGTTGCTTTTAATATTTCTTCTTGATCTTCTATTTGATTGGTTTGATTATTTATATTATCCATTCTTTCCTCCTAATATTTATTATATTTTGTTTGTGCAATATTGATATGTAAATTCATTTGGCCTATCCCTAATCATGTTCATTCCACAGAACACACTCCTCCCTATTTTGATACTTATATTATATAGGAAGGAGTAGTGTATGTCAATGGAATATAATTAATCAGCAAAAAGCGACTCATGTTATTATATTCTTTCATCCTTTTTCATTGACCTCTCCCCTTCTAAATATTATAATTTCATTGCATTATGCTTTATGGTAAAATGTGTATGAAAGAAGGTGTGCTAATGGAAACAAGATCAAGATCAAAAACAAAAGTCAGAATTAGATTACATTCTCATAATAAAGTATCAACAAGTAAAGTGAGGTGGGGTAGAATGCAAAAGCAAATAGAACCTTTAACTTGTGTGAATGACATTAAGAATTTAATTCAACAATCTATGAAGGAAAAAGGAATAAACGCTAAACAGGCAAGAAAGTCATTGGGGATTAAACGATATGAGAAATAAACTAAGTGTGGTTGTTGATACTAATATCTTTCTTAATTCATGGTTTGATGATGATAAATATTGTAATCATATTATAGATTTAATTTCTAATAGAAAACTTAAATTATTATTCTCTCAGGACACAATTGGAGAATTAATTTATGTTGTTAAAAAGTTTGCAGTTAAAAATATGAGTAGTCAAAAACCTAGAATTGCTTTATTGAATTTTGTAACAGAATTGTTTTATTGGGCTGAATCTGTTGATACATCAAATACTAAATGTCCAAAATTAAACGATCCATATGATGAGATGTTTTTAAAGTGTGCAATCGAAGAACATGCTGATTATATAATTAGCGAAGATGTAGCAAGTGGTATGCACAAGGTTGAATTAGAAGGAATTAAAATTTTGAAAGCAAAAGAATTTGTTTTAGCATATGAAAGTTTGTGTGTTGAGGTATAGTTTGATTATTTAGTGCTGATAGTTTTACAAAGGGATAAGAATTAGGTGTAATTAAGGAAGAGCTTATAGGAATATAGGCTCTTTTTGTATGGGAATTTTTAAGTTGATAGGTTTAGCAGACTTTTGGACGCTTAAGTTTGCTATTTTTTATATGTGGAAGTGATTGCCTCCAACGTCACTTCTTTTTATGTGGGGGGAGTGGTTTTACTCCTATAGGACTGCTCTCCTTTTTATATTGTTGGAGGTAATTGTATGGATATAAAAATATAGAAAGTTGGAGGTTTGATGAATTGGGTAAAGGAAATCAGTATAAAACATGGACGAAAGAAGAAATTATTAAGGCAATTCAGGAGTTTTATAATAAGAATGGTAGGACACCAAGAAGTAATGAATTTAGAAATGAAAATAGTTTACCATCTTATCAAAACGTTAGAAAAATATTGAATTGTACTCTTATAGAAGATATTTTTGCATTATGCGATTTAGAAAGAACAGAAGCGGTAGTTGGTGGTAAGATAGATAAACAATTTGGATTAGATAAACTAATAGAATATAATAATCTACTTGGTAGAGTTCCTAAACAAAAAGATTTTTACAAATACAAATGGCGTCCTAATTATAATTGGTACATTGATAATTTTGATAGTTATGATAATGCTTGTTATTTAATAGGCTTAATAGAAAAACCATTAACAAATGAAGAAAGAATTCTAGCTTCAGTAAAAGAACTAATAAAATTAGCTAAAAAGTTAAACAAATGTCCAACAGTATATGAATTTGAGTCTATTAATCATAGAGGATTTAGTCGAAGAGAATTAGAAAGAAGGTTGGGATTAAAATATAATGTAATTTGCAAAACATATATTCCAGAATATACAATAAACCACAATTTAGATATTTCAAAGGAAAAAATATTTGAAGATATGAAAAATATGTTAGTTGAAAATGGTTGTGCAATGACATTTGAACAAATGAAAAATAATGGATTACCTTATTCTCACACGGTTTTTGAATCTAAATGTAATATGACATTTAATCAAATTATAGAATACATAGGATATACACCTGTTGGTAGTACAACAATGGTCAGAACAGAAGAAGAAATGCTTAGAGATTTTTATGATTTATTTGTTAAGCTTAAAAGAATTCCTTATCACAATGATATGAATAATAATAAAAGTATTGCTTCAGCAGGGACTTATATAAGATATTTTGGCTCAATTGAAAATGTATGTAAGATATTAAATATTGATTATAGAAAATATTTTAAAGGGGCAGGTGCAGGTAAAATATGTTTTGATAACAATGGAGACATTTGTAAATCATTAGAGGAGTGTAATATAACCAATTTCTTTATAGGTAATAATATAATTTATGATAAACAACCAAAATATAATGAATTGATAAAAGGTAGTAGAAAATTATTTGATTGGAAAGTATTTGTTAATAATCAATGGTATTATGTAGAATACGCAGGTATGTATTCTGATAAACCAAGGGGTAGTATAGGAAGGAAATATAAAGAAAGATTGGAAGATAAAATTGAATCATTAAGATTGAACGGGCACTTATCTAAGTGTCTTTTTATTTATCCTGATGATGTAAAAACGAAAACACTTAAAGAGATATTTGAACCATTTTTAGGTATAGAATTAAAACATGTTGAAAATACATACAATATTAATTATAGAGAATGTTTTAGTATGACCGATGAAAAATTATTAGAAATAATAATGCCATATAGTGATAATCAAGATGTCTTACCAAGCACTAGAATTATATCATCAAAAGAATCTGGAATATATAATGAGATAATTAAAAGGTATGGTAAATATAGTAACTTTGCTGTTCGTTTTGGAAAGAAAATTATAAGTAAAAATAAAGATCATCAAGCGACTATATAATAAACCCTAACATAATTTCTAATATCTGTTGTATCCTCCTATGGTCTATCATATAATTAAGATAGTTATATAAATAGATTAATAGGAGGATGATAATATGAAATCAATCAAGATTATCAAAATTCTTACAGTAATAACTATATTAATTTCATGTGGTATTTACTTTAATTTACAATCTCAATCACAACAAAAGGTTATTAAAATATCACGTAACGCAACATCAATTACAAATGCAATGGATTGGAAAGAAGATGTTGATAATTATTTAAAATACAATGATAAAACTTATTTACTTTTATTTGATACAACGATATCAAATATATATTCTTCGAATTTACTATTCAAACATGGGTATGGAGATAAGGATAATATAGATGCTTTAAACAATTATTATAAAGAAATTGCAGATTATTTAGGGGTGTCTACCGATAGATTAGATGAATTGAATAAACTTGGTTCAAATAAAAGGATTATAGAATTAACAAAAATTTTAAGTAAAAAATAGAATTAAGGAGTGCTGAAAATATGACAGAACAAGTATTATTAACAATTAATAAAATTAGAGAGAATAATTATAATATAGATGGTTTGGATTTATATATTAAGTCTTATTTGTCTTTATCCACTAAAAAACTCATGATAAAAAAAATATTAGACTTATGTGTCATTGAGGAAGATATTAAAAAAATTGATTTTACGTTGAAAGAATTTGCTTATGAGTATATTTTATTAACCAATTACACAAATATAAATTTTGAAATGGGAGACATTGTTGAACTATATGATGAATTAAAAGAAAATGAATTAATTGATAAAATTTTAAAATTGATATCAAAATTAGAAAAAGAATTTATTGATTATGTTTTAAAAAAAGAAATTGAACAGATTCAATTGGTAGATAATAGTTTAGCCAGCGCCGTAAGCAAGCAATTAAGCAAACTAGTAGAAAAATTGCCTGATAGTAATGAAATAAATAAAATGATTCCTAAATTAAGTAAGCAGATAAATAAAATTTCTCCAGAATCTTTTAAGTTATTAACTGATGCAATAGGTTGGAGTAAAGATAAGGATGGTAAGTAGGTGGTATAAATGGGGTTTGCACAAATAGACTTACAAAAAATATTATCATCACCCAATATGCAAAGACAAATTAATACTATTAGACATATGGGTGAGTTACGTTTAACTGAAGCAATATGGGACAATGTATATTCTGCTCACAAAACAGATTATGAAAGAACATATGAACTTTTACATAGTGTATCTTCTTCATTTAAAATTACTGGCGATACAATAGAAATAAAAGTATTTTGTGATCCAGATAAAATGCACCATTATAGTCTTGTAGATGGTGAACCAACTTATATTCCTGCATTGATTAACTATGGTTTTAGTTGGCACGGAATGGAATCATATCCACAAGACTATTTTCATAATCGTCCAGATTCTAAATTTTTAGAAAAAGCAATTGAACAAATACAACAAGATATGAATTCAGCATTAGTAAATGCAGTAGTTATGGCAATAAATAGTAATAGGTATAGATAATTTGTTTGTTATATGAACATAAAATAATTAATTGACATTCGCTAAGTCATCATGATATAATAATTTCACAAAGATACTTCAAGTCCCTCCTTTCTTTTAGATACATATGTGTGTAAGACATATGGGTTTCTGGTATAATAGGGTTAGGTATAGAGAGGATGATTTGAATGCAAGTAAGAATTTACAATAAAATAGAAGAAAAGGTAAATGAATATCAAGAACGCACTGGGGCTTCTAAAACATGGATAGCAAAACAACTTGGTATGACTCCTCAAAGAATGTATCAGCTTATGAAATCAGATAATATGATGTTAGACGTAATTGTAAGGTTCGCTATATTTTTAGAATGCGGTGTTGATCAACTAATAGAATATGAAAAATCAGATTAATTATACTCTATAAATATTTAGATAAGTATTCGATAAAATATTATCGAATACTATTGACACATTTTCAATAACCCCTTATACTAAACATGTGAGGAGATTCATCCTTAACAAAATTAGAAAAGGGGTTATGAATCGTGAGAGAAATCAGCTTAAAACATTTAATCAAATTCCTAGACAACTATATTGGAAAACAAGTCGAATTAGGCACATCCCCTATTTGGACAGTTCAAACTTTTAAATCATTTCAATTTACCGATTCAGAAAATGAATTAAAACTTTATGATGGAAATTTTGATTCTTCAAGACAAGAGATAGTTATTGAGAAAGATAAGATTGTAAATATATTCTTATTAGAGGGCGAAACTATTTATGACTCAGTTGTAAGCATTAATTTACAAAATGGAAAGATTGATTTTACAATTAGTTCAATGCCTGTTAGGTGTTTTAAATGCCATAAGGTTATTGATGTTCCATTTGAAACAAAATGGGCTATTCAGGGAATTGGTGGTTATGGAAGTCATTTTGATGGTTGTGGTAAGTTAGATATTCCAATATGTGATGACTGCTTATACTTTAATATCTTAGGGTTAAAAGATGGTGAATTCGATGAGTGATTTAGTATTATTTAAGTCAGAAGATTTTCAAGGTATTGAATGTGATTTTTGGAAGAATGAGTATAGCAATGAAGTATTTATGACTAGCGAACAACTAGGAATGGTTTTAGGATTTTCTGATCCATCTAAGGGAGTAAGCAATTTAATCAATAGGAAACTTAAAAATGGACAAATGCCAAATGAATATCTAAAAACCAAAGAGTTTTCAGCTACCCTCGCCATGAGGACACCTTCTGGAATTCAAGAAACAAGAATTTTCAATGAGGATGGAATTTATGAAGTAGCATTTTTAGCAAGAACTGAAAGAGCAAAAGAATTTCGTTCTTGGGTAAGACAAATTCTTAAAGGGCTTCGTAAGGGTGAATTGGAATTATTAAAGAAACAACTAGAAGAAAGTAAACCTAAGTTAAGGTTATATGAACAAGTTATTAATGCAAAAAATTGTATGTCAATGTTAATGGTTGCGAAAGCGTTAAAATTAAGTGGTAGGAATAAACTTTTCCGTTTCTTAAGGTCTGATAAGATATTGATGTCTGGTAATAGAAAACAAAATATACCTTATCAACAATTTATCGACAACGGATACTTTTTAGTGGTAATTAAGCCGAGAATTATTAAAGGAGAAGTTGTTGATATACCTGTTACTTTGGTGACACCTCGTGGTTTGGAATATATATTTAAAAGACTAGAAAAGAGCAAAAAGAAAGACCTGTTGTTAGAGCAACAAGTCATCTAAAGTAAGAATTTATGTATCTAAACTATACCATAGATAAAGGGAAGAGTCAATAAATAGGCTCTTTCCTTTACGACCAAGATAAATTAATACGCATTGTATATGCTATTTTATCATTGGTAATAATATCTAATTATGGTTGAAAATATATAGAAAGGATGATATGATATGTTTAAAAAGATTAAAGGAGGCAAATCTATGTATGCAATAGCTTTTGATTTGGATACACAAATTTTGAGTGAAAACTATGATAAGCAACATTACAACAATGCGTATAATGAGATTAAACTTTATTTATCAGGTAAGGGTTTTGACAGACAACAAGGAAGTGTTTATTTTGGTAATGAAACAATTGATGCCGTTAAAACTGTTTTAGCTGTACAAGGGTTATCTAGAAAGTATCCTTGGTTTGCTCCATCAGTAAAGGATATCCAAATGCTAAGAATTGAGGAGAATGGTGATTTATTACCAGCAATACTTAGCGCAAATGATTAATAATAAGGTGGCTATTAGATGTTAATAGAGACTAATAGTCACCTCTCTTTAATGATTGGAGAGACAATATGGATAATAGAGTGTTCATTATTGACAAGGATAAAACTAAACAATTTTTAGAGGATAGTAAAAAGAATGTTATTCATCCAGAATTTTTAAAAAGATGTTTAAAATTTACTGATATACTAAACAATAAAAAATCTACTATTGTCTCGACCAAAGAAGCATTAAAAGATATTGAACCTATTAATTGGTCTGAAGATGTTTTATCTGGGAAGAGAAAAGTGGAAGTTAAAGAACTTTCTAAACAAGAAATTATGGATGCTAAAAGTAGATTACTTTATGACGATGATGAATATTTAGCACAATTATATCAAGGTCAATAATCACTATTCTAATGGAATAATTTTTGTATAACCTCTCCCCTTCTAATTTGGTAAATTTGGGCATACTACTTATTGAATCCCCAATTGGAAGGTGGTATAATATGGGTAGAAAATATACAGTCAGAAGAAGGAGGGTGTCGAATATGCAAGCAAATGTTGTATATTTAAAACCAAAACAAAAATTTGTTCCTGCCACTTTCTTAGAAATGGTTTTTGATAGAAAAAAACGGCAGGAAACATATGACTATTATGATTCTATTTATGAAGAAACCGAAGAAGAAAAAGAAATATTTAGAATTATGTCTTCTAGAAGGAGAAAGAATAAATGACGTGTCCTAAATTACCAGATAAACCTACTATTATCAAAAACAGTCATACAACAAAAGGTTGCGTTCATTGGTTTGATTTTGAGAATAGTGATCCAAAAATTAAATCACAAAAGGCAAGACCATATATTGTAATAAGTAGAGATAATCCAAACTCAGACAGGGTAATTATATGTCCAATTTCTGATATAAGGCATTATTATGAAAAAGATACAACAATATTGAAGTATCCTTACCATGCTCCTTTGTATAAAGAACAATATTCATTTTTAGAAAAAGATAGTGCTGTACTTTTAGATCAGGTTGCAACTATTGCAAAGAGTGAATTATGTGAAGAATGGTATATTGGAAAAGTTGACGATTATTCTGATATTGATATTGCTTTAGCATATAATTATGAAATGTTTGAATCTATATTAAATACTTATACAGATTTTCTTAAACAGTTGCCAATAAGCTATAAGGAGAAATATTCTAGAAAATAGTTATTTATAAAACCTCCCTTCTCGGAGGTTTTTGTTTTGTAAATAAGCAGTTTGAATATAAATAGAATCAATATAGAAAATATTTAAGGACACTTGTTTAGGGGTGTCCTTGTTTGATGTGTATTTGTATAAAGTGAAAGTAAATAAGAAATTTCAATTCCCTACTCTTAATGTGTAGGGTATTTTTATGCCCTAAATTAAAAGAGAGGTGATGTATATGAATAATAATGATCAATTTGGAGCATTGATTAAAGTAAAAATATTAACAACTGCGGCAGAATTAGATAAACAAATAGCACAATTATCTAGTGAAATTAAACAATCAATATCAGTTAAATTAAAAATTGACGCAAAAGATTTAACTTTAATAAATGACACAATGGATAAGATTAAAAAAACAACTCAACAAACTGGTGGAAAAGTCATTATATTCAATGAAAAAGATTTAAAAGATCAAGGAACTAAGTATAAACAAGGCGTAATGAAAACCATTGAAGATGTTGAAAAATATCTCAAAGGTGCTTTTAATGGTAAGAAATTTGATTTAGGAGCAATAGTAAAAGATTCAAGTGGGAATATTAAGTCATTTGAAGCAAATATAAAATTAGCTAATAATCAACTTGAAAAGGTTAAATTTAATTTAGCAGAAATAGCAAGAGTAAATAGTAAGGGTGTTCCCAGTACAAATTCTGGTTATGTTTTAAGTGGGTCAGAAATCTCAAAAATTGCAGTTAAACCAGAACAAATTTTCAATAGAGAAAAATTGGACGAAGAAGGTAGGAGGTTCTTCTTTAATTCAAAGAATATAATTGATAGAGTTAAAAAGGAATTTGCGTCACTGGGTCAAGTAAATGTTTTTGAGACATTAAATAGTAAATCTAAATTAACCTCCTTTATTGCAGAAGTAACTAAAGCTAATGGAGTTATTGAAAAATTTAAGTTTAATTCGGCAAAAATACAATCTGGGAGTAGCGTTCAATCTGGTTTTGTTTTTGATAGTGAAAGACTCATTGACAAAAATGCAGGAAAAAATTTAGATACTTTGAAAAATAAGATGCAATCTTTTACCAACCAATTAGAAAGAATGAAAGTTGGATTTACATCTCCTGCTACTGGTATTACTGATCCTCAACATTTAGCCAATTTAACTGCTAAATACGACCAACTCAAAAACACACTTCATCAAGTACAACAAAGCAGTACAAACCTTTCGAGTGAGCAACGTAGAGGTATAGTTCAAAATTTAGCCGATTTAAGACTACAAATAACTCAATATAAAGATTTACAGAGAGTTATGAAAACAAGTACTGGTGGTTCTTCTAGCACCTCTGGTTCTTTAAGCACAAAAGATATTTCATTATTTCAAGACACGATGACAAATAGATTGGCTGGTTTACAAGTTGGAAAAAGCACCGTATTTGCAAGACCAGAAATAATAGCAGAAATGAATCGTCTAACAGAAAGTATAGCAAGATTTGGGACTGTTGGAGGATTGTCTGCTAAAGAAGTAAATTTACAATTTGCACAATTAACAACATCGGTAAGAGCGGCAACTGCTGAAATCTCAAGAATAAATAGCGCAGCAGATAGTGTTGCAGTGACGTTCGGTAAAGATATTTTTAAACTAGGAATTTGGGCGTTAGCAGCTACGATTCTGTATTCTCCCTTCCGAGCCTTGAAAGACGGTCTTCAGTACGTCTATCAGATGGATACGGCAATCACGGATTTGTCGAAAGTTGTCGATTTTTCGTCTAATCAATTAAATGAAATGGCAGATTCAGCTATAAACCTTGGTAAAGAATTAGGTAAGTCAAGTGTTGAAATTATGCAAGGTATGGCCGAGTTCGGACGAATTACCAAAGATCAAAATGAAATAATTGAGTTGACGCGAGTGGCAACGATGGCATCGAACGTCACTACAATGACATCAGCAGAGGCCGCCAAGGCAATAACGACAAGCATGATTACATTCGGTATAGAAGCAAAAGACTCTATAAAAATATTAAACTCCCTAAATGAAGTGCAAAATAATTTTAAAGTTTCAGCAGAAGATATGGTATCTTCAATTTCTAAAATCGGGGCAGCGAGTAAGGTTGCGAAAGTTGAAATGGAAGATTTAGAAGGAATGACAGCCGCGATAGTCCAATCCACAGGTATTAGTGGAAATGAGGCTGGCACAGCTATAAAATCTTTCATGAGTCGCATATATCGTACAGATATGTCTGATCCAGAAGAATTGGGGAAAACCGCTAAAACTTTAAAAGAAATTGCTAATATTGACGTAACGGATTCTAATGGTGGATTAAAAGGGTTCAATGATTTGATTCATGAAATTGCGACTGCTTGGGTGGGCATGAACGAACAGACCAAAATAGCGGTATCACAGACGCTGGGTTCGACATATCATTACTCGAAATTTGTCGCATTGATGGAGTCATATCAAATTAAATTAGATGCGGCAGCAAAAGCCAGATCTTCTGAGAACAGTGCGTTAGACGAAAATGCTAAAAAACTTGACTCAATTTCAGGTCGTTTAGGATTGCTTAAAGTTGCGTCTGAAGAATTTTGGGCATCAATAATTAATTCGAATGCAATTAAAGAATTCGTTTCATCTTTAACTTATTTAGTTTCAACTTTTGCTAATTTAAATACGGTTTTGGCATTGGTTGCAACAGGGTTCGCAATATTCAAAGGTACTGCAATACTCACTTTCTTTAAATCATTGCCCTTAACTATTAGGACATCAATTACTAGTATGACATTGTTTAGAGAGATTTCTATAGCTAATGCAATGGTTGCAGATGGATTGACAACCAGATTAGGATTTTTAGGATTGTCTTTTCGAGCGTTAGGGAGTTCCATTAAGAGTGCGTTTCTTTCTAATCCTTTGGGATGGATTGTTGTTGGTATTGCGTCTGTTGTGCTTGCAATGGATATATATAACCAAAAACAAGAGGAAGCAATTCAAAAACAAAAAGAATCAATCGAAGTTTATAAACGACAACAAACAGAAATATCTTCTTTAATTGAAAGTTATAAACAAAATGCTGAATTAGCAAAGACAGACGACAATGCAAAAAAACAATTGCTTGAAACAGAAAAAAAGTTAAAAGATATTTTTGGAGAAACTGCACAAGGTCTTGATTTACAAAATGGTTCAATTGATAAAAATGTTAAAAAACTTAACGAATTAGATGTAGCAAACAAAAAAGCATTTATATCAGAACAAAAGGCTAACGCAGAAAAAGCTAAAAATGCTTTAAAATCTACTAATGAATATTCTGCATCAGCAAGAACATGGAATCCTTTTACTAGTGGAGAAACTTTTAATGGTGCAATATTTAAAGGTACAATAGAAGAAGCTCTTGTATATTACAAAAATCTTAGAGAAGAGATTAATAAAGATTTACATGGACCATCATTATTTGGTGGAGATACTATTGCACAAGCAAATCAAGTTACTGATTTAATAAAACAAATAGAATCAGAATTAGACGGTTATAACTCTCAGATTCGCACAATTGATGATGCTTATAGATTTATAGCTCAAAGTTCAATAGAAGGACTTAATAAATTAGATGAAAAACAAAAAGAAGTTTATAATAATGTAAAAGATAAATTAACTTTTACTAATGAAGATCAATATAAAAAGAATTTGCAAGAAGTCTTTGATATTTTATCGACATGGAATGGTAAAAATATTGATGACTTGAATGGCAAATTACATGAAGTAGATGCATCTCTTCCTCCAATTGCTAATAATGCTGAAAAAGCATCAAGTGGCATAAATAACACATCAAATTCCCTCTCGTCTCTTCAAAAAACACTATCTGATTCATCTTCTTCAATTTCAGAAATTCAAACTGCCCTTTCAGAATACTCCGAAACAGGATCATTTTCAATTGACACACTGATAAAACTTGCAGAAAAGCATAAACAACTCCTTGCCATTCTTGGAGATGAAAAAGCAGTTCGTAAAGAATTAATTAAAATTATAGAAGATGAACAAGATAAATCAAAAGAGGCAGTTGCTTCCATGCTCATGGATGATGATAATTTTTATAAAAATAAAATTCTCCTTAATAATAAGTTAGTTGATGAACTTCATAATTTAGGACTTACAGAATTAGATCAATATAAAGATTTAGCAACCGCAAAAGCAAAAGTAGACGAATCACTAATGAGTGAATTATCAAAAGCATGGGCAAAGTATTATAGTGCGTTAAGAGAAGCAAATTCATCAGCAGTTCTTAATACATTTACAGATGCAGATCCTCTTAATAACGGATCTACTTTAGATTTTATTGATGCAGGATTGGGCAGGACGACTCCAACTTCTTCACCAACATTTGGTGGTTTTGGAGCAATATCTGAAGCAAATAAAGAATTTAGTAATGCAATGTTGAAATACAATCAAGGATTAGAAAATATTGAAGCGGAATTTAATTCAATTGCGATATCTGGTTCAGGCATCGACTTCTCAAAAATAGGTATGGGTTCTGGAGATAAAGACAAAAAATCCTCCTCAACCAAAAACGACCCCTCATACACAGACCCCACCTCATCCATCCTCTCAGAAATCAATGCTCAATCCAACCTCACAGCAGAACGAAACAAAGCAATTCAAGTATCAATAGATCAAGCAAAAGAAGATAAAAATTATCAATTACAACTCGAAAAAACAACAGAGTTAATGAAAGGGCAACAAGATCAATTATCTCAATTATCAGTTGCCAGAGACAAAATAAACTCCCTTAAAGATTCCACCATCTCCTCTTCTCCATTCGGAGATATCACCAGATGGTACAACGATCAGAACGAAGCATCAACAACATATCTGTCAGAATATAACTCAGCCAGCAAAGACACTCAGGAGTCAATGGAGAAACAGTTTTCAGTTTTACAGAAGCTTAGACAGGCGTGGGTTGAAAATAAAAATTCAATATCTGAAACTACATCTTCCCTCACCGAAACCAAATCCTCCCTCCA
>Ga0209639_1002698_pt1 | contig 13282 bp, 15 predicted proteins | sample EPASupsiteHSE605_FD_187268 | JGI IMG/M metagenome (GOLD analysis project Ga0209639, IMG submission 187268) | Bioremediated contaminated groundwater from EPA Superfund site, New Mexico - Sample HSE6-05 (SPAdes) (version 2) | ecosystem: Environmental > Aquatic > Deep subsurface > Groundwater >...
CAAGAACTGGCAGACAAACTAAGTGTCATTCTGGAAAGTTACGATAGTGTCAGTTTAAGAAAAGGGGACAGAAATTTTCCTAAATTTTGGGACAGGGGTATAAGACCAGCAAAGTTTCTGGTCATGAAGAAGTTGTAAAAATAGAAAGATCCAAAGTGTGATGACTATTTATACCAAGAGGCATACCATGATCGCATGTCTGCAATTTCTCTGTTTTGAACGGTAATAATGTTTTTGGCTAACTGTTTCATCTCGTCTTTACTGGTACTGTTTTCGAGCATGGTAGCCATCATGACAGCCATTTGGTGATGTGGAATCATCTGCCTGATGAATTCCCTATCGAAATCGATAGCTAAGCTGAGAGACGTTACGTCTGTTTCATCGCCCATCATTCCCATATGCATACCACCAGTGCCCACCATTCCATGGGTACCCATCTGGATAGCATTGCTGGGAACCATTTGGCCATACCACTCTGCATACCACATAGTCATCTGAGTAATTTCAGTGTTTTGGTTAGTCAAAATACTCTGTGCTAATGACTTTATTTCCGGACGCTTGGCCTTTTCAAGCGCTACCTTAGCCATGGTGATGGCATCTTCATGGTGTGGAATCATCTGTTCGATAAAATGCCGATCAATATTCGTGACGTTGTTACTCCGAAAGCCCATCATTGACCAAGGGTTGATTGGATAACCAGTCCAGCTTGGAGTGAGAAATAATGAAGTAATTAACCAGCCTAAAATAAGGCCCATGACGATATACAGAACTGCTGCGTTATTTGAAAATTTATTTTTCATTGACCTTGTTTATTAATAAAGATACAAAGCGATCAAATTTAATTGTATCTTATCTTACACAAAATGAAGAGAACAAGCATTCATATCGTTATGACAAAGGAAAAGATAGCAATAAAACCTCAAAGTGTAAAAGGAGATTCCATACCTGTCTCAGACTACAGAGAAACCAATAATAGGTTTTTCGTCAACTAGACTTTCAAAATTGTCGTAGAAGTCATTAATGATCTTGGTCGCAACATCTACCTGTTTGATATTTTGTAAGACACTAATCATTTTATCGGCCATTTCTTTTGGTCTGCCCATATCTGAAATATACTTCTCGATAACTGCATCAGTATTTGGAGATTGCCTTAAATAGTTTCTCAAAAGAGAATGCCACTTTTCGATATCAACCCTATTTAAATCATATTTCAATTCACCCTCTTGTATATCGTTAAAAAAAGTGACAACTTTCTTCCAGTTATCAATTTTTCTATAAAGAATTCTATCCTCAAAAACTTTAGCTGCTTGTGTAAGAAATTCTGATTCGGGAAATAGAGAATACAACCCCCTTTCCCTCATGTATTTCTCTCTAAGAATATCTACTAGTGAATGAAATTTCACACCAGCAATAAAGGAGTCATCGTTAACAAACTCTCTCAGCGTCAAGCCACTAAAATGTGTTTTTTCTCTGTCAATTCCTCCAAAGTATCTAATGTCTGGAAAACTAGTGCCGACATAAAATTGTTTCTTATCACGACCTGGAAAATATTTATTAAAAACTTTTTCTGCCAAAACGATGTGGGTTATTGGAGCTGCCATATGGCCATTTTACATGAATAGTAGAGTGTTGGATGATGCGGTCTAGAACCAGCGTTTAAACTTTTTGATTCCTAAAAACTTATTGTCATCCAGCAAGATGTTGTCTCATATCAAGGCTAAACGAGACAAATGAGACACTATAAAGGGAATGTCTCAAATCACACTAATATAGTTTGATATATTGTCAAACCTTGATCCTATATTTAAGCAAATCGTTTTTTAACTTCCGCATTCCTGCTAATGCATTAGAATGACATTTCCGAATTTTTTCATTTTTTCCACATAAGCATATCGTGTGGCCTTTAATCCAATTTTCCCCTCTGAATTTGGGAGCAAGTATTGCCCACCCAGAAACTAATTGGATTCTATTCAGTATTTTTTCAAATTCACCCTTGGTCACAGCAGGTTTTTCATTATACCGCTCAAATAGACCCAATATTCCATGAGCATATTCTCCCCACGGCCATTTTCGATACTTCTGATAATAAGTTTGAGCATAGAAGAAGGGAATTACGAGCTGATTAACAAATAATTTAAACTCAAATCCGTTTAAGAAATATTCTTGATCCCTACCTGCCACACAAAGGCATACTGATCCATCCCCATTAACATGGAAATCATATAAAGGTAGATTACATTCTTTAGCAAAACTAGTTATTCGCGATGCAGTTTCAAAAACTTGTGGGAGTTCTGAAATATTACTTGGCTGGAGGAGTATTTTAACTTCGTATTGATCTTTGATTCGATAACCATCTCCTCGGTAGGAAACAGGAGATACTATGAATCTGTTGCTATCCCTCTCATAAACCATGTCAAACTTTAAGGAACCTGAAATAACAATTTCGTCAGACTCTCCACCGACGTTAAGCGATGGATGTTCTTTAGTAAGCCAACTTTTATCTTCTGGAGTTAAAACAAGATTAAACATTACACCATGGTTTAGACGGTGTGTTACCAACATAAGTGGATCCGCCAACATAAAAATTCTTGTCGGTTTCGTCGTCATCGTCCGTAAATATTTTTTTCCATTCAGTTATTGCGGATTCTTCATTACCTGAGTTTTCTAGCTCAATCGCCTTGTTAGATATTTGTGAAAGTTTTGCCAGTTCAGTTTTGATCGACTCTTTTGCTTGCTCATCAAGTTCATCAACATAGTCATCTACCATGTTATCTGTGTTTGCAGGATCAGTAATCGACGCTTGATCAAAATAATCTCCGGCCCGAGAAAAGAAATTATTTATTCCTTCTGCGTATGATTGAATTTTCACATCTCCCAAGATCTTGGCAGCTAAAAGCTCAAAATGAAAAGAGCGGATTTTTATTGGGTCTTCATTGAACTTTCTACGCTTAACAAATTTCAATAATCTAACCACCTTCTTAAATCTCTTTTTCTCGCTAACCTTAGTAGATTCATTGATTTTGTTAATATATTCGTAATGAAGTTTGGGATTAGAGACGATATACCGCCCGTTTTCCCCGGTCTCAATATCTGGGATTTTATAAGCTTTACTGTCATCAATCTCAAAAGCTGGAATTACGTCAATACTAAAAGTTTCGCTATATCTAACAGTAACCGAATGTCTTTGTTCTTCAACTTCAACACCGTTATCGTTGACAAATATGTTCTTGAGAACACTTTTAAGTTTTGCTATAAGAGCTTTAGGTGTTATTAGGTCATTTAATTCAGAGTCTTGGTATTCACCACTGTCCAAAACAATAAATAAATCAACATCCTTGGGGGGTCGGATCATTGTGTGTCGTCGATATGACCCAGTTAAAAAGTATGATGGTTCATTTTCCTCGTCTTCAGTCGGTAGTATTTTTAACTTTTCCTGAAGTTTTTCAACGAGCTCTTTATATTTACTTGTGACAAGACAAATATCACATCCATCCTCAGAACCGGTGCATTCACCATCACAAAGTTTGTTAAGATTTACCTGTGAGATTAAAAAATTGTCAAAAAATTCTTCTACCGTCATATTATTTTTTCGTATAACCTGTGGTAATCATCGCTGTAACGATGTCATTTAGTAATCTTCCTCGGAAATTGACTACCGTGACGTTTCGACCTTTATCTAGTTCCGACATTGTATTTTCGGGAATCATTCCCGCTGAACGAGGAGTGTAAACAACAAGCGCTTCACCGTCCAATTTCTTGTTCTTGATCTCCATAATTTTATCTTTCCAATCTGGCCAATAAACAAGAAACAGAGTCGAGCCCTCCGCTTTTCCGAAATCATCCTCTTTAGCTATATGGACGATATTCTTACTTGATATTAGACCTGAATCTGTCAAGAGGGAGCTCAAACTAGAAAGCGTGTCGGATTTCGCAAAAATCGCAATTTTTCTAGTTGCCAAACCGTTTCCTAAACGGACTAAAGCAGGAAGAATACCTTTAAACCATGCCACTATTGCCAAAATCGTGGTAACAACGACTATTAGCGTTGCGGTATAGCCGAGATAGTTTAGAATTGTTAGTATCTGATCCATATTTAATCTCCTTTTTTAATAACGTCGGTAACAATACCCTGAATAGAAAAATCGTCAAACAATAATATCGGTTTGTTTTTGGAGTTAGTAGTTTCAGGTTGAAGACGCACATGTCCGTTTTCCGGAACATATTTTTTAATTGTTGCTTCCTCTCCGATAAGCGCTACCACACGTTTACCAGAATCAGCGACTTGTGCTTTTTTGACTAGTACATAGTCTCCATCATCTATTGTCTTTCCATTAATATTTGTACTATTCATGCTGTCTCCTACTGCACGTAAGAAAAAGTAATTGTCTGCCGATCCTCTTATTTGAGACACGTCATAAGGAATATATGCTTCAATATTTTCTGTTGCCAAAAACGGGATACCACATGCGACATTTCCAACAAGTGGAATCTGGATCTTATTTGCTGATTCTGGAAATGAAATACCACGAGTATTCTCAAGATACTCTTTCTCTTTAAGTGCATCGGTGTGACGCTGTACGGAACTAATACCCTTGAGATCGAGTGCAGCACGTAGTTCTTCCATCGTAGGAGGTGCACCCTTTTTGTGTGCTAAGTCTGTAATGGTAGATAGGACCCTCTTTTGCGTTGGAGTCAGATTCTTCTTCATAGATATAATATTACGCCAATTAGCGTAATAATGCAAGTGCCTTCCCACATTGGCCTGTCGACCAAGTGCCTACTTTGCAGGCACAAAGGAGGGGAAAATAGTGTAGAATACGTCATCCTATATTCTAAAAAGGAGGATTTATGAAAATCCTTGTTCTTTACAATGTCGCACGAGATCTTGGTGTAGGCGTAGCTTCAGATATCATCTGTGAACAAGAAATCGAAATTATTGTCCCGCTGGTTGAAGAATTGCTCTTGGCTCGTGGCTATGAAGTCGAAACCATCGAAACAACTCAAAATCTCTGGAATAATATGGTCAGCCGGATCGGAACTTTCGATCTAGCTCTAAACATGGCTGAATCATTCGGTGGTGGAAATACTGACGAACCTCTTGTTCCTGCCATGCTCGAAGCATTGAGAATTCCGTTTACCGGTGCTTCATCTTTGAATATGCAACTTACTCTGGACAAAGAGAAAAGCAAGTTGGTTTGTCAGGGATACGGAATACCAGTTACGCCATATCAAAGATTTGACAGTCCAGACGACCCATTACAATCAAATATTTCCTTTCCGGCAATCGCAAAACCGATTCGGCAAGAAGGCAGCATCGGTATCTACGCAGACTGTGTAGTGAAAAATGAAGCGGAAATGAGAGCAAAAGTTGCTCACATTATTTCCAACTATTTTCAGCCAGCCATCGTAGAGTCCTTCATTGTTGGTCGTGAAATTTCGGTTGGGGTTATTGGGAATGGCGCGAACCTAATTGTTTTTCCTCCACTCGAATTTCAATTCCCCGATACTCATGATGATTTGTTGAAAATCAGATCATTCGAGTACAAGTGGGGTGGACAAACAGAAAAGATGGTCAAAGCAGATCTTCCTTCTTCTGTGGTCGAAAAGCTGGTTAGTTTTACAAAAACAGCCTTCAGAGCTACCGAATGCCGTGACTACGCCAGAATGGATTTCCGAATTACTCCAGATGGAGAAATTTATTTACTCGAAGTCAATTACAATCCTGGAATTGGCCCAAACTCTCACGGACTGAACAATACTCTTACCAAGATGGCAAGTTTCACTGGCCGAGGGTTTGAAGATTTGATTGAGGAAATTATTCTCATAGCAGCCAGTCGCGAAAAGTTAATTTAAGACATACCCCTGATGCACATAGCGTCGGGGGTATTTTATATTTACAATCAAGATAATGGAAAAAGAAAAATCAATAAACATAGTTTTTGCGAACACAGCAGAAGCTTTCGAAGATATATTAATCTCCAATGGTGGTTCTGAAGAAGGACAAAGGAGGATCAGGCATGAGATGGCCCTTTCTCAGAGAGCTTTCTTTTGGGAGGGCGACAACAAAATTGTGATTACTCCATTTCCAATCCCCAAAGAACCTTTCGGTCTCAACTGTAAGATTCTGGAATTTTCAAACACCTCCAATTATTCTCCAAGGAATGGGGGATTAAATCTCTCTAATTCGATCGACGTAGATAGTTTCAAAGAATTGGTTGGAGATAGGAGTGTTGTTTTTTCTCCCTATGCTATAACTCCAAGTTTTCTAAATTTTATTGATAAGTTACAAACCTGTGGATTAAATGTCTTTGTTGATAATATGCCGTCAAAGGGTAGATACGATCTAGTGAAATATCTAGATTCCAAATCAGGGTTCAGAAAAGAAATTGAGAAGTTAGATGTTAAGTGTCCTAAAGGTTATATTTGTCAAACTACAGACGAGTTAAAAAATATGATAGATTGGTTCAAAACAAACGAGCGACCATTCATTATCAAAGCAGATCAAGGCGAATCTGGTTGGGGACTGATTCTTGTTAATGATCTCCAGACGGCAACTAATTCTCTCATTAACCAAGTTAGTACTGAGACAATTTGGTTAAATGGTTCGTGTATTGTTGAAGAACTTGTTGATATTGACGAATCCATGGGTAGTTGCTCGCCGTCAGCTGAGCTTTTTGTAACTGATTCAGAAGTAAAAATTACCTATATCTGCAGTCAGATTGTCGTTAATGGCGAATTTCAGGGGACAGTCGTGGGTAAAGGTGCCATTCCTCCTGATATCGCTAAGCAAATAAAAGAACCTGCTCTGATATTAGGAGAGCATTTCCAATCACTCGGATATCGTGGTATTTTCGACATAGATTATGTTATTTCTAAAACCGGAGAAATATTTGCCGTCGAAACCAACGCTCGTAGAACAGGTGGAACACACGTCTACGATCTCGCTAAAAAACTCTTTGGTGCCGATTTTGAAAATCATTCTTTTATTTCAAACGACCATTTTGAGTATTCTGAAAGGATTAAGTCGATTGCAGAATTGTTAGAGAAAACATCTAAACACATATATTCAAAAGATAACAAAATGGGGATTATTATCACTTTGATAAATGAAACAGATCGCATTTTGGGGTATGTAGCAGTTGGTGAGGATGTGGAAATGGCTACAAACATAGCCAACGGGTTTAAAAATCTCTTAACATAGTACAATATAGGCATGGATACTAATTTACTTCCCGTCAAACCCTTTCAAGAAACACTTCATGGTAGTTTCTGTGGCCCAGCTGTCATTAAGATGGTCTTGGATTTCTATGGAATTGAGAAGTCCGAGGCTGAAGTAGCTATTCTCTCCAATAAAGATGACGACCTAGGTATCGGCGACGAAGACATAAAGAGAACACTAGAAGGAGAGGGGCTAAAAGTTGAAATAAAGAATTTCGCCTCATTCGAAGACATTCAAGTTGCTTTAGGCAAAAGAGCACCAGTAATTGTAAACTGGATGACGAGAGGCAGGGCTGATTACGATGAAGACGATTTAGCAGATGGGCATTATTCTGTTGTTGTTGGTTTAGACGAGGAAAATATATACCTTCAAGATCCAGAAGTCGGCAGACTCAGGAAACTTCTCAAGGAAGATTTTATTCGAGTTTGGTTTGATTTCACTTCAGACCACATCGAAAAATGGGAAGATATGGTCATCAGACAGATGATTGCAGTTTATAGATAACAAGCTTACTATTAGATAATCTTAGAGTTCTATTTGTTCTCGTCCTGCTTTATGTGTGCGAGTGAATTTTACTATCTGATACTTAAAGATTGAGACGGCAGAGTCGGTGGCGAACCGCGAGACACGAAGTGTTGAGCGGGACGGTCACGGACCTTCTTATCCTTATAACAATTCTATCTTTGCAATATTTTATTAATTTTATCAACAACAATTTCAGCCATCTCAATCAGTTGATAGTAAGTTACTGGGTAGTCTTCTGCAACTCTCATCGAGTTAAGTTCTCTGACATAATGATCAAAAAAATTTTCCTCCGTGGTGTCATTTTCACTTCCATTGGGATGGCTTCCACCAAGTAGATTAGCAATACGTTTAATTAGTGTTTCTCTAGTGATGCCAATTCTTCTGTTATCTTTGTCTGTGGTGTAAATAACCTCTGAGGCAAGCCACTGGCTAAATGTCAAATTGGTTGGTTTTTCTACTAATGGTCCCGCCAAATAAAGATCTTTTACCTCCTCTGCCGATAAAGCTCTATTTATAATTTTCAGATCCTTTATTTGTATTCCTTGTTGGGGATTTTCCTTTTTAGAAACTAGGGGAATTTCAAAATATTTTGAACCCCTTAAGAGTTTTTTAATTTTGTTATTTTTGTTTATATTTGGCCATTCAGTTGACAATTGACTATTCTTTATCAAATCGTCAATTTGAGCTTTTAATTCCGATACAACCCTTAAACTGTGGGCAAGATCTAAAAAAGCCACCTCATCACCATTTTTTGCCAAGAGTAAATGTCTCTCTAATCTTTTTATTTGTAATTTTATGTCGTTTTGCTTCATGTCTTGGGAGTGTTGTTCGCTAAATTCCCGATAAATGAACAATTCTGTTGTCTGTTATAACGAAATTCGAACTTATTTTCGGGACCATTACTAATCTATTGGCTCACCGCTCAACACTGCGTGTCTCGCGGTTCGCCACCGCCTACCGGCGGAACCACTTGCGCGCGATACCACTATTGTATCCCGACTGCGGTCGGGATGAATTGCTCTTCGAGCAAGCGCCAGTGTTCGCTGTCGCATCTTTATGTTCGCCACAAGATCACATCTAGTGATTGTGGCGAAGCTTTCTCAATATATGGCTCAAATTTCAATTTCGCCATAAAATATCAGCTAGTTAGGAGAATATTTTACTATCTGATATTTAAGATTTGAGACAGCATTTGGCCTGTCGGCCAAGTGCCGGCTATCGCCGGCACAAAGCATTTATCTCCTGTATTTCATCCAATTTCTATCAGTTCTGGTTCGATGTATTTTTTCAAGATTATTTTGTTCCCTTTTCCACTTTAGAAATGACCCACGACAATGTATGTCTTTTGTATATGAGGCTAGCCATTGAGTTGGTGACCATTCACCCACAGTTCTGCATTTCGTAAATTTGAAAACCACAAAATCACGATATATATTTTGATCGTCATTAGGGATTAATGGTATCGATCTCTTAATAATTTGTAGAAGACATAAATCCACATTAGGAATAGGATTGAAGTCGGTTCTTTTGAAGGTGTGACTAATCTTAATTTCAAACCATGGGTAAAACAGAATAGAGAGCATACTATTCTTTCTCTGATTAACTATGAATTTTTCAGCGGCCTCTTTTTGAACAATAAGGTTACAAGAATCTGGTGGATTATCTGAAAACAATAACTTCTTGATAATTTCTCCGGTTATAGAAAATGGAATATTCGAAAAGACCTTGTATGGTTCTTTTGGAAGTTTAAAATCTAAAAAATTCCCACAAATAAGCTTCAAAGCTTTGTTGTTCCCTAGACGTCCAGATAGAAGGGCAAATAAATCTTTATCAATTTCGACTGCAATTACCTTCCTAGATAAAGCGAGTAGGTCTTCGGTGATAATGCCACTGCCAGCACCAATTTCCAAAACTGAATCTTTCCACGAAATACCAGAGGCTCTAATGAGGCTTTTTACAAGCTCACGATCCCTAAGAAAGTTCTGCGATAGTAGTTTCCGCCGTGTTTTGAACATGGCGGAGGATGATGCAAGTAATCATAATAGCCTCATTATACCAGAGCCTAGCTGCCTGTCAACTGTTATAGGATGTATCGTTTGTTCTATCGAGTATCTCTTATCGCCATCTCTTGTTTGGCAATTTCTATTCTCTCTTGGTAGGGTACACTTCTATATAACAACCTCCATTTAATTCCGGTGTCATCCTTGGGCGGAAAATTCTGGTATTTGAATTTCTCTGTTGCTGAAATCATCCCTTGTGGATCGGTTATATGTGTTACTGCATAATGATCGGCTTCATACTCACTTCTCATACCAAACTGAATATAAATAAGTCCAAAAAGAATACCTATTATTGGAATAAAGTACCAGGGGCGTTTCCTAATCAGAAAACATCCAAGGATAAATAGCAAAGCAAAAAACAACGCTTCCATGATAGAGTGATGAAGCAGATAGTGACCAGTTTCATGAAGAACAACATATTCCTTTTCACTGTCAGTAAAATCTTGGTTCAACTTACTCGACAACATCATATATGGCTTGCCGGGCACCCCAATCATCACCGCATACAACTTCGTAGAAGCAATGATTTGGAAAGAGTTTAGAGTTAAACCTGTTTTACTTTTGATAACCTCAAAGAGTGGCGAGTCTTTAACCTCAGTTAGTCCCTGTTGTTTCTGCCCCAAACTAGTTAAATACAGGTTTATCGTCATCCATTGGGAAACATAGGCAAGAATTAGAAAAAAGACAATATACTTGATTGACCCTTTCAGTATTTTCTTTGTCGTCACAACACCATTATAGCCATACAAATATTGATATACTTCAACCATGAATCTAATTAACCCAAAGGTTCGTTCATTTCTTCTCAGTCTAATTTGGGTTGTTACTTTAATTCACTTCCTCAAAGACATAACGCAAGACATATTAGGAATACCAACCTTTTTAGACATATTTGGAAATATTCAAGAGGGTTTAAGTCGTTTACCTTATTTGGGACAAGTATTGATAATTGGCGCAGGTATTGGGTCATTCTTGTCTGAAATATTCCTACTAATATCTATCCCAATTATTAAGCACATAAAAGAGACTTCGACCTTGGAGAAATGGGTAGTCGGAGTAGTTATTTTTATGTTGATATATTTTCCCCTTGTAATACTACTTGACCCTCGTTTCAAAATTGTTTTTTGATTATGTTGTACACATTTGCACTAACCTCCGAATTAGGAAGATTACTATATCAGTTGAAAACCCCAGACTGTTGCTACATTGTCTACAGCAATAATATCGATCACTATTTGAAAATGCTTCTACATGATCAACCATCTCACATCCTCGGTCTCGGTTCATATTCTGGAGTAGATCAAGATAAAATTAGAATTGAAACTATCACAACTAATCGTTTCCGAAACGATCTTATTGAAGACAATGCTCCAGAAGAAGTAAATATAAACAATTATCTGGAAACCTCAAACGAAAATTTCAAAATGGCGTCTGCTTTGGGAAATTCTTACTGCAACTTGATAAGTTGGAAAATAATGAGACTTATCGAAAAAGGGAAATTAAAATCCCGATACTCCTTCTTACACATTCCCAGAGGTTTATATCACACTGACTTAATATCTTTAATCGATAGACTATTGTTTTCTAATTCCTAGTGATGATTTTGACATTCGGGTAATCTTTGGTATATATTTAATTTATGAAGAAAAATAGATTAATTAGAGTTCAGGGGAACGAAATTGTTATCTCCATTATTGATGGGAACGATTACATCTCCTTAACAGATATAGCAAAATACAGGGGAGTCTCCGAGACTGACGATGTCATAAAAAATTGGTTACGCAATCGAAGCACAATCGAGTTTTTGGGTCTTTGGGAAAAACTTAATAATTCGAATTTTAACCCCGTCGCTTTCGACGGGTTTAAAACAAATGCTGGAAGCAACAACTTCGTGTTGTCACCCTCAAAGTGGATCAAACACACCAACGCAAAAGGGCTTGTCACTAAATCTGGAAGATATGGAGGAGGAACATACGCACATAAAGATATTGCTTTTGAATTTGCATCATGGGTTAATTCTGAATTTAAGCTTTATCTCATTACTGAGTTCCAAAGATTAAAAGATGAAGAAAAAACAAGAATTGAAACTGGTTGGGATGTCAAAAGAATGCTTTCCAAAATAAACTATCGGATTCATACAGACGCTATTAAGAAACATTTAATTCCCCCAAAAATTAGTCAAAAATCTTCAAATTTCATATATGCTAATGAGGCAGATATTCTAAACATGGCATTATTTGGAATAACAGCCAAGGAGTGGCGGGATAACAATAATGAAAAGGACGGAAATATTCGAGATGTGGCGACAGTAGAACAGCTTGTGGTCTTGGTGAATCTTGAATCACTAAATTCTCAATACATAAAAGAGGGAATGTCACAAAACAACAGACTCATTAAACTAAATAAAATAGCTATATCTCAAATGGAATCTTTACTTGCCAATTCATCAATCAAGAAACTAGAGTCCAAAACATCGGTCGCCTGCCCGCCTCTGAAGGAAACTTCTTTTTGAAAGATAAACAGATTATTGTGGAATGGGAAAAGCCCTATCGCTGTCTCCGCGCGTGGGCGGGCGCGCGGGCGACCTCCCCGAAAACGGGCGGGGAATCCCTTTCTGTTGCCGGACTAGGACTCGAACCTAGAATATTCGCCTCCAGAGGGCGACGTCCTACCATTAGACGATCCGGCAATGTTCCAAGCTCCTATTTTACCATTCTAAGCTCAGTCCGGCTTAAACCTTTAGCATTTCCAGAACCTTAAACACCACGAAAGCTGGCCAGAAAATAGCCTTCAAAATTCCTTCGATTACCGGCACAAAACCAACGGCGTCTTTTAAAAAATAAAAAATTGACCCAATTACTCCAAGTCCATAAATAGCTTCGGAATTAGGTCCCCAACTACGATCACATTTCATATACTGTTTATACTATTAATAACTAAATACTATCACTTCTTCACTGCCAATATCGCCATAAACATTGGAAACTCATCCCGTGCCCTATTTTCCGACTTTGCAGCTTTTCCTTCACTCTTTTTGTCCGAAGTCCATTCCTCTATTTTCTCAATTAGAAACCCATTTTCCAAAAGCATTCGGGAATACTCTTCAATGGGCAAATGAAAAGACCAGGTTACTGGTGAGTTTCTGTCTCCCGGGTGCATGTTAATGGGGATCTCCAGAGGAGACATATAGCGGTTGATTCTTCGATACTGTAGTTTATTTTTTGCGTCTGTTTCCCAACTGCTTTGGCGGGGGATTCGAAAACATGGATGGTTAAGAACAATAATAAGTTTTCCGCCTTTGTCCATTTTTTCTCCGGTCAGCTTAATTGTTTTGTCTGGCTCCTTAATGTTCTGAAGTGCCAAGATTATCGCCGCCTTATTATATTTCTCCGCCACCGGAATACTCTTGGTCACATCCGCTACTATGTATTTATGTTTTTTGTTAATATCCATTCTCTTGGCATCCGCTATTAGTCTG
>Ga0209639_1002699_pt1 | contig 13279 bp, 17 predicted proteins | sample EPASupsiteHSE605_FD_187268 | JGI IMG/M metagenome (GOLD analysis project Ga0209639, IMG submission 187268) | Bioremediated contaminated groundwater from EPA Superfund site, New Mexico - Sample HSE6-05 (SPAdes) (version 2) | ecosystem: Environmental > Aquatic > Deep subsurface > Groundwater >...
AGGGCGAAGGGCCTTTAAGTGCAGAGTTTGACTATGTGTTTGATGATGCAACGCTAGGAGAAGATTCTTGGGAAAAGGCAGAAAGTGCACTTCATAGAGAAGCGGTAATAAGAGCACTTGCAAAGGCTGAAAAAGCTCCTTCGCAGATAGATATGATTTTTTCGGGAGACTTACTCAACCAGAGCATAGGTACAACATTTAGCATAAAGGAAATGGACATACCATTTACAGGGCTTTATGGTGCTTGTTCTACTATGGCGTTGTCACTTGCTATGGCAGGGCTTATGACGGATAGTGGAGTAATAGATACAGCAATTGCAGCAACCTCATCACACTTTTGCTCAGCAGAAAAGCAGTTTCGTCAGCCACTTGAATACGGCGGACAAAAACCTCCAAGTGCACAGTGCACAGCAACAGGAGCAGGTGCAGCAGTTGTTCAAAAGGGTGCACAAGGTGTAGCAATAGAGGCAGTGCAAATTGGTAGAATTCAAGACAAAGGTATTAAGGATGCTAACAACATGGGTGCTGCTATGGCACCAGCTGCATGTGAAACAGTTGCATCGTTTCTAACGGACACAGGAACAACACCACAGGATTACGATATGATTCTAACAGGTGACCTTGGCAGAGTTGGTTCAACCCTTTTAATAGAGCTTTTAAGAATAGAAAAGGGGATAGACATTAGTGGTGTTCATGCAGACTGCGGAATGATGATATTTGACTGTGAATCACAAGATGTAAATTCAGGTGGTTCTGGATGTGGATGTAGTGGAGCTGTTGTGTGCTCATATATCATAAACAGGTTATCAGAAAAAAGTCTTAACAAAGTTCTTTTTGTGGGAACTGGAGCACTTATGTCTCCAACATCATCATTACAGGGCGAAAGTATTCCTTCAATTGCCCACGCAGTACTTTTAACTTCGGAGGGTAAATAATGCTTCAGATTTTGTTGAAAAATTTAAAAATTGTATCATTTGCAGGTAGTGCTATAAGTATTTTATCAGTGGTTAGAACAGTTATATTAACAGCAGTAATAATGGTATTTGCATTGCAAATTTTTACCTTTGTTGCCAAAGAAAAAATGCAAACTAAATCTTGATGAGGTAAAACAATGGATTATTTTATGTTTATAAAAGCATTTGTAGTAGGAGGCTTGATTTGTGTTATAGGTCAGCTACTTATTGATCACACAACACTAACGCCGGCGAGAATTTTGGTGGGCTTTGTTACAATAGGTGTTGTGCTTGGAGGAATAGGAATATATAAACCGTTGGTTGAATGGGCTGGAGCGGGTGCTACAGTGCCACTTTCAGGGTTTGGTTATGCACTGGCAGAGGGCACTAAAAAAGCTATAAAAGAGGATGGATTGCTTGGAGTAATTACGGGACCATTGTGTGCAGGTTCCGCAGGCATAATGGCTGCAATTTTCAGCGGGCTTATTGCATCGTTTTTAACGAAGCCGCATGCAAAATAAAAGCAAAAAATAAAGCACTCCGCAAAAGCGAAGTGCTTTAAATATGTAAGTGATAATTTATGCCAAGTTTTCTTCAGAAATGAACTCGTCGTTCTCGCTATCAAATGAAACATATTGAAGCTTATTGTCAGCCTCTATGCTCTTATTGTTAAGATATCTTTGAACAAAAACATAGACAACGCCTGCAACAGCAGCAAGTGACAAAACGATAGATAAAATCTTCATAACCTTCTTGAAATCCATAAAACAAACACTCCTTTATAATTGTTAACTCTAATTTAAAAACTTTAAAAGTATTACCACATAAATATTATATCTTATATATAAAAAAAGTCAATATATTCCTTGGTAAGAAAATAAAAAAACGACGCATAAGCGTCGCTTTATCACTTTGCTAAAATTACAAAAAGAATTAGTTGCACTTTGAAGTAAGAGCAGACTTTTTGTGAGCGGCATTATTCTTATGAAGAAGCCCCTTAGCAGCAGCTTGGTCAATCTTTTTGATAGCGATTTTTACAAGCTCATTTCTGTTTTCCGCACCTGATTCAATGGCGGCGTTAGCCTTTTTTATAGCTGTTTTAAGAGCAGAATTTCTTGACTTATTACGCTGTGCCTTTGTCTGATTAACGATAACACGTTTTTTAGCTGATTTAATGTTAGGCATTGTCACACCTCCTTTAGCAACTGTACAGGAATATATGATAGCACCATTTTCCACAAATTGCAATATATTTTTTTTTGTTTCTGCATTTTATTTTTAACCTTATAATCCAATAATAATCAATAGAAAAGGGGGATTACAAATGAATTTTAGAACAGACCTTGCAATTGAGTGTAGAGAAGAATATGGAGAAACCGAAATAGAGGGTGTAAGGTATACTGAAAAACAAAATGATAGATCAAAGACAACAATTATAGAAGTGCTTAATGAAAAGGGAGAACAAGCAATCGGAAAACCAAAAGGAAGCTATATAACAGTAGAGGTGCCTGATTTTTCAAAAGACGGAGAAATTTTAGATGATCGTCTTACGGCGATAAAGGATGAGCTGGTAAATTTGCTTCCAAAGGACGGTATTATTCTTGTTGCTGGACTTGGGAATGACAATATAACGCCAGATTCACTTGGACCTCGTACAGTAGACAAGATAATAGCAACAAGGCATATAAGTCCAGAACTTGCCAAATCAGTTGGGCTTGATGATTTACGAATGGTTGCAGCGGTTGCACCAGGCGTACTTGGTCAAACAGGTATAGAAACAGGGGAAATAATAATGGGAGTTTCAAATAGCGTTAAACCAGCGGCTGTAATAACTATTGATGCGTTAGCGTCCAGAAGGCTTTCAAGACTTGGTTGTACGGTACAGATAGCAGATACAGGTGTAACACCAGGCTCTGGAGTAGGTAATGCAAGAACACAGATAAATCAAAATACTCTTGGAGTGCCTGTAATAGCGGTTGGAGTGCCGACTGTTGTTGATGCCGCAACTCTTGTTTACGATTTAATGGGTGGAGAAGAGAATGAACAAGAGGTTTCAGAAAAGCTAGAAGGCGAAGGTTCTAGTATGATAGTGACTCCCAGAGAAATAGATTTGATGATAGAAAGAGCGGCAAAGCTTTTAGCACTTGCAATAAACAGTGCACTTCAACCTACACTATCATTAGAGGATATAATGTCAATGACCTCATAAATTTGTATTTCACAGCATACCCTTTAATAAGTCGAGACAATGTTAATAAGTTCTAGACTAAGTAAATCACGGGGGCTAATGCTGTGAAAAAATCAAGAAACTACAATTTTAAATTAAGGCGTACAGTGGTAATAGCATTGCCACTGTGCATAATTATAATGTCAACCTTTTTTGCAAAGCCACTTTCAAAAAAATATGGTAATATAGCACTTGCATTTGCAGGCTCATCTATGCCGGAGGGCTCAATAAATATGATAAAATCAGAAATATCTGGAGAGTCACAGACATATGTTGAGTCAGTAATTAATCAAACAGGAACGAAGCAAGAAGAGGCTACTCAAGGGGAAAAAGTTACACAACCACTTCCGCAGAATGTTCCATACAACGAAACGCAGACACCTGATGATATAATATCAATTATGGAACAGGCAAAGTCAAATCAGGCTAATGCCAAAAATTCTGGTCCAATTGTAGAAAAGACATATGGAAAAGGAAATGCAACAAGCACGTACAAAAATGTGTATGTAAGAAATGTGACCGATACAAAAACAGTAAATATTCAAAAGACAATTGAAAATAAAGCTGATTTAGCTATAACGGATAAATCCCAGCCAACCGTTTTAATTTATCATACCCACACTACAGAAGCATATGAAACGTTAGACAGAGGTTGGTACTCTACAGATTTTCCAACAAGAAGTAAAGACCCAAAAACAAATATGGTTAGAGTTGGTCTTGCAATCAAACAAAGATTAGAAGCAGCTGGATTTGTTGTATTGCATGATACACAAATTCATGACACATCGTATAACGGTTCTTATGCTCGTTCTCGTGCTTCTATAGATGAATATAAGAGGAAGTATCCAAGTTTAAAGGTTATAATTGATGTTCATCGTGATGGCATACAACAGTCAGATGGAACAAAGATAAAACCAGTTAACACTATAAATGGTAAAAAAGCAGCTCAAATAATGATTATAACAGGTTGTCAGGACGGTAAGGTAACAGATTTTCCAGATTGGGAGCAAAATCTAACTTTTGCTCTTCAACTTCAAAAAAGAACAGAGGATTTATATCCAGGGCTTATGCGTCCTGTGTTTTTTGCACCAAGAAAGTATAATATGGATACATCACACTGCGGAGTCTTGCTTGAAATGGGAAGCGATTCAAACACTCTTGAAGAAGGGGTATATTCAGGCGAGCTGATTGGAAATTCGCTGGCATCACTTATGAATGATTATGTTGCAAAATAAAGGATGATAAAATGAAAAAAATATTGCGTACCTATTCTATCTTAACTGCTTCTTGTATATGTGCTATTATGCTGTCAGTCGGAATAATAACAGCAGAGAATAATACAAGAAAATTAAGCTTTGGAGAAGAGTATGAAGCGGTGCAGATTTATAGCACAAACAGTGAGAAAATTGGAATTTCAGCAGGCGACAGGTATATAGAATTTCCAAGTAATATCATGCAAAAATCAAAAGATATTATAATGGTATTTGAGCCAGTTTTCTCTCCCGTTGTTAATAACTTTAAATGGATGGCAGATAACATTAAAGAATTGCTTAACCAATAAAATAACTACCAAGATAAACATGCTTGGTAGTTATTTTTATATTGTATATTTGTTGTAAAAAATATTTAGTGGAGGTATAATGTTGCAAAGGAGCGATTGTAATGCAATATAAATTAAGAAAGTGGCAAAAAAACGATTCTGAAAGTGTAGCTAAGTATGCAAACAATAAAAATATAGCAGATAATTTAAGAAATGTATTTCCAAATCCATATACACTTAAAGATGCAGAGTGGTATGTTAACTCTTGTTGCGACAGTGACGAAAAAACTCAATACTGCCGTGCGATAGAAGTGGACAATAAGGCTGTTGGAAGTATTGGCGTATTTTTGCTCCATGATGTGTATGAAAAAAGTGCAGAAATAGGATATTGGCTTGCAGAAGAGTATTGGGGCAACGGAATAATGACCGATGCAATAAAACAGGTGTGCAAAGTAGCATTTGAAAATTATGATATTTACAGGATTCAAGCACAAGTTTTTGAAAGTAATATAGCCTCTCAAAAAGTCTTAAAAAATGTAGGCTTTGAGGTTGAGGGTGTTCTTAAAAATAGTATTTATAAAAATGGGAAATTGCAAAATAGTGTAATGCTTGCAATGATAAGGTGATGGGATGAGAATATTAATAGATGCGGATGGTTGTCCCGTTGTTGATATAGCTTGCGATGTTGCAAGGAGCACCAATACGGAGTGTTTAATACTTTGCGATACATCACATGTGTTCTCAAAGCAGGGTGCACAGACAATAACTGTTTCAAAGGGTGCAGACAGTGTGGATTTCGCACTGGTTAATATGTTAAAGCAGGGCGACATAGTAATAACGCAGGATTATGGTTTGGCGGCAATGTGTCTTGCAAGAAAGGCCATGCCAATTAATCAGGATGGCATGGTTTATAACGATAGTAACATAGATGCATTACTGCTTGCTAGGCACAATGCGAAGAAGATACGTAATGCAGGTGGAAGACTTAGAGGACCATCAAAACGAACACAGTCTCAAAATGATGCATTTAGACAAAAACTTGAAAAGATAATAATTGAAGCCGTAAAATAGAAAAAAAGTTCCCTATAAGCAATGCTTACAGGGAACTTTTTTATTTATTTAATGTTGCAACACTGTCAAACTCAAGCGTTTTTTCAAATAGCTTTTCAAATCTATCTTTAGGAAAATATCCGATATTGTTTGACATATTTACAAGAGATGCAAGAATAGTTGCACTGCCTTTTGATATTCCAAAGTGTCTGCTTAGTGGACCGTTTTTTGAATTTACAATCTGTATTTTACCAAAAGGAACTATAATTGTTCGACGCATGAAGACACCTGTTGTTATTACAGCTCTATCATCCAAAATATTAAGTGCCTTAGTTTTGTATGATGAAATTGCACACAATAGTAAACAAGCAAGAACAATAACGCCAATCCACCAATAATTAAGGATACTTGCAACAACGACTGCAATAGTTCCAAACAAAAGATAAGGAATGCACATTGGAATAAATGCGGATTTTGGTGATCTTTCACCGATATCTGAAATTACAAAATTGGGGTTAATTTCGTTTAATATAAAATCCAGTTCTTGTTTATTAACAAGAAGGCAAAAGATAGGGGATTGATGGTCTTGTTCGTCACCCATTCCAACATTTATAAGTTCACCATAATAAAGATGGCAAAGTCGTGCTAAAAAAGGTTGCTTGATTACAACTGCATTTGTTTTGCTAAGTGGTACATTGTACTGTCGATTTGTAATCAATCCATAAGAAACAACAATACGATCCCCAAGCTTGCCGATTTTAAAGTTTTGATAGCGTATAAACGGAGAAACACTCTGTACAATAACAGGCCCAACAACGAGCAATACGGCAATAATAGTTGTAATAGGATTACCTTTTATTTTGCTTTCTTCAGTGCCAAAAACATCAGTGAATTGAGAAACTAAAGTAAAAGCAAGCATTATGACAGAGAATAAAACGCCGCCAACAGATATGCTTAAAAGTCCGTGCTTGATAACTCTATTTGTAGTAAATTCAAATATTGGTTTTGTTTCATGAACGGTTCTAATTTCTGCATTATCTTGTGTTTGATCACATGGAGAAAAGTCTTTAGTAAGTTCCTTTTTTAGTTCTTCTGCGACACTGTGGGAAAAGACAAGATTAAAGTCCGTTTTTTCTGCTGTAGCAAAGGAGTTAATATCGATTTGAAGCCTATAGGTGTTAAAAATTTTCTCTAAAATACCTTGTTGAAAGTTAACTGTTGAAATGCTGGAAAGCTTTACAGTAGTCTTTCGTTTATTAATTGCAAAATCACAATCAAGAATAAGGCTATCATCTTTAATATAAATGTATGTTTTCCTCCAGCGGAAAAAGTTAAAAAGTGCAACGACAATAATAATGCCTAATGCAATGCCAATTACAATAAGTGTAGAAGATGGGTTAAATCCTTCTTGATGTATTTTTACAATTTCGTCCGAAAGATTGACTGCAACAAGAACAATCAGAAACCAAACGGCTTTTAGAGTGTTTGCAATAATGGACGAAAAGTGGCAGCGAATACCCTTATCCATTATTATTCACTCCTTGGTCTTTAACAATATTGTTAATTCTGTTTTTAAGTTTGTCAGCAATTTCTTCAGCCAACTCATTTTCTAAAAATTTAATGGTAACTACACCGCCAGCAGTTGTTATAAGAACTTTTCCAAGACCAAACATTCTGTCAATAGGGCCACGACTAACTTCAATTTGATGTATTCTCTCGATTGGAGCAATACTCTTGGTTATAAACCATAGTCCTTCAACCACCACAAACATTTCATCATCAATACAATATCTATAACGCTTGTAACGGATAATTGGAACTACAATATCATAAACAACCATGACTACTGCCAAAATACCAAGAGTGATATAAACGGCTGTAGGAATTTTAACTTTATTTGACGATATTATGCCAACTGTAGTTACGCCTGAAACAGCTAAGATTACAGACCATATTATAGAGTTTAGTCTCATACAGCCTATAGCCTTTTTATTAAGGGATTTATACTCCATTTTTACACATCCTATTTTTATTTTAATAGTACTATTCTATCACGTTTTTATTTTGTACAAGCAAAATATGTGGTGAATAATCACTGAATAAAACGTTAAAGTTATTATATCATAAATATATAAAAAAATATAAAATAAAGCTTAATAAGACTTAAAATTAATTATAATATTAAAAAGTATAACAATTGAAAAACAAAGGTTAATAAAAATTTTGGATATAAAAAACAGGTTGCCATAAAAGGCAACCTGTTTGAATATTGTTTATTTTTTGTACTTTTTATAAAGTGGTTCAAGTTTCTTGAAAACCTTTTTAAAGATATCGGAGTAAAGATCTTTATAAATCTTATGTTCTTCCATATCAGGACTAAACACATCTTTAATGTGAACCATAGATTCAAGAGCTTCATCATAATCTTTGAAAACTCCCTTTGAAACGAAAGCAACTATTGAACTGCCAAGCCCGCAAGCTTCATAAGTCTGAATACGATAAACAGGAAGACCAAACATATTAGCTGTTATCTGGCAGATTTCGTCGCTCTGTGAGCCACCGCCTGCAAGATATAAACATTCAATTTTTGTCTTGCTGCGCTTTTCAAGGTTGTATAGGCCGTCCATAAGTGCAAAATTAAGACCTTCTATAATTGAACGATAGATGTGAATTCTTGTGTGAACATCAGAAAATCCGATTACAGAACCCTTTGCCTTTGGCATAGCAACACCAGGGGTGAAATAAGGCTGAAGCATAAGTCCATCACAACCTGCAGGGATTTCACGAAGCCTTGCGTTGAGTAATTCCTCAGGAGCAACACCAAGTTGAGCAGCTTGTTCAACTTCTTTGTGTGCAAATTCTTGTTTAAACCATGATATTAGCCAATAACCACGGTAAATCTGAATTTCTGGATTATAGTGGTCTCTTAATACTGCTGGATAAGCAGGCATGAAGCGAAGGGGCTCCACATAATCAGATGTTGTTATTTGTACTGTTGCAGTTGTACCAAAACTGATAGCAGCTTTATTAGGAGTAGTTACAGAAAGTCCAAGCGTTTCACAACCCTTATCAGAGCCTGTAGCAATAATAGGCATACCAACAGCAATACCTGTGCGTTCAGAAGCTTCTTTTGTGATTCCACCAATCAAATCGCCAGGTTCAATAAGGTCAATAAGCTTTTCTGGCTCAATGTCAAAAAGGCAACGAGCAAGGTCGCTTGGTTCCTGCCATTTTTTGCTTTTACAATCAAACGGAATATGACCAATCATATTTGCAGTAGAATCAACAAGTCTGCCAGAAAGTTTAAATGTTATGTATCCTGAGAGAAAAATGAACTTATGTGTTCTTGCCCAAATATCAGGCTCATACTCCATAATCCAGTTACAAGCGGCAACTTTTCTTTGAATCTCAATAGCCTCTCTCACCCCAACAGCACGGAATGCAGCCTCCCTTGATTTTGGCAAGGGTCTTTTGCCACTGGTTTCACGCTTGTCAAGCCAAAGAATCATATTGCGAAGCGGTTCACCGTTTTTGTCAACGCAAATGCTACTGTCGCGAATAGTGGTGCTGGTAACAGCAATAATGTCGTTCCAAAGTTCACCTGCTCGACTTTTTAGTGCAAGGCTAACCTCACTGATTGCATCCCAATAAAAATCGGGTTTTTGCTCCGCCCAGTTAGGGTTTTTTGAAAAATAAGGCGGATTGAATTTCTTCTGGGCTTTCAAGACGATATCTCCAGAAGGGTTAACAAGTATCGCTCTAGCACTTTGAGTACCTATATCAAATGTTAACACAAGTGGTATGGACATGCAAAACACTTCCTCTCTCATTTTTGCCATACACTGATATTTGAAGCGTACGCCCTCTAATCATGTACGCATAATAAAACAAATTTATATAAAAAATTTGTACCGTTACTCTAAACAATATTTAATATAAATTTAATTATGTTTAGAGACATATCGCACAATTAAAACTATACACTGCCTGTAATTTGATGTCAACAGTAAGCTTGTTCGTACAACTAAATTAGACTTTTTAAATGAAATATATGTCACAATGTTATGCAGTATGCTCATAAAAAACAGTCTGATTTTTTTAAAAATATAATTGTTAAACAAATAACAACCATAAATTGGATTAAAAGTCAAAATATATATTGTGTTATTATAAATATTAATTATAGTGTCTTTCCATAAGAAAATATGGTACAATAACACTAATTGTTCAAACGATATGTTGGTTGCATATTTCATGAAAAGTTTTAATTGTCTGGCACAAAAACAAATGAAAAGGATTTTTTTAGTTATGAACATACTTTTAGTGAACGACCAGTACTTTTTAGCAAACAATGGCATGACTATTTCTGCTCGCCGTTTTGCACAAGTTCTGAGGTCTCACGGCAACGATGTTAGAATTGTTAGCACGGGTAGAGAGGGCGACAGCCCTTATTTAATGAAAAAAAGACATGTACCATTTTTTGATTGGCTTATAACATCACAGGGAATGGCATTTGCAATTACAGATAAAAAGGTTTACAAAGAAGCACTTGAGTGGGCCGATGTTGTTCATTTTCTTTCACCTTTCTCTCTAACACATAACGGAATAAAAATGGCAAGAGAAATGGGAATTCCTTACACTGCAGCATTCCATGTTCAGCCAGAGAACATTACCTCTTCCATACATCTTTCAAAATTTGAAGGGATAAATAATTTTATATACAGATGGTTTAAGTCTTATATTTATAAATATTGCACACATATTCATTGTCCCAGTAACTTTATAGCCAACGAGCTTCGTAAACATAATTATTACGGTCAGTTTCATGTTATTTCAAACGGAATTGACCCTGATTTTAAATATCGTAAGATTGCAAAAACTTCCGAATTTGAAGGAAAGTTTTTGATTTTAACTATTGGCAGGCTTTCTATAGAAAAGCGTCAGGATGTTTTGATTGATGCAATTAAAAAGTCAAAGTACAGTGATAAAATTCAGCTTGTAATAGCAGGGCAGGGTCCTAGGAAAGAGCAACTTTTAAAACATGCACAAGGTCTTATAAATCCAATTATAATAAACTTTTATACACATCAGGAACTTCTTAATGTTATTGCAATGAGTGATTTATATGTTCATCCTGCACAGGCAGAAATTGAGGCTATGTCGTGCATGGAAGCTTTTGCAGGTGGGCTTGTACCAATAATAGCGAATAGTAAAAAGTCTGCGACTCCGCAGTTTGCACTTGATGAGCGTAGCTTGTTTGAAACTGGTAACTCTGATGATTTGGTGCAAAAGATTGACTATTGGATAGAGCACGAGGAAGAGCGTAAGCATATGGAGCATGAATACAGCAAATCTGCACAAAAGTATAATCTTGAAGAGTGTGTTTGTGAGGCTGAGAAAATGTTCGCAATGGCAATTGAGTCCGCTAACCGTGCAAAAGAAGAGGGCAGATATGCCTCTTCAAGAACAAAAAATCCAAAGAAATAAAAAAGAATAATCAATCTTAAATTAAAGGACGGTTCAGTAAATTTGAACCGTCCTTTTTATATCGCAAATTTTTATGTTAGTTTATGAATTTTTTGGTTTAGATGAGTTGATGATTACTTTTTATAAATAAATTATGTATCAAAAATAGTTTTGTATATACTTTTACAAAATGATATAATATTAATGTCATAACATAAATTAGATAAACGGAGTTGTTTATATGAAAGTCTTGTTTGTAGAGTATCCCAAGTGCTCAACCTGCCAAAAAGCAAAAAAATGGCTTGATGACCATGGCGTTGAGTATGATGACAGACATATAAAAGAACAAAGACCAACAAAGAATGAACTTGAAAAATGGTATGAGATGAGCGGACTTCCGCTTAAACGCTTTTTTAACACAAGCGGAGTTTTATATAAAGAGTTGAAATTAAAAGAAAAGTTGCCACAAATGAGCGAGTCACAACAACTAGATTTGCTCGCAACAGATGGAATGATTGTTAAGCGTCCACTTATTATTTCACAGAATTTTGTGCTTGTTGGATTTAAAGAAAAAGAATGGGAACAAAAACTTATATGAAATATAATTATAATTTAAAGCGTTCAAAAAGAAAAACGCTTGCTCTTGAAATAACATTTGATTCCCAAATTATTGTTCGTGCACCAATGTACATTTCACAGAAAAAGATTGATGATTTTGTGCAAAAACATGAGCAGTGGCTAGAAAAGCATCTTGAAAAGCAAAGTAAAAGGCAATGCTCAAATGAGCTAACACCGCAACAGATAGAAGAACTTAAAAGGCAGGCGAGTGAAGTGTTGCCCAAGAAAGTGGAGTATTATAGCAACCTTATGCAACTATACCCAACAGGAGTTAAAATAACCTCTGCTAAAAGGCGTTTTGGTAGCTGTAATGGTAAAAACAGTTTGTGTTTTTCTTATCGTTTAATGCAGTACCCAAATGATGCCGTAGATTATGTTGTAGTGCATGAACTTGCACATATAAAGTACAAAGATCACAGTAGGAATTTTTATTCACTTATTGAACAATATATGCCGGACTACAAAGCAAGAGATGCAATTTTAAAGAATATGTAAAAAAACACCGCCAATATGATAGACAGCTTCCTAAAATTCTCTATCATATTGGCGGTGTTATTATTTAACAAATTAACTTATATTAGACCTTGATTATTCCATTATCAAATTTTTCAAGCAAAATAAGCACTGCACATATTGTGAGTATATCATCATCATCCATATTGTCAATGTTAAGTACCTTAAATTCACAAGGCTCAAGTATTTTTCCGCTTTGCAACACAAGCTCACGTTGGACGCTCACAACGGCATTAGTTTCTCCTATGCTGGATAATGTTATGCTGTCCTTTGCAGACATTCCGCACACAATGGCAGGCAAGGAAAGAGGTAAAAGCTTTGAAAGAGCCTGTGAGTCTTGAGAATTTACAATGCATGATATATTGCATGATGATGTTATTTTGGGGCAACTTTCATTTTTGCTGTTGTTAAATATTACTACGGCATCTTCAACTTGCAGGCTGTTTATGCAATCGGTTTCATAAACTACAAAGCAAGGGGTGCCAACGGAAATTTCGCTAATATCTCCGCCACAAAAATATAAAACTCCGCCATAATGTGAAAGGGTACGACAGAGCTTTAATCCAGTTAAGTTTTTGTTGCATTCACCATAAATAATAATTTTAAACAAAGATAATCACACCCCATGTAATTATGCTTTGCAAAAAATAATAATTTATACAAACTTAATAATCATGTTCGTCAGCAATAACAGCTTCAGCACACTTTATTCCATCAACAGCAGCAGAAACAATTCCACCAGCATATCCTGCACCTTCACCGCAAGGATAAACGCCGCCAATGTTGCACTGCAAAAACTCGTCACGAATAATTCGAACGGGCGAGGAACTTCGGGTTTCAGGAGCCGTTAATACAGCATCATGCATGGCAAATCCGCGCAATTTTTTATCCATTTCCACTATTGCCTGAGCC
>Ga0209639_1002701_pt1 | contig 13263 bp, 15 predicted proteins | sample EPASupsiteHSE605_FD_187268 | JGI IMG/M metagenome (GOLD analysis project Ga0209639, IMG submission 187268) | Bioremediated contaminated groundwater from EPA Superfund site, New Mexico - Sample HSE6-05 (SPAdes) (version 2) | ecosystem: Environmental > Aquatic > Deep subsurface > Groundwater >...
CGTTGGGCCGGATACGTAACCATGTGGAACAACGAATGATCACGCATCTGCGAAAACGGCACAAGGTCAGAGATCGGAAGGCAGGCTATGCCAAGTTTCCCAACAGGTCGTTGTATGAGAAATACGGCCTGTATAAGGTGCCGACCACAGCGGGTTGGACGAAGTGCATGCCTTGTGGTGAAGAACATCGGAAAGCCGTGTGCGGGAAAACCGCAAGCACGGTTTGATGAGGGGAGGTTGAGAAACGGCCCGGCTGGTTGACACGTAGTAGCCGCGTGCGGCGAGGCGTCAGGCAAAGTCCTGGTTTGGATTCGTCTATCAGCCTCCTACTCTACCTGCGGTCGAGATGACACCCAGGTGGCGCGACACCCCTCGGATCGACCGGCAATGATGATGTCATCCCGAACGAATGTGAGGGATCTCAAAACCAGACCCTTGAGCTGAGGTTCAAGGTAATTACGTCAGAACCACCGGCAAAGCCGGTGGCTTGAACGACTGGGGGCCGCTCAAAGCGGCATATGCAACTGATTCACAGACCACCCTTGGTGGTCATCTGCTTGGCAAGAGCCAGAGACAAATCCAATGAGTTCGTATTTACCTGCTTTCGATTTTGGCCACTGGAGTCCGAGGCCAGCACATTCAACAAACCGATAACTGAGGGTTCATCTGCTTCCCATTCGAATCGGGTAATCAACTTGGATTACTGTGAATTTCAGGGTGCAGGCTCTCAATGACTGCTGGCCTCAAATAGTCTTCCAGCAACACACCATAATATTTTTTGCTTTCAATTCTGTAGCCGTCAAACTTTTGCAGTCCCCTGGCAAAGCCAGGGGTTTTCCCAAGGGAAATAACAAAATCTCTCGAGGTCAGGAGGTCTGAAGTGAAGACCGAAATCACTGCCACCAGGTTTTCTCGTGCGGTTTACAAATGCGCCTCTTCTTTTGGTGCCACATGGTAGCACGGTAAGTATACCTATAGAATTCCCTAACTTCAGTCAGTTGCCAACATGGCGTATAAATGGTATAGAGGCTTAAGGTGCAGTCGTTGTAAGCGGCATATCTTCCAGCCTCCTGGCTGTGGTGGTGCCTAATTTAGTTGCTTAGCAATGGTATTGAGTTGGTAATGTCGAGCCAGGATGGCAGAAAATCTGGAAGGAGGTGAACAGATTGGAGAATGGGGGCCATGGTCAAATCCATCCACATTTGGATACCATTGTGAAACGGGTGTTTGGCACGTGGCATCCGGGCCGACTATCTGCTGATGGACAGCAGTTTAGCCTTTCCCGTTCCTCTTTCCACCAGGATTAACCGCGCCGACGAGGAAATCGTCGGCATCTACGTCAAACGATTGAACATAACTTTTATGAAGAGGAGTAAAGGCCATGATTAATTACGGGATGACAGGGAAGGTTACAAGGTCTGAGTGGCTATCGGGGCCAAAGACGCAGCAAAAAGTTAAGCCTATAGAACCTGAAGACCCTGTTACTGTAAGTCTGAACTATAACTGTTCAGGTTCACAACCATCCGGCATTGTCGAATCTATAGATTATAGCGTAACAATTGGAGATATTGTGTGGAAGAGCGATGGTTTCTTAAGGACACCGTCTTCGTCTTCAGGGGCTGGTCGATGGATGGATGGGAACTTTCCTAATATTAATCTTAAGCAATTAGATTTTATAAACCCATTGCAACATATAACAGGAAATGAATACGCACAAATAAATGATATTTCTACAATCTCCATTTCATTAAGGGGAAGTGGACAGGAAAGCATTGGATTGATTGAATCAAGTGGATATATAATTAGTTCAGGTGGAGAAGATGTCTCTAGTTTTGTTATTGAATATAAATTCGATTCAGGAATCGTCAGTGGTCCAATTATAAATAATATTTTAGCTAAATAAACATCAACAATCAAAATAAATATAATTATCAGCAATTCCAATTTTTGGTCTCGGCACTCCAAGGGTAATGGCACTGAGGGTTCTTTTTGGTCCATATGTGAGTGTGTAACGCATATTTGCAGTGCCTTCTCTACCCTTCGACAAAATTATTCTTATTTTTTCGGCTTTTTTGGCCTTTTGAGAACGCAGTTATCCTACCCCCCTTTTTTTCAGACACGATTGCAGGGGATGCTCTTTGGCAGTTCTGCTGGATGACGTGAACGTTGCTACCCGAGCCAGTCTTCGTCCAACACAATATATCCGCCTGGACCGTAGACCAGCACCCGGAAGATCGTCTCCATCGAATCAACCGTGAACATGCGGAAATAATGACGCATCAACTCCCACAGCGCCCTTTTTCTCGTGCCTACGCTCTGCGTGGGCACAAATACTCCACGGAGATTTTGGTGACAGTATATCTATTAGCCGATGGATTGATAATCATCACGGCGGAACCGGGCAGGTGCGGTCGGCTGGTGAATGGGGACGAAGGCGGCGGGGTCAGATCCGCTGGATGCAGAGGGTGGTGAGCGCCGCGTAGAGCAGCAGCCAGCAGGCCACGGCCAGCAGCGCGAACAGGCGGGGCCGGCCCGATTGCGGCAGCCAGAGCAGCAGCGCCAGCGGCAGCAGCGGCGCCAGGACGCCGGCGACAAAGGGCGGCCAGTAGCGCAGCAGTTCCTGCAAGCCGAGGAAAAACCAGGGGCCGGCGATGAACAGCAGGCCGAAGCGGTTGGGCTCCATCGGCGCCGCCACCGCCACTGAGAGCAGCACCGTCGCCAGCACCAGAAGCAGATGGTTGCGCCAGCGGGCGGTGTAGCGGCGCAGATGCGGCCAGGCGGCCACGCCCCCCAGCACCACCAGACCGATGACGTGATGAGCGTAGACCTTGCGCATGCCGCTGTCGGCCAGATCAAAGAGCAGATCGTTGAGCTGCCGGCCGATCAACGGCACGGACAGGCAGATGTGCTCGGCAATGGCCCCGGCCGCCTCGCCGGTGGCGTCGCCCCGGAGCACGTAGCCGGTGAACAGCAGCAGCAGCCCGCAGGGCAGGGTGGCGCACAGGCGCACCCAGGCCCCCCGCCGGTAGTCAGCCTCGTTTTTCCACATCACCATAGCCAGATGCGCCAGCAGCAGGAGGAAAAACGCCTGGCTGGAAAAGTAATGCAGGGCGCGCCAGAAAGAGCCGTAGGGCGTCACCAATTCAATGGTCGAGGTCGAATAGAAGGGCTCGGAGAAATCGTACTGCAGGGCCACGACGATCCCGGAGAGGATCGAAAGAAAGAGGCTGATCAGCGAGGCCCCGCCCCAGGGATAGTCGCGCAGCAGGCGTAGCGGGTTGGGCCAGGTGATGAAGGTGAAGCCGCGCATTACAGCTGGACCAGGTAGGCGATCACCCGGCCTTCGCCGTCCTTTTTCAAGGACACGGGATAGGTGGGCAGGTTTTTTTCGGCCGGCCCGCTGATCCGCTGTCCTTCCGGGGTGAAGCGGCTCTGGTGGCAGGGGCACTCGATGAGGGCTTTGTCCTGCTGGTAGTTGACCCGGCAGCCCAGGTGGGTGCAGATGCGGCTTACGGCCACGGCGTGTTCGGCCTTGGCCGGATCGGCAAAAAGCAGGAAATCGTGGTGGGTGTGGACGCCGCTCAAGGGCAGCGGCCCCGGCACTTCAACGGTTCGGGGTTTGGGCGGAATCCGGTGGCCGGTGAAGCGGAGCAGTGGGTAGAGAAAAATGGCGGTCATCGCCGCCGCCAGCCACTGCAGCGCGCGCTTCAGAAGACGGCGGCGGTCGATCTCCGACCCGCTTTCGGCCTGCGGCGCAGCCATCAGGCGAATTTTTCCTTCAAGGCCCGTTCCACATGCTCGGGCGCCAACCCGGTGATGTTGCCCTTGCAGCGGGCCGCGTTCTTGATGCCGGTGGAACTGATGTAGATCCAGCGAAATCCGGTCATGAGAAAGACCGTCTCCACCTTCCGCTCCAGCCGTCGGTTCATCAGCGCCAGTTGAAATTCATAGTCAAAATCCGAGATAGCCCGCAGGCCGCGAATGATGGTGCGGGCGTTTTTTTCCAGGGCGTAATTGACGATCAATCCGTCGGTGTAGCCGACCTCCACCCGATCTTCAGCGCCCTTGAAACACTCCCGGATCATGGCGCAGCGCTCTTCCAGGGAAAAGAGCGGCGTTTTCTGCACATTGACGGCCACAGTGACGATGATCCGGTCAAACAGGTGCAAACCCCGCTCGATGATGTCGATGTGGCCGTTGGTGATGGGGTCAAAGGTGCCGGGATAGACGGCCACACGGAGGTTGCCGTCTGGCTTGCCGCCAAGGGATGAGGCGCAGGATTCGTTCATGTGAGCATGTCGCAGTGCCGCTGGTAGAACCATAAGCCGGATTCTCCATAGCGGCGGTGATCTTCAAGAGAGAGGTCGCCAATGGCTGGGGGCAGATCGACGCGGCGGTGTTCCTCGGCGACCACCAGGGCCTTGGCGGCCAGGATGTCGGCCTGCTCAATCAGGCGCAGGGTATGGTCCGCCAGCTGTCGTTGGTAGGGCGGGTCCATGAACACCAGATCGAAACGGGCCTCGGGTTCGAGTTTGGCAAGCAGCAGACGCGGATTCCAGGGATGCGCCAGATCAAGGCGGACAAAGGCGGCGCTGGGCTGACCAAAACAGGCGCGGAGATTGGCCTCGATCAGACGGCCTGCATCCAGAGAGTGATCGACAAAGAGGGCAAAGGCGGCGCCCCGGCTCAGGGCCTCGGCGCCGACGGCTCCAGTGCCGGCAAAGAGATCCAGCACCCTGGCGCCCTTGATCCGTTCGCCCAGGATGTTGAACAGGGCCTCGCGCACCCGGTCGCAGGTCGGACGGATGAGGTCGGATTTGGGAGCGGCCAGTTTGCGGCCTCGGGCGCTGCCGCCGGTGATGCGCACAACAAAAACCGAAGAGTCGCGAGCTGCTTACTGCGGCAGTCGTTCCTGATTGATCGGCTCGGGGTTTTTCCGCCGCTTGCGGGCCTTGAGCGCCATGTACAGCCCGGAAAAAACGTAGAGCAACGAGGCGGCAAAGAGGGTGATCGGCGGCTCGCTGGCCAGCAGGATCAGCAGCAGAATCAAACCGATGAACAGCTGAAACCGTTTTTCCTTGGCAATGTCCATGTGCTTGAAACTGAGGTAGCGGTGGGTGGAAACCATCAGGTAGGAAAGCAGATACACCAGCAGCAGCAGGACGATGTTTTGCACGGTGTCGGTGGTTTTGAACACATGGGTGCTGAACATCACCGAGGTGGCGATCATTCCGGCTGCGGCCGGGCAGGGCAGGCCGGTGAAGTCGTGGCTCGGGCTGGCGACGGTCTGGGAATTGAACCGGGCCAGGCGAAGCGCGGTGGCGGCGACGTACAGAAAACCGGCCAGCCAGCCGTAGCGGCCGTAGGGGGTTAACGCCCAGAGATAGGCGAGCACGCCGGGGGCCACGCCAAAGGCCACCATGTCGCAGAGCGAATCGAGTTCCATGCCAAAGGTCGAGGTCGACCCGGTCATCCGCGCCACCCGGCCGTCAAGGCCGTCAAACACGGCGGCCACCAGGATGGCCACGGCGGCGGCAAAGAAATGGCCGTTGATCGAGGAGACGATCGAGTAAAAACCGCTGAACAGGCTGCAGATGGTGAGCATGCAGGGGACGATGTACATACGGTTGACGGGCTGCTGGGTGTTTTCCATGTCGATGCGCTATGTCAAGGCCGCTGTTGCCAGGGCCGGTGTGTTAGTGAAGCGCCGGCGGCTGGTCCGTCTCGGCGGACCGGAACAGCGGCGGGCAGTGAGGTTGTGGACGCAGAATACGATATGCTGCGGACTTAGGCAACAGATTCCTCGGTTGCAGGCGTTTCAAGGTAGCCCAGCACGGTCTCGCCGGCCCGGACAATCTCGCCCATGCCCACCGTCAATCGGGCCGACAGCGGCAGGTAGAGGTCGACCCGCGAACCGAAGCGGATCATGCCGAAACGCTCGCCGGCCTTGACTAGGTCGCCTTTCTCCGCCCGGCAGACAATGCGACGGGCGATCAGACCGGCGATCTGCACCATGGCGTAGCGCTGCTGGTCCGGGGTGGTCAGGGTCAGGGCGCAGAACTCGTTGTGGAGCACGGCCTTGTCCTTGTCGGCCGAGTAGAACTTGCCCGGCGACAAGGTCACCCGCTCCACGGTCCCAGTCAGGGGGATGCGGTTGACGTGGACGTTGAACACATTCATGAAAATCGAAATTTTCTGGACCCGCGCGTGGAGGAAGCGGTCGTCGTCGACCTCGCCAATGACAATGATCTTACCGTCCGCCGGGCAAACCACGGCGTTGGGAGCTTCCGGCAGCACCCGCGACGGATCGCGGAAAAAGTAGGTGACAAAGGCGGTCAGCAGCAGGCAGAGCAGGGCCGGAACCGGAAAGCCAAGCAGGGCAAAGATCAGGGTGGTGAAACCGCTGAAGAGGATGAAGGGATAGCCTTCAGGGGCCATGGGGAGTTCAGTTTTCTGCATCGGGATTCCGGGGAAAGAGGGGTGTCGGCCGCGTCTGCGCAACCAGAGGCGCAGCGGTTATTTTTTGGGGGCGCGTGCCATGGCGATCTTGCCGGTGCGCACGATTTCCTTGATGCCCAGCGGCCGCAGGATGTCGATCACCGCCTTGATCTTGGACTCGGAACCGGTGATCTCCAGGGCGTAGGAGGTGGGGCTGACGTCGACCACCTTGCCGCGGAAGATGTCGATGATGCGCAGCACCTCGGCGCGGGTGGAGGCCTCGGCCTTGACCCGGATCAGGGCCATTTCCCGCTCGACGAATTCGCCTTCGCTGACGTCGTTGACCTTGATCACGTCGATCAGCTTGTGCAGCTGTTTGGTGACCTGCTCGATGATGGCGGCCTCGCCGCTGGTGACCACGGTCAGGCAGCTCACCTGGGGGTCATAGGTCTCGGCCACGCAGAGGCTCTCGATGTTGAAGCAGCGGCCGCTGAAGAGTCCGGTGACCCGGGAGAGCGCGCCGGGTCGGTTGCGCAGCAAAACGGTAAGGGTGTGTTTCATGGTCGTTGTCCTGTTCGACGTTGGTGTCTGTTCGGTTCGGCCGGCGGGGGGCGTCGGCCAACGGTTTGTTCCGGCCCGGTCCTCAGACCAAGAGCATCTCGGTGGTGGCCTTGCCTGCGGGCACCATCGGGAACACGCCTTCCTCGCGGCTGATCGAGAAATCCATGATCACCACGTTCTTGGCGGCCAGGGCTTCCTTGATCACCGGTTCGACCTCGGCCTTGGTCTTGGCGCGCAGGCCGACTGCGCCGTAGGCCTGGGCCAGGGCAACGAAATCCGGGGTGACTTCCATCACCGTGGAGGCGTAGTGGCGGTTGTAGAACAGCTCCTGCCACTGGCGAACCATGCCGAGGTAGTTGTTGTTGAGGATGGCGATTTTGACCGGCGCGCCGCATTCCCTGGCCGTGGCCAGTTCCTGGATGTTCATCTGAATCGAGCCGTCGCCGGCCACGTCGATGACCGTGGCGTCGGGAAAGGCCATCTGGGCGCCAATGGCCGCCGGCAAACCGTAGCCCATGGTGCCGAGTCCGCCCGAGGTCAGCAGGCGGCGCGGGTGGTTGAACTTGTAGAACTGGGCCGCCCACATCTGGTTCTGGCCGACTTCGGTGGTGATGATGGCGTTGCCGCCGGTCAGCCTGTGCAGGGTCTCGATCACATACTGCGGCTTGATGATCTCGCCGTCTTCCATGTAGGCCAGCGGGTGTTTGGCGTCCCATTCCTTGACCTGATCAACCCAGGGCTGGTGCTGCTCGGCCGTCTCGGCGGAATTGTAGTCGGCGGACTTGTCGAGCCAGGCGTTCATGGCCGCCAGGGCCAGCTTGCAGTCGGCGACAATTGGGATGTCGACCTCGACGTTTTTGCTGATCGAGGTGGGGTCAATGTCGATGTGGATGATCTTGGCCTGGGGGGCAAAGGCGTCGAGGCGGCCGGTGACCCGGTCGTCGAAGCGCGAACCCACGGCAATCAGCAGATCGCTCTTGGCCACCGACATGTTGGCCGCGTAGCTGCCATGCATGCCGAGCATGCCCAGCGACAGCGGATCGGTGCCGGGAAAGCCGCCGAGCCCCATCAGAGTCATGGTCACCGGGATGTTGAGCCGGCGCGCCAAGGTGGTCAGTTCCTCGTTGCCGCCGGAGAGAATCACCCCGCCGCCAACGTAGAGCACCGGCCGCTTGGCCTTGAGCGCGGCCCGGCAGGCCTTCTCCACCTGATTGGGATGCGGATTGACGTTGGGCTGGTAGGTCTGCATCTTGATCGGCTTCTTGGGCGGATAGGCAATCAGCGAGCCGATCACGTCCTTGGGCAGGTCGACCAGCACCGGGCCGGGCCGGCCGGAAGCGGCGATGTAAAAGGCCTCGCGCAGCACCGGCACCAGGTCTTCGGGGTCATTGACCAGGTAGTTGTGCTTGGTGCAGGGGCGGGTGATGCCGACAATGTCCACTTCCTGGAAGGCGTCGTTGCCGATCAGGGCGCGCGGCACCTGGCCGGTCAGGATCACCACGGGAATCGAATCGCAGTAGGCGGTGGCAATGGCGGTGACGCCGTTGGTGGCGCCGGGTCCGGAGGTCAGCAGGGCCACGCCGACTTTGCCGGTGGCGCGGGCAAAACCGTCGGCCGCATGCACCGCGCCTTGCTCGTGGCGCACCAGAATATGGCGGAGGGGACTTTTGCACAGCTCGTCGTAGAGCTCAATAACGGCGCCGCCCGGATACCCGAACAGGATCTCCACGCCTTCTTCCTGCAGACATTTGATGATCGCCTGTGAACCTGTGATTTTACTCATAAGTAATCCCTTTTTCGATGAGATGTCCCGCTCGAGAGATGCTGACGCGGTCGGGGAAATCAGGTTGTTCGTCTGTCGTCTGGAGCCGAGCGGGAAAACAGCTGCGCGGAAAACAAGGTGCGCGCCCTGCCCCCTTGCGTTGCCTCGCTGTTGCTGGTCAAAACGTCTGTCGACGCATTCGCCAACGCCATCCCTTTGGGCTCGTCCGCCCTACAGTGACGAAAGAATTGAAAATATAGTGGGGTTAAAAATGGCTGTCAAGCGGGAAACCCGGCCGCAGGCCGCAATTGCGGCGATGCGTTTGATCAGGGCGATTGATGTGCCTTGATGTGCGCCCCGCCGCCCCAATCGGCTTTGCCGCTGCGTCCGCCGCCGTTTTTTACGGCTTGGCGGCTTCCTTCTCCAGTTGGTCGATCAGGTCGCCGACCATCTTGCCCGACGGCGCCGCCGCCATGGGATGATACTGCACCAGCGTCTTCCACTCGACCAGGGCCGCTTTATGGTCGTTGAGCCCGGTCAGCAGCACCACGCCCTTGTTGAAGCGGGCCTGTTCGTGCTTGGGATCGATTTTCAACACCTGATCAAACAGGTCGATGGCCTTTTGATGCTGGGTGTCCTGGTGGTACATCACGCCCAGATCGGTCATCACGTTGAGATCGCCGGGCAGCAGTTCTAGGGCCTTGATATAAGCGGCAATGGCCTGCTTGGCCTGGCCGGTGTCAAAATAGGCGTGGCCCAGTTCCACCCAGGCCTGACCGTCGGTCGGTTTGTCCTGAACCGCCTTTTCCATCGCGGCGATGGTGTGGGCCGCCTCCTGCTTTTGCGAGGACACAGACTGTTGACCGTCATTGGGCAGGCGGTAGGCGGCGAAAATTGTTCCGCCGAGAAAGCCAATGATCAGGGCGGCGGTCACATAGATGTAAAATCGGTCTTTTTTTATATAACCTTTGGGGTCCACGCGGTTCACCAGAGAAAGAAGAAAGGCTGCGCGATGCGGCCAGTATGAAAATGGGGGGAAGATAGCACAGGCGGCCTGGAACCGCAATCAAACTGAGGGCGATCGGGGCGGGTTCGCTCTCACGTCGTGGCGCCGATGACCGCGTCCAGACAGACGCGGTGCACCGTTGGCCCGCAGTGACCGCAGACCGCGGTGTGCATGGGCTGCATCTGCAGGCCGCGTTCCTCGCAGGCCGCCGCAACCTTGGCCATTGTGGCGCTGTGACAGCCCTTGGCCTGCATGTCGTAGAAATGGAGCGCGCCGCCGGGCCTGAGGGCGTCGAGGGCGCAGGGCAACAGCGGTTCGCCGCCGTGCGGCAGGACGACTAGCACGCGGTCGAAACCCTGCTGCAGTGCCGGCAGAATTTCGACCGCGTCGCCTTGCAAAAACCGAACGGTCTTGACGGCTCGATTGGCCTGGAGATTGCGCCGGGCGTAGCTGTGGGCAATCGGGTTTTTTTCAATGCCGATCACCTCCCTCGCCCGGCTGTGACGGCCGATGATCAGCGGGAAGGGGCCGACCCCCGAACAGAGCACCGCCACCCTTTCGCCCGGCGCAACCAGGGCGGCAATCCGCGCCCGCTCGTGGGCCGAACGCACCGAGAAATAGACCTGGGCCAGATCCAGATGGAGGACAACCCCGTTTTCCCGGTGGGCCGTGGTCAACCGCTGTTCGCCGGCAATCACCCGTAGCGGCAGGGTGCGATACTCGCCGCCGTATTCGCCGTCGCGCCGGGCCGCCACCCGGAGGGTGTTGTGCAGGCCCAGGATAATCTCGCCGATCTCGCCCTGCCAGGGTTCGGCCTCCGGGGTAATGCCGACCACGGCAATGTCGCCCACCCGGTCGAAACCGCCGGGCAGACGTGCGGACGGAATTTCCAGGAAATGTTGAGAGAGGAAGGGGCGGAGCTGCATGGTTTCGATTCAGGGGGCTCTGGAATTGAAGAGGAACGTGAAAGTGTTGCAGGTCAAGGGCTCTCGGGGAGTCGGCAGGCGTTGCCTGCTGTGTCAGAGAGGAACGACAATATATCAAAAGGATGCCATTGGGGGAAAGGAAGAAAGCATGTTGGCGCTTCAACCTTGCAGGACGAGAGGAGCTAGTGTACGTTTTTACGGCAAATTTTCCCTGCCGAAGTTCTGTCGAGAGGCTAGGCGTTGCGCGGGGCATTGGGCAGGCAAGCGGCGCGATGTAAGGTGCTCGTGAGTAAAACGTGCATCCAAAATGCTATATTGTAGGCAAAAGGTGGAAAATTGGAAATACGTGATTGGATCACCATCGTTTCTGTCGTAATAGTGGTGGCCGGTTGGTTTGTGAATAGCTATTTGAACCGCCGCCATGAAATTGCTAAGAAACGCATGGAATACCGTTTTGACGCTCTTCTTTCTTTTTTACCTGTATTGTTCGCGATACAAGAAAACCGCACAACAAACGATGAATTTTCAAGGGAAATTTCATTGTGCTGGACTAAGTTTCAGCTCTATTGTTACAAAGATGAGGCTAAAGCATTTGAAAAAATTCTTACAGCTATAAAAAATAAAGATGAAAAAAAATACTCCGAATCTGTCAGTCAGGTTGCACGCATAGTCAAAGATCGGGTGAGGAAAGAACTCGGCCTTGATGATTTTGAACTTATTCAAAAATAGAATAACCCCTAACGCGGCACTTGTGTAGACGCAAAACAACCGGGGAAACAGGGGACAGCATACTGAATTACCCAACCCGTCAACAGACCTGATTGGAAAAAGCCGCATTCTAAGAGTGGGTAGCGCATCGGTCGGCAGGCTATTTCATCGCTATCAAGAAATGCGTTAAGCGTCAATCAATGTCTTTGAATTACCGATCAGATTAATAGCCACCCCTGCGCGTCCGACGATAATGGTTGGCTGTTGTTAACAACTACAACATGAAGGTGCAAACATTACTCAGCCAACGTCAACCGATCTCTGAAAACGCCTTCGTAGAAATGGTGGTTTGGGAGTGCCCATGACTTCAAATATCGACTTGCCCTTGTTGTGAACGGCTCCTGCGTGCTTCGCTACGATAACGAAGTGGACAAGGGCGATCACAAACACCTGGGCGAGCACGAAATTCCCTACATTATCACCACACCCCAGGCTTTGTTGAATGATTTCTGGAAAGACGTGGATAATTGGAGGCTATAAAATGCTTACTTTAACGCTGGAAATTTCTTCTCGTGAAAAAATAAACAAACGATTTTTGCAAGCGTTTGAGGGCGAATCTCAAGGAGAGTTTATTAGCTTCGAATCGCCCGCACTTCTTTTCAAAATTCTCTCGGGCAAGCGCTGGGAGTTGCTTAAAATCATGACCGGCGCAGGGCCAATGACAATTCGCGAGGCGGCACGCCGGATAGGACGAGATGTAAAAGCCGTGCATAGCGATGTGCATGCGCTTTTGAATACAGGCTTGTTACAAAAAACTCAAGTTTCGGAGTTCGCCTAACTTGCCGTTATTATGTTCGTAACGTGGGATAATCTCTTTCCTGTTTGCAGCATATCAACGGCAAAGCCCATGACTGCATCAACAATGGTAAGCACTGCACTTTCGGCGATAACTCCAGCAGCTCTGACTTTGTCCAATGCCAGGCTGAGTAACCGCTGCATAGCATCAACCAAGCTCAGGTCCTGCTGCTCTTCGCTGCAAGCGTAAAAAAGCGAGCCAAGGGTGCGGGGATCGTCATGACAGCGTTGCTCAAAAGCCAGGAAAACATAGCGACTCATGACAATGGTGATATGGCCGATGATGCCGTCAAAATCCCGCAGTTGGGTCTCCCGTTCGAGGTTGAGGTAGTGTTTCAGCATCTTGAAAAACACCTCGATATCACACCGTTTGCCGTAGATGCGGACAATTTCCTCGTCCGCAAGGTCGATCTTGGTGGAGAGGATGGCCAGCCAGTGGCGTTTATGGCGATGGCGGACAAAGACGATTTTGATCTTCTGGTCTTTTTTGGTTTCCACCACCACGCGGCCAGAATTCTGGCCTTACCTCGCCGCTTCTGCAGCTTGGCATAGAGTCGACCCAGCCTCAGCCATTGCCCTTGATGCCGGTAAAGACTTTCGGCATGTCCTTGCCCATGCAAATCACCGGCAGATGTTTGCCCAAGGCGGCAAGCAGGGCGGGGAAAGCAAACCAGCTGTCCATCAAGAGGTAGTCGGCCCGGATGCCCAGCGCCAGCACCCGTTTCACCATGGATTCCAGGTGCTCGGTGGATTTTGCCATGGCCTCCAACCTGCGTTTGTAGCCGCAGCACCGCTTGTCCACCTCTTTTCTGATCCCCTGCAAGCGCTTGCTCGCTTTGGACGAGGAGCAGAGGATGAAATCAAGCGGCAGGAAGCTCACTGGGTATTCCGGCGAAAACGGCCAGTGGCTCTGCCGCGAAAGCGGCCGCCGTTATGCTGTGAAAAAAGCCGCCATTCCGGTGAAAACGGCCAGGGTGTGAGAGTGAGTCACGGGGAAGTGTTTTTAT
>Ga0209639_1002703_pt1 | contig 13252 bp, 16 predicted proteins | sample EPASupsiteHSE605_FD_187268 | JGI IMG/M metagenome (GOLD analysis project Ga0209639, IMG submission 187268) | Bioremediated contaminated groundwater from EPA Superfund site, New Mexico - Sample HSE6-05 (SPAdes) (version 2) | ecosystem: Environmental > Aquatic > Deep subsurface > Groundwater >...
AATTTTTTCTGCCGTCTCAAACAGTACCGTGCCATAGCGACGCGCTATGACAAAACGGCTCGAAATTTTCTCGCAGCTATCCATCTCGCCGCCACCGTCATTTGGCTTAATTGAGGACACGCCCTAGCATGATCGCTTACATTTGCGATATTCATAGCAATGTTTTCCCTAAAACCCATCTACAACGCAACAAATGCTCGCAGGTTGTTGGTCCACAAAATTCGATTGGTCGCGTTTTCGCATAAATATAAACCAAAGCTGCATCAATGCGACACTTAGAACATGCCGAGCATTTCCCGCTTCTAGCTAAGGCCTATTTTACCCGCGCGAGCTGTCGAGATCATCCCAATGGAAAAAAAACAAATATCTGCTAACGGAGCACCCCGTCTAGCTCAATTTTACTCCGACGAAATCGAGGGCAAACCTCGTCGTCGCAGGCTAACCCACTTCAGACTCGCTAACTTTCGTGCAGAAGTTAGCGAGCCGCAAAGCCAGTTAAGCCCTGTGATATAAGTATGTTGCGGCCTATTCGCTGACTGCCTCGTTTGCCCCTACCTTGACAACTCACTAACTTTATGCAATAATATTCATATAAGTTAGTGAAGTGGGAGAATTATGGCCAACCCAAATCACCCCCCAAAAGGCGCTATAATCGCCGTTGACCCCATCCGTGACGTCAAACATATCCGTTCCATCAAAAAGCTCCTGGCGGGCAAGCCACGCGACTTGGCTTTGTTCGTGGTGGGCATCAACACCAACTTGCGCGCCAGCGACCTCACCAGGATCACCGTGGGGCAAGTCCGCGACATCAAGGCCGGCGAGTCCTTCGACCTCCGGGAGCGGAAGACGGGCAAGGCACGGCAAGTGGTCTTAAACAGCGATTGCACAAGCGCGATACAGGGCTATTTGGCCGCCCGCCCAGAGGCCACGCCTGAAGAGCCGCTCTTCCTCTCTCAGCGCGGCGGAAAGGCCATTACCCCTATCTGCGTCAACGGCTTGGTCAAAGGATGGTGCAGGGCGCTGAACCTTCCCGGCAACTACGGGGCGCACACACTTCGCAAGACTTGGGGTTTCCATCAGCGGACCGCCTTCAACGTTGACCTGCCGACGCTCATGACCGCCTTCGGCCACGCCACCCAGCGACAAACCCTCAAGTACCTTGGAATCGGTGAACAGGAGGTGCGGAACGTCTTCATGAACGCAATCGGCTGAACATCACGCTCCAAGCCTTGAAAAACAAACACGCTCAAGCATGCATTCTGTCTTGTGCAGCATGTTGGCGCTGTTGAAAAGAGAGATTCACCTCAATATCATTATCAAGTTTTCCCAATATAGAGATCATACGATCAAGCGTAAAGCGTGAGAGCCGTGCATTCCGAATACGCGAAAATTCAGTATGGGCCACACCAGTCAGTCTTTCCGCTTCACGGGTTGAAAGCCCTCGTTCGTTGAGGATATGTATAATTTTTGCCGCAAGAAGAGCACGTACTTGCTCAATATTGGCATTAAGGCGTCCAAAGTCACGGAATGCATTTCCGCTGCCGTGAACAAGTTCAAAATCGTCAGTATGTTCAGTCATTGCAATGCCTCCTTAAGCCGTTTCAGGCGCTCGTGAATAAGGTCAACTTCCATTTGCGGTGTTTTGATCCCCGTCTTCGATTTCTTTTGAAAGGCGTGGATGACCCAAATTTCCGCCCCTATCTTCACGGCATAGATAACTCGAAAAGCATCTCCGCGATGCTGAAGAGCAATCTCGAACACGCCCCCAAGGACGCCTTTAAACGGTTTCGCCTTGTCCGGCATCTCGCCCTCGGCGACAATCGTGAGGGCGCTTAACATGTCGCTTTGCACCTCGTCGGGAAAGTCTTGGAAATCCCGCCATGCGGCTTTGATCCAGGAGACTGGGCGCGTGTTTTTCATGTAAGACATGTTGGCATATTTGTCACCACCGTGCAAGCCGATTTAAGCCCCGTGGAGGCTTTCGCCACCTCCCGGAGCCACATTTAGCTCCGAAGCTCTTTCCGCCTCTTTTACGGCCTCCCAGGAGCCCATAAGCCCGAACCACACCGCGCCACCCGACAGAGTGTTGGTCGTGGAGACGCCTACGGTGTCGCCGGCATCATGAATTTCCGGGACGGACTTTCACCCCCATTGCTCGTGACCTGGCCCTGGCCCGATGCTATTCTTTCTTGGAGCCAAGTCCCCCTGACAGGAGGTAAGCATGCCAGCAGGAAACGATAAGTTGCGTGAAATCGTTGAGGAAATCCTCATACGCTTCCAGCCAATCGACCACCTTTTCAATGTAATGGGGGCCGCTGATTCTGGTGTGCAGGGCGTGTTTGTGCGACGATGGGCGGAAATAGGGATGTACTTGGCGGCTAATCTTAGGGAATGTCTTGATGAAGTCACTGCCGACCACAAAAATCAACTGTAATTTGTACGATCTAAAGACAAGCTATTCTGATAAAATCTTCAAAATTCTAATAATTTTTGACTTATCCCTGGACGATGAAGCTTGAATTATTTTTACTGCGAGGTTTTCAGCTTCTTCAGCTGTCAGTTTGTCAGTTTCCACGTCGAATAACTCTTTTAAGGAAACACCAAGCGACACAGACAAGTTGTGAAGACTTTCCAGGGTAGGATTTCCCCTTCCCCGCTCAATCTCTCCCAAGTGCTTCAGCGACAGGTTGGCCATCTCGGCCAATTGAAGTTGCGTCAGGCCCTTTTTCTTCCTGAAAGACTGAATCCTTTTCCCTAGTATTTCGTGTATGTTAGACATTTCGCCCCCTGAGTAAAAATACGCAACCCGAGGCAGAGGGCGAACCAGATTATATGCCTATATTTCTTGCAAATAGGTACTATATACCTTATTCTCGGCAGCGCAGCCGGTTGATACGGCTTGCATGTCAGAGGAAGGCCCAATGCACGTAAGGCTAAATAGCGAGGAGGGTTGATTGATATGGTGGGAAGAAAAGTAAATTATTATTCTGTGGTACTATTTTTTATAATATCTTTATGTTGCATGGTAGGAGGTTGTGCGTCATCTCCGCCTGACGATATTATGAGAGAAAGCCTCCTTAAAGGGACAATGTTCTATTATCCAGCTCAAGAAAAATCTCTTGAGATTGACTCTTACAAAATAACCAATAACTATACAAAAAACATCAATGGCGAGATTGTCAATGTTTACGAGGTAACTTTTAAAATGAAGCTAGGGCCTAAAGGTGTTGCTTCAAACTTTAAGAGTATCGATTTTGAGCCAAACAATAACGTGTTTGGGCTGATTAAGCGCGGCAATTCTTGGTATTACATAAGGCTCAACTGATTTTGCATAATATATTTATTTCGACTTAATCACCCGTTCGTCACTGATGATTGTCCAGGGAATACACCTTCAGTGACGAACGGGCTTGTTATGTATCGGCACCATCTCTTGCATTAATATAAATCAATTGGTGCAGTTATGTGCGGTTACTGCTTCGTTGCCAACTACTTCAAAGAATCGGACGGGCTGTCTTCTCACCGACTAGATGCACAAAACACAGCCCCATACGAGGCGGACGACATTAACTTCGATATAGAAGAAGTAACGATTGAATCACCTGGAAGTAACGGGTCACTAGAACTTCCCCAGGCTTATCAAGAAAAATTTATAGTTCCCGACAATTGTGACTTTGTTGAACATGAAGGCTTGAGAGAATTGTTTGTGGCGAAATTTATCCAATCAAAATTTTGTCAAACAAGCAACTCCGAGGAAGTGCACAAGTTCACCTCAAACAGCATCATTATTGATTGTGCCCGAAAATCATGCGCGGCTCAAGGAAACACATTTCTTTTGCTCCTCAAAACAAGCAAAACACTATCCTTCATATTATCTGATTTTTACTTCCTGTACGATGAAGGTTATTACGAAAACAAACGCAAGATGCCTGCTTAGACCAAAAGAAGGCGATAGACGCACTAAGATACTACTACGCTTGGTGGCACAAAGGATTTGGCATTAGAAGAGCTTCTGCCGAAGAAGTTGACAACATGCGGACAGGGGTTGTTTTTTACCCTCTAAATACACGTGATAAAAATGCGTCTGATTTATTTTTGGTGTTGTTCAGATGCTTTTTCTACTCACTGCAAAAAGTCTCTACGTTTCCCGTGGGATCGCGCTCTTATGTTTACGCTAAAAATATTTTGAGAAAGATCATTACGACAAGTCCGCTTATGGTGCCTGACTTCGGCGCTCTTGATCTTTGGATTTTGCGTTTAGCTGTAAAAATATACGCCCAAAACTACGGCGACTTTTCAAGAGAAATGATCGGAAGCATGAGACCTGTTTTTGTTTATTATTTGTGCAAACACTGCGGACTCGAAATAACTTCATCAAACACATATTTTGAACTATTTAAATCTTTTCGCAATGATCTTAACTTGAACTCAATCGATGACGTCATTTGGCTGGACCACTAAAACAAGCTATGCTTATTGGCGTTAATTAATACCCTTTGACTAATTAACAAATATCTTGTATCATCAATTACGGAGGAAAGTGCATATGAAAAGTTGTTTTGCGACAGTTTGTTTTCATGGCAAAAAGACTATCTCAAAAACTGGCAACGAAAAGCGTGAGGCAGACTTCATCGAAGTAATGTCAAAAATCAACCAACTAACCAGCCAGCCCCAAGCTATCATCTTCCCAGGTGGCTTTTTCTACCTCAGTCAACATATCGGCCATTTGAGCTTTGAAGACCGGAAGCAAGTTATTGAAGCAACCTCCATCGGTGAAGTTTGCCAAAAGGGGCTAAACTTGCTCAATACCCCCCTCCCAGGGCCTCTGCTTGTGGTCGGCATTGATTCGCCCAAGAAAGCACGCCAAGGCTGTTCAGCCGACAACGGCGACCAACTCTGCGTCGCCTTCGACAATACAGGGGTAGTCGGCATCGGTCGAAAAATCTTCCCTGACGACTACGAACTCTTCGACTACGTGGCCTACGCGGGCGACTTCAGGGAGCCAACGCGGGTTGTCCAACTGGCGGACGGGAGAAAGGCGGTTTTGTGCGCCTGCTACGACATGTTCGGCATTGCCGAGTCCCCTGAGCATCCTACCAAGCGGACTAAGAACATCAAGTATGTTGGTGAGGGGAATAGGCTCGTGGCCGACACGGACGAACCAGGGCACGCCGAGGCGCGTGACAGGCTGGTTCGCGAGTGGGCTGACATGCTCAAACAGGAAAATGTTTCGGTCGGCTTGGCGGCTATTCACCAGTTCGACCTGCCGGGACGTGATCTGTATTGGCAACGGCACGGGGTAGCGGTGGCTTCGGCGTCACTCCATGGCGGCTTGGCTCTTGGCGCAGCCCATTTCGTGGAACGCTTGCCAGAGGCGAACAAGTCTACGCTTGCAGCCGTGGGAGTACCGCAAAGCCACTTAGATGATGGTCTAAACCGCAAGCATTACGCGATGAAACCAATTGAATCTTCGTATATTGATACGCCAAATGGGAATGCGTTGATCCGTGTGTTTGCAGCCTAAGCACATCGAGCGATCACATTAGGCGCGTAATGTTTCTTTAGTAGTATATTTTTTGCAAAAACAGCCCACTTTTAGGGAGCTAAAAGTCTTCACTGTAGTTACCACGAGCGTCGTTGCACGATATTCAGAGCTTCCATTTCTTCCAGCGTTTTCACTATTCTTTTCTTCAAGCTTTTCCCGCAATAGTGCCTGAAATAGTCGCTTTTTACCATTTCAAAGTGGTTTCGAAGTTTTTTTATTTTAGCCTTCTCCTCTGTTTTCTTAAGATTAGCGCTTAAAATCTTGTCGCGCTGCCTTACTATGTCTTTAATAAGCATGCGTCTCAAAACATCTACTTGTTCCATTCCGAGAGAGTACACGATCGTATCATGCTCTGGAATATTCTTTTTATTTACTGTCCCAAAAACGCGCTGTTTTGCGAAGTTCTTAATTAACTTTGCTTTGTTTATTAGCTTTTCTTCTGTGGTCACATAGTTGTCGTGAACACCATCTTTTGTCCTATAGTCATAGTGATCTACACGCACAGCATCTTCATCGTCAAAATCACATATTGAATGCCACTTCTTTAAAAACCAGTCTTGAACTTCTTTCTTTGAAATTTTTGTTCTTGTTCTGCATGCATAATGAACATGCACCCCCCTGCGATCCTTGTATTCGATAGACCAGACCAAATATCCTTTCGGAAACTTATGTTTGAATGCCCGATGAAGGCGATACAATAACTTTAGAGTTTTCGATGGTGTCGAAGCTTTGAGGGTCTCCACCCAAGTATAGTCTGGGAATGTGATGGTAATAAACCAAAATGGCCTTGGATCAATATTCGATAGGGTCAACCTCAATTTTGAGTGAACCCGCTTTGCGCGTTTATAAAGCTTGAGGTTAGAGGACAATTTCTGTTTTTTCTTCGGTGCTGGCGATTCTCCCGGGAGTAGCTCACAGCGCTTCCTACCGACCCGAACACACTTCCTTTCGAGGTAAAGTCTGAAAATTTCTCTTGGGTGCATATGCTTCACGGTGTGCCACGAGCGCCTTGACTGTGTGTTATTCTTAGAGTGGGGCTAAGAAAATTGCACAATTTGATCTTAGCAACATCCCTGCCATCAATTTTTTATTTTGTCAAACGCTCGTACTTATTCTATATATTTGTTTCATGGTCTTTTGGAAGTTTCCCCATGGGCGTTATTCCTTGTCTTTCCTCAAGACACTATGATCCGCCTTAAGATCTGTCTTAGGATATTGACAACGGTCTAAACTTATTGATATTTTTAGTTCAGAGTGCAGTCCTTCAAGATATGCGCAAAGACTTGGTTCTTAGAGTTGTTTGACGACTGAGATTCATTCCGAGAATAGCGTAAGAGTAAAATTAGTCATTAATTCGAGTGGAATAACGAGATATTGGCTAATTCTCAGAGCATTTCTAAGTCAATCCCATGGCTGCATTCCCTTTTGCCGGCCATTTTCTAGGGGAAATTCATATCGCGAGTGGGCTCATAACGCCATAGCGAAAAATCGTTTTCACTTCCCGCAGAGGCAAAACCTGCGGTTTTTCGCCGCCCCTCTGTGCGCCATGCAGCGCAAAGACCCGGGGAAACGACATGCCCAGTGAAGCTGGCGGACTTGCGAACCTTGGAAAAATCATGACGGCCCAAGAGGTCGCCAAGGCCTTGAACTGCTCCCTCAAAACCGTGTATCGTCTGAAACACGAATTGGGCGGGCGCCAACTCACTAAGCGCGGACGCCTCCTGTTCTTTGAAAACTTGCTCGCGCAAAGACTGGAGTGGAACGCCCATGCCTTACGAAGAGAAGAAAGGAGTCTGGAGAGCGACGACCATGGTCGATGGAGCCCGCTTTACGAAGCGGTTTTCGTCGAAGGCGGAGGCCAAAAAGTGGGAGGTCCAGCAAAAGGACCGAGCCAAGAGCCCGACGCCAATCGTCACGGACTCCTTGTCCGTTCTTGAGTGGCTCAACACCTACCTCGACCACATGCAGCCCAAGCTTGCACCAAAGACCTACGTGGAGGAGAAGTTGGCCGTCTTCAGGCGGTTTATCGGCTTTGTCGGACCAGACACGCGGGTGGGGCAATTGACCAGCCTTGCCGCCATGAAATACCTGGACCGGGAAGCGAAAAACCGGACTGGTTGTGCGGCCAACAAGGACCGTAAGAACTTGATTGCGGCGTGGAACTGGGGGATCAAGCACTTGCGATTGCCGATGCAAAATCCCTTTGTCCTCACCGACAAGCACCCGGTTGACGAGAAGCCGAAGTACATCCCCAGCCTTGCCGAGGCCAACCGCGTCATTGCCGCTGCCAATACGGAAGAAGACCGGGTTTTTCTCACGGCGTTGCTGCATACCGCCGCACGTCGGGGGGAAGTCTGCCGGCTCAAGTGGGATGATGTTGACTTGGAAGGTGGGAAAATCCGGCTTGGGACCCGCAAGCGCAAAGGCGGGGCCATGCACTATGACTGGATCTTCATGTCACCGGAGCTGACCCATGCGCTCGCGGCCTTGAAAAGGTCGGCAAGGGGGGAATTCGTCTTCCCGAGGACCGATGACGGCCAGCCCTACAAATGGCGGCAGCACCTCATGAAACGGCTCTGTAAGCGTGCTAGGGTCAGGTACTTCGGCTTTCATGCCCTACGGCACCTGACCGCCTCCCTCATGGCCGCCAAGGGGGTTGCCATGCCCGAGATTCAGTTCGTGCTCCGGCACCGCGCCATGACGACCACTAACGGCTACATCCAGCGGCTTGGCTACACCAAAAACCCCTTGGAAGGGCTCTTTGAAGGGGAAGAACCAACCGCCCGCGAGACGGCGGTGGCTGGCTAGAAAAAAAGAAAGCCGGGGCATTTACACGTGGTTTTACACGCGCCCCGGCTTTACACACTTACCCTGCGGCAAGTCCTTGAATTCTTTGGCGTCCCCAAGGGGATTTGAACCCCTGTTACCGGCGTGAAAGGCCGATGTCCTGGACCAGGCTAGACGATGGGGACGGAATCTCTGTGCTTGCTTGGCTGGGGGACTAGGATTCGAACCTAGGTTGGTGGAGTCAGAGTCCACAGTCCTGCCGCTAGACGATCCCCCAGCAGGTTCAGCTCAAGAGCGGCCATATATAGGCGAATCCCGCCAGACCGTCAAGAACTTTCTGCTCGCTTTTTTGCACCCGCAAGCTAGGAAGCCTTGGCCAGACGACGCGTCCGCTTCTTGAGCTTGTTGATCTGACGACGCAGAATTTCCTTCTGCTTGCGGCCGCCGTCGCCGGCAGCTTCCGTCCGCTTCGTCCGAAGCTCGCGCATCTTGCTCTTCATCGACAGGATCTTGGTCTTGTACGGCGAGACCTTCGCGCCTTCTTCCCCGCCAAGGCCCAACACTTCCTTGATCTGGACCAGAAGCTCGTCCTTGCCGAGGCCGGACGCGCCTGTGATCTGGGGCACCTGCTTCAGAACCAGCTCGCGCAGTTCCTTGGCCGTCATCTTGTCCAGGGGTTTCTTCAGATCAAGCTGCAACCCTTCGCTCATAATCGCCTCCACAAAAATTTATCGTGCCGTCTTCCGCCGCCGGCTCCGGCCCGCAGGGGCAGCGCCAGTGTCGCCGGACGGCTTCGTCCCGGCATCGAAATACGCAACGTATTTGGCGTAACATCGCCCAACGGGCGAGTTCGGATCAAGCTTCCCGACAAGGCCGCCAAGCTGCTCCGGTCGCGTCTCGGCCGGCGTGGAAAAACGCGGCGGCGTCGCTCGCAACACATCCAAAGGAACCCGGTCTCCTAGCAGATCAAACCGCACCCTGTCAAAGGCTTCCTGGCCCAAAGCCGCATTGACCAGCAATAAAATTTCCGGGGCGGCAAAAACCATCTCCTGCATGGCCACCGGATCATCGGCCCCCAAAAACAGATCGCGCCGGCGATGCCCCAGGGGCCGCACCAGTTCCGCGGTTTCCGGGCCGACGATCTCCGACCAGCGGCGGCACGCCTCGACAAAGGAGCGCCTCGAGGCGGCCTCCCGTTCGGCCATGAACCGGCCAAGGCTGTCGGCGAGCGGGCGCAGCATGGGGAAAAATCCGGCGGCGTCCGGGCAGATCCCGGGAAAACGCCGCCGGCAATCGGTTCCGGTTACAGCTTGAGCGCCGTCTTGAGGTCGGCGGCGGCGTCCGTGCGTTCCCAGGTGAATTCCGGGCGCTCCCGGCCGAAGTGGCCGTAGCACGAGGTCGGCTTGTAAATGGGACGACGCAGGTCCAGACGCTTGGTGATGAAGTACGGGCGCAGGTCGAAGACCTCGCGCACGGCCTTGGTCAGCTGCTCGTCGGGGATGTCGCTCGAGCCCATGGAAGTCACCAGCACCGACAGCGGCTCGGCCACGCCGATGCAATAGGCGATCTGGACTTCGCAACGGTTGGCGGCGCCGCTGGCCACGATGTTCTTCGCCACGTACCGGGCCATGTAGGCTCCGGAACGGTCCACCTTGGACGGGTCCTTGCCGGAGAACGCCCCGCCGCCATGGTTGCCCATGCCGCCGTAGGTGTCCTGGATGATCTTGCGTCCGGTCAGGCCGCAGTCGCCCATGGGGCCGCCGATGACGAAACGGCCGGTGGTGTTGATGTAGATTTTGGTATTCTTGTCCACCAGGGATTCGGGCAGGGTGTGGAAGATGACTTCCTGGCGCACCGCGTCGGCCAGATCCTGGTAGGAGATGTTCTCGTCATGCTGGCAGGCCACGACCACGTTGTCGATGCGCACGGGCTTGCCGTCCACATACTCCACGGCCACCTGGGTCTTGCCGTCGGGGCGCAGGAAGTCGAGGATCTTGTTCTTGCGCACATAGGTCAGCCGGCGCGACAGCTTGTGAGCCCAGTAAATGGGCGCGGGCATCAGCGTCTCGGTCTCGTCGCAGGCAAACCCGAACATCATGCCCTGGTCGCCGGCGCCCTGCTCCTCGGGCTTGTCGCGGGTGACGCCCTGGGCGATGTCCACCGACTGCTTGTCCACGGAGGAGACGACCGCGCAGGTTTCCCAGTCAAAGCCCATGGTCGAGCTGTTGTAGCCGATTTCCTTGACCGTCTCGCGAACGATGGACGGGAAGTCGGCATACGCCTTGGTGGTGATCTCGCCGGCGATAAAGGCCAGACCGGTGGTGACCAGGGTTTCGCAGGCCACGTGGGCCTCCGGGTCCTGGGCCAGGATGGCGTCCAGGATGCCGTCGGAGATCTGGTCGGCGACTTTGTCCGGGTGCCCTTCGGTCACGGATTCGGAGCTGAAAAGATACCGGCCTTTGGCATTGATCATATGTGGTTTCCTCCCTGTGCCAGTCGCCTGCTTGGCGCGGGACTGGTCATATGCAAAAGATATGCAGGCTGGAGCATAGAGCCTTGGCTCGATACTCGTTACCGGTCAAAAAAGCAAGGCGCGCGGCCGCGCCGTCACTGTGGCGCCGGCGCTGCGTCCACGCACCGGTTGTCGATGAGCCGGGCCCGGGAAAACCGCGCCGCCACAGCGAAAAGCGCCGGACCGGCCAGATGCGTCGCCGACTCGATGGTGTCCGGGTCCACGCAGGCCAGATATTCCACCGACGCCGACGGCATGTTGGCCGCCATATACTCCCGGGCCTCGGCCACAATGGCCGCCGCATCCCGGGCCCCTGCGCCCACAAGCCTTTCGGCCAGGGCCAGGCCTTTGTTTAGGTGGACGGCCTCGATGCGCTCCTGCGGCGTCAGATAGACATTGCGGGAGGAAAGGGCCAGCCCGTCGGACTCGCGCACGATGGGCGCGCCGACGATCTCCACCGGAAAGCCGAGATCGGCCGTCATGCGGCGCAGGATGGCCAGCTGCTGCCAGTCCTTCCGGCCAAAGACGGCCAGGGTCGGCTGCGCCAGCAAAAAAAGCTTGGCCACCACGGTGCAGACCCCGCGAAAATGGATCGGCCGCGACGCGCCGCACAGATGGCGCGCCATTTCCGGCACGTCCACCCAGGTGGCCGGCCCGGGAGAATACATCGCCCCGGCCGAAGGCGTAAAAAGCACGTCCACGCCGGCTTGCCGCGCCAAGGCCTTATCATGTTCCAGATCGCGGGGATAGGCGTCCAGATCCTCGCCGGGCCCGAACTGGGTGGGGTTGACGAACACGCTCGCCACCACCACCTCGGCCCGTTCCCGGGCCAGACGCATAAGACTTTCATGGCCGGCGTGCAGACAGCCCATGGTGGGGACCAGCGCGACCGTTGTCCCCTGGCGCGACCAGGCCCTGCAACGCTCCCGCAACATCGCCGGTGCAGCGACAATATCCACGGCAAGCCTCCTTGCGGTTTCGCGGGCTCTAATCCAAAGGCCGCCGCCCTGTAAAGCCGGCCATGACATTTCCCCGCCGGAAGGATACGGTTTGCGCGCCCGTTTTTGACGCCCTGCCGGCGGACCATGCCCTGCCGCCGCAGGCGATGCAACATCCCAACGACGCGTCTTGCACAGGAGGTTCCATGCCCAGCCCACGCCGCTTGTTTGCCGCGGTGTCCATACTCGCCAGCCTGCTCGCCATCGCCCTGTTCCCCGCCGCCGGCCTGTGCCAGCAGACCGAGGCCGCCCCGGCGCTGTCCGCCAAAGCCCTGCTGCCGGCCGCCGCCCTGTCCGGCCCCAACCACCGCGTGGACGACAAGGTCATAAACGACGGCTACATGAACACCTATATCCTGCATTCGCCCAAAGGCGATCTGAAGGCCGAGTCCACGGCCCTGCTCTACGCCCGCATCCAGGAGCTCAATGCGGCGGCGGCCATGGACGACGTCAACAAAGGCACGGAAATCGGCAAATCCGTGGCCCAGGCGGGCGTTGGCGCCGTCACCGGCGCGGTCAACCTGCTCGTCCACCCCGTGGACAGCCTCTCCGGCGTCGGCCGCTCCTTTTCCCGGGCCCAGGCCAGCCTCAAGGAGGAACGGCCCAGGGACGACCAGGGCGCGGTCGGCGAGATGCTCGGCTACAACAAGGCCAAGCGGCTTTACGCCAAAAGCTACGGCGTCGACCCCTATTCCAAAAACCCCATCCTCCAGGCCAGCCTCAAGCGTCTGGCCGGCGCGGGATTTTTCGGCTCGTTTGCCGCCACCGCCGCCATTCCCGGCGGCGCGGCCCTGGCCGCCATCACCAACGGCTCGTTCACGCCGCAAAGTCCGGTGGACGTGTCCACGCCTCCGGAAGACCTGTTCACCGCCAACCGCGAACGCCTCAAATCCATGGGGGCCACCACCGACATGGCCGACCTGTTCGTGGAGAATCCCCACTTCGACCCCATCGAGCAGACCCGCCTTGTCCTGGCGCTGGACCGCCTGCACGGCGTCGGCAACCGGCCGCTCTTCCTCAAGCTGGCCATTCTGGCCGACAACGACGATCTGGCCTTTTTCCGCATGCGCATGGCCGAGCTGTACGCCAACGTCAACGCCGCCACCGACCGCATCGCCCGGTTCATCCCGGTCGGCAAATTCCTGGCCGCCGTCACCGAGGACAACGGCTTCCTCATCGCCTTCCCGCTGGACTATCTGGCCTGGACCCCGACCATGGCCGATATCGCCGGCCATTTCGGCGACGCGGCCAAGGCCCAGAAGGCCAAGGCCAAAAAACTCGTCATTTCCGGCGAGGTCAGCCCGCTGGCGGCCACGAAGCTCAAGGCCGCCGGCTGGACCGTGGTCCAGTTGCGCGAGGGGCTGCGCTAACCGGGGCAGCGGTTGACGCGAAGGGGAACGAGGGGAAAGG
>Ga0209639_1002706_pt1 | contig 13229 bp, 10 predicted proteins | sample EPASupsiteHSE605_FD_187268 | JGI IMG/M metagenome (GOLD analysis project Ga0209639, IMG submission 187268) | Bioremediated contaminated groundwater from EPA Superfund site, New Mexico - Sample HSE6-05 (SPAdes) (version 2) | ecosystem: Environmental > Aquatic > Deep subsurface > Groundwater >...
GAGGGGGGGCAAAGGGTCTTCGCGACGTTAGCAGCGCCGCTAAGGGAGCCAGTGCAAAAACTCCCTTCCCATACCGACCCGCCTCGCGCAAGCCCCCTCTTCTCGGTTCACCAGGATAACCCCACTATTTGGGTGGGCTAGGAGGAGTGCGTCCTGTGGCTGATATTTTTGATGAAATCGCTAGGAAATGGCCGTCGGCAATTGTCGCCAGGAAAGAGTTTGGATTCTTTTCTGGGGGTGCGGTCGCACCAAAGCAACTGGCGAATTTGGATAGCCTGGGGCAAGGGCCAGTGGAACGGCTCTTGGTGGGATCTCATGTTTGTTATCCTGTGCAGGCTGCTGTTGAATTTCTTCGCGGTCGATCCAGGAAGATGGTGTAGGGGGGGGTATGCTTAATCAAATTGATACAATTGCCCGAAACAAACAGTTGTCTGACTTCAAAAGTGCCATGGAAGCTAAAGGGCTTATCCCTGGCGTAATCATCCATGATGGTAAAATTCACCGTTGTGGTACTGCAGAAAGACCGCATAGCCAAAATGGTTGGTATATCGCCCACGCCGATTCACTGGTGTCTGGTGTATACGGTGACTGGCAAACTGACGATACTTGGAAGTTCTGTGCCAAGGGCGAAAACGAATTGACACCCGAAGAGCGTAACGGGCTCAAAGTCCGCATCGAAGGCGACAAACAACGCCAGCAGAAAGAAACGGCCAAGCGTCATGCGGAAGCACAAACAGAGGCTAAACGCATATTTGATGAATCCGTGCAGGCCCCTAACGACCATCCTTACTTGGTCCACAAGGGAGTAAAAGCCGTAGGTGACCTCCGAATCGTTGCTGACGGTCGTCTTCTTGTCCCGGTCCTAGACCTGCAGGGCACAATCACTTCCCTGCAGTACATTGCTGATGGAGGGGATAAGCGTTTTCTTGCCGGTGGTAAGGTCAAGGGCGGATGCTTTTCCATCCCGACCGCAAACGGAAGGAAAGATGGACCCTTGTATGTCTGCGAGGGGTACGCGACCGGCGCAACGATTCATCAAGCGACTGGCGCTGATGTGCGGATAGCATTTAACTGCGGCAATCTCCAAGCCGTGAGCGAAATGGCGCGAGCGCAATACCCCGATCGTAAAATAATCGTCTGTGCCGACGACGACATGAAGACCGAAGGCAATCCTGGTCTGACAAAAGCGACCGAGGCGGCTTTGGCAGCCAAAGCAATGCTGGCTGTGCCTAGATTTAATGACCAGACCGGGAAAACAGATTTCAACGACATGGCCGCAACTGAGGGTATGGAGGCGGTTAAGGCGGCGCTGGACGCTGCCGAGACTCCGTCCATGAAGCCGGACGTGGAGGGTGGAGAAGTATATGCCGAATCGAGACTTGTTGCTTACGACATAGACCGATTCTTGAGCATCGATATTCCTCCTCGTGACTACATTTTGTATCCTGTCATTCCAACACAAGGGCTTGTAATGTGCTACGCCCCAAGGGGGATCGGCAAAACATACGTAGCATTATCTATTGCATACGTTGTCGCAACTGGACAGCAGCTTTGTGAGTGGAAGGCGCTCACACCACGCCGAGTCCTTTATATTGATGGAGAAATGCCGGCTTCTACTATGCAAGAACGTCTTGCGGCCATTGTCGCAGGAAGCCCGAAAGATCTTCCGTCTCCGGATTTTCTGCGGATCATAACACCGGACATGCAGCCGGACTTGATGCCCAATCTTGCCAAGCCCGAAGGGCAAAGCGCTTTGGCTCCTTTTCTAGATGGGGTTGAACTTGTCGTAATCGACAACTTGGCCACCCTGTGTCGATTGGGACGGGAAAATGAAGCCGAAAGTTGGTTGCCAGTCCAGGAGTGGATTTTATCCCTGCGTCGTCGTGGTATTTCTGTACTACTCATTCACCATGCAAACAAGGGAGGCGGCCAACGCGGCACGTCCAGCCGTGAGGACGTGCTAGATACCGTAATATCTTTGCGCCGGCCCCAGGACTACCAGCCACAGGAAGGAGCGCGAGTCGAGATACATCTTGAAAAAGCCCGAGGTATTGTCGGTGAAGATGCAAAGCCGTTCGAAGCTATTTTAAAACAGGAGGGAGATGCCTTGGTTTGGCTCTGCCGCGACATTGAGGACGTAGATTTGGAGTTGGTGGAGAGTCTGCTTTCTGAGGGGAAAACGATCAGAGCTATCGCCGAAGAGGTCGGTCTGTCAAAAAGCAAGGTGGGACGGCTAGTCAAGCAAATAAAGGAGGCTGAATAATCGCATCGGTCATACCCCTGCGCTTGTCCCAGTGTCCCACGGTTAGGGGCAGGGACACTGGGACAAATCCCAAGGGGTGGGACAGGTGCCGCAAGTAAAGCTGAGACAGTGATTGATTTGTTTATGCCTGTAGCATGTAGTCTGTTCCTGATAGCGCCCGATATCTGAATTTTAGTGATGATATAGGGGAATGTATTGGACCCGAAGGACGCCTGCTATTTGGTTATTAAGGCTGGGTGTCGGTCGAAAGATCGCATCATTTACATGAACATTTTAACAATGGAGAATTTGATATGTTGAAAATTGCAAAGAGCATCGTCATCAATGAAAATGGAGATATGATCTCTGTTGGGCAATCTTTAGGTGACGGTCGTATCGTTGCTGGAATAGCAATCTTTGAACATGAAGACGAGGTAAACTTTGATCCTCTCTTCATTTGTATTGATGAGGATGGCTTCCAAAGTGTTGAGGACTTTATTCCAATCGGTGGTTACGTGCCAATCGATGTCGAGCATCGCGATTCAGTCGTTTGTCGTACTTGCCCGCATGCAAGAGCAAAGGGCAAAGTCATTCGTGAAGCGATAGCATTTGGCGAAATGCAACAACAAAGGAGTGCTATGAATTTTGCTGGCAAAGACCTAGATGCTTAACCGGTTAAGCGTGCGACACGTCCACAGCTTATCTCTTGCTAAGTAATAAGCTCAGCTGTGAATTGGTGTCGTCTTGAAAGCTGTCGATGTTGGTTTATTCGTTTTTAAGTTTAACCAACTTCATATTTAATAAACAGCATATCTAACAACTCAACTGGCCATTCCAGAATATATTACTCTGGAATGGCCTTTTGAATTTTAATTGGCAACGTAAAATGGCTATTTTGACTTTAATCGAGTCTTGCTTATACAAGTCTGAAGTGTAAAATAATTTGATAGATTAAGGCATGAGAGACTTAACAAAAGATTTGGTTACATCAAACGCTGGTTTGTTAAATTATACTACGTATAAGCCTATATTTTGTGTAGTCTTGTGAATGTAATATAGGGAAAATACAGTCATTAACCTGCGCTAAAAAAGAAAATTTATAGTATTCTTCTCAGGCGCTATATACGCCACATACAGACGTTTTGTAGTTTACGTGAACTTTAGGTCAAGTAGTGGCGTAGAATGCCTTAAAACTCATTTTACGAGGTCGAAATTGGCTGGCCTTGCAATTGCAAGTGCTGGAAAGACTCCAGAGTGCGTTCTTAGGTGTAAAAGCTGCGGTTTGACCGTTGTCGTGAACGCCTTGGAGACAAAGCCCCTGGTGTGCGTTCCTGGTTGGTTGATTTCGCTTGACCCGTCCATATCAAAACGCCTAACGTTGGCTAGGCAATTTGATACAGGGGCCAATCATGACCGGAAAGTTTGTTTCGTACCTACGGGTGAGCACAAAGCGGCAGGGTGAAAGCGGCCTGGGGCTTGAGGCGCAAAGGGCTGCTATCGTCGGCTTCCTAAACGGTGGGCCGTGGGAACTGGTTGGGGAGTTTATGGAGGTGGAGAGCGGCAAGCGCCAGGACAACCGGCCGAGGCTTCAAGAGGCGCTCCAGCTTGCCAAGGCCACGGGGGCACGGCTGCTTATTGCCAAGCTGGACCGGCTTTCCCGAAATGCTGCTTTTCTCCTGTCCCTTCGGGATGCCGGCGTTGACTTCGTGTGTGTGGACAATCCCCAGGCCACGCCCCTGACCATCGGCATATTGGCCGTGGTGGCCCAGGATGAGCGCGAGAGGATCAGCGCTAGGACTAAGGCCGCTCTTGCTGCTGCAAAGGCCAGGGGGGTTAAGATGGGCTGTCAGAATGGTGCCGCCCACCTCAAAGGCCGGGGCAACGCAGAAGCCGTTGCTGCGATCCGTCAGGGCGCACAGGACCGTGCCGAGGGCCTACGTGAGATCGTGGCCGGGCTATGGGCTGAAGGCGTGTCCTTGCACAAGCTGGCCGACCTGTTGAACGGCAGGGGCATACTGACGCCGAGGGGCGGGCAATGGCATCCTGCAAGCGTCGGCAGGCTTTTAAAGCGCCTGGGGCTGGTGGAGGCGTAGGCCCCCCGTACTACCCACTCATGCCGGCAACCCTGCTTGGGACTCCAAGACCGCGTAAGTTAATCTCAAGGGTTAACACACAGTTTTTCAAAACTCCTCCGCACAAGCCAAAGGGACTCCTGCACAGTTAAGTAATCGAATTTTTTCCCCCGTGAAAATTTCAAAAAGGGGTTGGGGTATGGCCAACATCTCATGAAGTTTAGTTTTTTTTGTTGAAATAGTGAATGGTTGTAGTGTGATATTTGCCTGAAGTCGGGTTTTGCTTTGGTCTAAGATCTCAACAAACGGGAAGGATGGCACATAATGTCGTGCTCCTAGCCATTTTAAGATGGGCAAATGAACCCACAACTCGGGGGATACTAAAGCGGTTGTTGCCGCATGATGACTGATGGATTGAAAAAAATGGGGACAGCTTTACACTGCCCCCATTTTTTATCTACAGGAAAGCCCGGTAATTTGCTTTAAACACTGCTGCGAACCGCTTCGCCAGAGTAACGTTGATCTCCTCCAGTCCGCGTTCCACTCTGGAAATCCGTTTGGAGGTGGTGCCCATCTTTTCCGCAAGTTGAATTTGGCTAAGCTCGTTGTGGTGACGAAATCCTTTCACAATTGCGCCAGCGGGGATGTCGTTGATGATTCTAAATGATTCATCACTACAACACGCGCCGCACTCTTCATGGATAAGAAAGGGGGTCGAACCAGCCGCAACATCTTTTACCGAGGCTTTCATCAATAATCTCCAGTAGTGCGATAACATTAGCAATACAGCAACTACCGTCATGCTTAACTTAATTTATAGTGACTCACGGGAGAGTCAAAGGCGATCTAATTAAAACATCGAATATACTATCTGAGCACACCTAATAAGGGGCGTTCTCGTGCGTCCCGATATACGTGATCTTAATCTTACGCTTGGCTTTTTCAACTGTCCAGATCATCACATACACCGTTTCTCCGGCGTTAAGATGGCAATGCCAGACATTCTTGCCAAGTTGCTGCAAACGGTCAAAATTTTTAAAACCCGCGGCTTTTCCCGTTTTCCGCAGTGTCCCTTTGGCAGCGGTACAACTGAGTTTGACTTTTTCGGGGAGTTTCTCCTCTCCTTTGTCAGATTTTGAATTTTGGGAAACAATCCAAGGGGCGGGACCTTTGCCATTTTGAGCGGAAGAGGACATCTTCTTTCTCCAATCCCGCTGGCCTTTTATTGATATCTCGGTTTTTTTTTACCGTCAAGTAGGGCATAAGGGCATAGCTGATGCTCGACGAGGATCTCCAAAATTTCCATTGGTTGGAGTGTACCCATCTTCTTGGGAGCAGATAGCTCCTGTCGGATGGCGAGGGTTGCCACCTAACCCCTGCCCCAGGGCGGGCGGAGGACACACAGGGGGAACAGAGGGCCAAGACTTAACAAGGCAGATCAGTTTGTTGGAAACTTACTGACAACACGCCTTTGCCGATCAAAACCCGCCGTGGTACGCCGCCCTGTAGCAGGCGTGGCGGGGGTTGTTTAAGCCACCAACGCCTTCGGGTTACGCCGGTAATGATACTTTAGAAAGTTGTACAGGAACGCCATTCCGGCTGGTTTAACGTAGGTCTGCGGATAGACTTGATCGTAACCGTTATAGTTCACGGTCTTCTGTACAACCCGGAGATAGTCCTTGTTCATGTACACTTGCGTCGGCACATTGTACTTTTTGTTGTTGTACATGAGTATGCCTTTGCGTCGAAGCAATGCAAAGAGACTTGTACGCCCCATGCCCGGAAAGTCCTTTTGCAAGGTCTTTGCTGCCTCATCCATCGTAACCGCCCCGTCTGCTTCCATCAAAGCGTCGTGAAGGACCACTTTCGGCTCCATGACCGCGTTGGCCTGAGCGAGCTTTTGCTTTGCAATTGCAAGAGCGGCATTTTCTTGGGCGATGCGAAGCTTTTCCGTTGCGATCCTTGCGTTCTCAGCCCGAAGCGCCGCAGTCTTGGCCCGCTCTTCCTTGAGCTTGTTTGCCAGACCGATGATAAAGTCAGGATCGTTCAAGGCCTCTTCCGTCGCCTGGGGTGTCAGGTAGCCGCCGTGCTTGCGGATGGACGGGATGACTTCGTGTGTAAGCCATCGCCGGAAAGGCTTTGCGACTTCCTTTCGAGAACGGACAACTAGCGTGTAAACTCCAGCCTCGCTTACGATCCAGGCTTCACCCTGACGGCCTAAGTTTAACTTAGCCCGTTCGTCATCGTCCAAAGATTGAATAGCCACTGAGGGGTTTTCGATACCCAACACCGCGCAAATGTCCCGGGCCACAAACCACGCTTCCCCGTCCTGGCCGACAATGGCCCGCACCACGTTCCCGTTGAAGTCAAACGGCAGCGCCGCAGTAGACGTTTCAGATGCCGCCGGCGGGGGCGTGAACCCAAGCTCATGCGCGACCTCGGCATAAGGCAGATCGTCGGCGTTAACCGGACGAGGCGGAAGGTATTCCGCTTCGGGCGTGTCCGCTGCGCAAAACTCGGCGTCATAGGCGGAATAGAAGGGCGGGTTGCGCTGGCTGTTACCTTGCTCAGGGCCTCGTGCCCCACCGTCTTGGGTGTACTTTCCCTCGGTAGGGAAAATATGCTCATCCCACAAGGCCCGGGGCGATTTTCTACAAAAAGGTCAGGAACGAGTTTGATTTCAGTGTGTTATTAAAAATGCTGTATCTTTTCATGTAAAACTAGATAGCCAAACTGCACGTCAGCATTTCAAATTAACTGAATATGATCACATTAGGATGGCTTATGGGAGCTGTTGTGGTGAGTAAAAAATACAAACAAATCATAGAATAAAGTTTAAAGAACTAAAAAATAATGGCTTGCAGAAGTTGGTGGAGTCTGTATGTGATAGCTCGTATTTAAGAGCAGAGTAAGCAATTGGAATGTTTTATGCTCTTGATGCTATGAAGCTGTGATGGTTGTCGTAGTCATGGTAAAAAGTAAAAACTCGCGTTGCAAGACAGGAGTGTCTTGGAATCTATGTCGTTCGTGCAAGTCTAAGAGCAAGAGTAAGGCTCAAAAAAAGTAATACGAATTCAACATGTCAAAAAACTTTGAAAATTATCAAAAGATTTGGATTCGGATTTTTGTGGAGACGTTGTCGAATGATGTTTGTTCGCTTACGTGTCGATGTTGGGGAAATTTTATAAAAAGGATGAATGTTGTTGTCATATGTGTGCTCAAAGGTAGTTCAAGCAAAATTTGTAAAAAAAAACTGAACTTGTGTGGGCAGCATATGATTGATAATTATCTCCTTTGTGTTCATCTGCAAAATCGCAAATTGATTTTAATGAAAACGGAATGGGATGAGGTAAAGGTGTGTTGTGGGCGGCATAAAATATGGCGAATGTTTCCATGTCAATGCCTATTAGCTTGCGATTGTGTTGTAGAATGCTGTCGATGTAGGATTTGCATTGTATGACAGAAGCCCCTGAAGCAAGAGGCCCAATGAGAGCTTTGAGTTCAGTATTTGGTTTATGTGCGTCTGTATTATGTTTTATTGTTGCTAGCAAGTCAGCATGGGTCGTCATTAATGAAAGCCTTTCTTTGAGAAATGGATCCAGTTGAATTGATTTTGGATCAGGCCAATTGTAAGGATTCCCTCCAGTGTCAGATATTATTTTGCCGCTGCTATATTCCCATGCCATATCACAAATTAAAATATCCCCGAAATTTCCAACGCCTGATATTCCCGCAGCAATCCCAATGTTTGCTAAATACCTAGGTCTAAATGTGTTAATAAGCTTGCATGAAAGTGTGGCTGCAGATGTAAGTCCCATTTGGTTTTGGGTTGCTGCAACAACTTTAAGCGACTTTGAGTCACTTGCGAATTTGCCGACGTGATAAATTGTTGAGTCATTAGCTTGTGTCCAGTCCGACCAATTTGCATCAAGTTTCAAAATGGCTTTTAATTCTGGGTCGCGAAGAGCGGTTACAATGGCAATGTCGAAGTCGTAGTCATTGTTTTGTGAAGTAGAAGCATTGCTTCGCATATTGATGAAATAGGTGAGAAAATTTTTTAGATAATCTTTCCATGTGTTGCTGTGTTCTTCGTATTTGATGATATTGAATAAGAAAGACTCGAATTCGTTTGCAAGTTTTGCTTTGGCATCATCAAACTCGGTTAACCCTATAACGTGTACGGGCTTGTAGAGATGCTCTGAGCTTTTTAGTTCTTTTAACAGGAATAGACTGTTCTCGATGCTTGCTGGGTATCCATGGCGATCAGGAATGAGTAAGTCGAGTATCAATATATCGAATTGAGAATTGCGTAGACATGTTCTAGTTGTGAAGATATCTGATGCAGTGGTAATGTCATTGTCAGATATTAGGGGGATTTCTTTTAAGCTGTTGATTACATTGCTAAGTTTTGCTGGGCTGTCGTCAGCGATTAAAACTTTAATCATTGGGGCACTCTTTTGTAATGATTGAGCTTAGAAGTTCATCTAGTTTGTTCTGCCAATCAGTATTTGCCGCATTGTAAAAAACGGTGCCAAGATACATCCCTGTGAAGTAGTTTTGCAGTTGGAGTTTTAAGCTGTCTAATGAAATCTCTTTGTGTTGTTCTCCAAAGCTTTCGAATTGAGTAAAAATAATAGACTGTGTCCTTATGTTTCGTCTCTTTAATTCGTGTAAAATTTCTTGGCCACCGAATGAATTGAATCTGCCGCCATTTTCATTTCTACTTATTTCAAAAGTTGGCAAGCTCATGTCAAGAATAATGACATTATATTTGTTTAGGCACGCTTCACGCAAGCCTGATTTTAGTGATTTTTTTATTGTATAAGTATGTTGTGCCGCAGTGTTGTTGAGGTGTTCTGTGAGCTTTTCAAGCTTTAGTTCGTCGTCTTCAATTATTAGTATTTTCATATCCCAATCCTTCGGCGTTTATGCCAATGCTTATTTGAAACATTTCGTCGTAAAGAGCTGGCGTTACTGAGAAAAAAGTACTTTTCAAGTCGTGTTTGATTATCTTTACAATCTTTAATATGCCAGTCCCCCCCTCCTTGCTGGTTTTTTCAAATTCAAAGTTTTGGTTAGCGATTTCAGAAGATATTGTTGATATCTTTTTTTGGCCAATATTGTGATTATAGGTTGGTCCGATTTTGTTTGAGATTAACAGGTTAATAGCGGAAGCTGTGCTGCTCATTGTGATAGATATTTCGTTCTCGTCATTTGTCAATTCAGAGTGTCTGACAATGTTCTCGAAAATAATAGTTAATATGTCAAAGTAGTGATTGAAATGGAGTCCATTGATTTTAAAATTTTTAGGTAAATTGTTGTGTATCGATGGTTTCAGTGTTCTGTTGTAAAGATTAGAGATAAGTTCAAGACTCGCTTCTACTGCAAGTACAAGATCGAATGATTCTATATTTTTGTCTTGTGAAAGATTAAACCAGTATGCTATTTGCTGAAGAGTTGTTTGTATTTGTGTTTTGCAAGAAATAATTGAAGTCAAGACTGGGGTTAAATTCGCGTTTGATTCTATCGTCTGCATGTTGTTGTAAAGGAGCGTTAGTTCTTTTAGAAAAATATGTTTTAAGTTGACAGAAATTGTGAATCGTACAAACTCAAGGTTAGTTTTTATTCTGTTAATAATTTCTTGTGATATGGTTTGAAAAAAGTCATTCCAGTTACTAATTGTGCTTGTCTGAATAAGGAGCACGTATAACTCATTATTTGTATATATGAAATTGAAAAGTCCATCAGCGTTTCGATTTTCCGTTTTTATTTGAATCCATTCTGTCTTAATTTGATTAATAATTGTATCTATCCTTTCTGAAAACAATGAAAAAAAATGGTGAAGTTGTGTTTGCTCGTCCTCTGAAATTAATAAATTTTTTTGCCACCATTCAATTGGTGCGTAATGTCCGGTCGAATCTATTTTTGAAATTAATTTATAGTCGTCAAATGGTTTTCTTAGATTCGCAGAGAGGGTCCCATGTCTAATGCGTGTGCTTAAATAGTTGTTTAAACCGAATTCCTTGCTAGATATCATTGTGTCCAAAATTTCGTAAAACAATGTTTTGAATGATGAAAGCTTTGCATCTTCAATAAGGAAAAGTTGTTGTATGCCGTCTTTTTCAATCGATAATAGATTGTGCCTATTAATGCTGACTATATTAATATCTGGATTTTTAAATTTTAAAATATCATGGTAGCGGTCAAAGGAGTCTTTTATGTTGTCGTCGGCGTATTTTTTCACTCCTTCAATGTCGATGTGTATTTTGCTTTCTTCCACGAATTGAATGTATTTTCTTATGGTTATTCTTTTTGATATTTCATTGATCTCAGCAATGTATTCGTTTGTTTTGCTAGGATCTGCTAATATTAACTTGTGTAATATTTTAATCCTTTCTGCCTCGACTTCTTCTGTGCTCTCAATTGAGTAGAGCTTGCTTATTAATCCTTCATTGAAAACAGCGTATAGTAGAAATATGTAGCATTGAACGCAGTCGGCAAAAACGATCGAATTTAATTCGCTAGGGACTTCGGCCTTATGGCTCTTCAAGAAATTATCGCAAGCCACATATTGTTGGTAAAGGTCTTGTCCAGATATATAGCAAAGGATCGGATATTGGCAAAGTTGAAATACGGTGTGACTGTTGGCTGATGTTGTTTCAGTGTATATGTCTTTAGTGTTTAGACGCCGGATAGTATTTTCGTTTGTGAAGTACGAGTCAACAATCAAAATGATAAGTTGTTTGTAGTTGCAAGTTTTCATGTACGATTTGGAGAGTAGTACAAACGCTTTTTCATAGTAAAAGAAGTTTGGCTCTTTCTTGAAATTATCAATAAGAGGTAAAGTGGCAGCGATTGATTTGTCGTAATCTAGATTTTCTATGTGTATCTTCGCTAGGTATAGAGTTGCGCGTTCGTGGGGGATTTTAAGGTGTTGAGGATGTTCGAGCAGTTCTGGGCTCCCAGAAGAAACAGCATGTAAAAAATTGATGGTCGTAGACCCTCCAAAACTTTTCGTTAGTGAATGTAAAAAATTAGCAGAGATATTTTTATCATTGAAAAACAAGCTAAGTTTTGGATTGATAAATTGAGAGTTCAACAGGTTTGATATCGAAAAAAAAGAATTGTCTTCGCTTCCAAATTCAGAAATTAAAATTGTATATAATTGTCTGGCCCATTTGTGACTGTAAAACGTCAGAGATATTTTATAAAGTTTTCGAAATGAGTCTCGAAATTTTTCATCTTTTGAGTAGATGCTTTTTAGGCAATCAATAATTTCAAGTTGCAGCGGCGAAAGGGATGTGAAGGCCAAATCCTGTTCGCCAAGGTGACACATGGAACGAGCTGATAGATCGTATAACTCCACACTGTTTCCAATGTATGCAAGACTTTTGAAGGAATCTTTAATACATTCTTCGTATTTCCCACAAGAGTAGAGGTCGCAAATGTGCAAAAAATCTTTGGTTTGAGGTGAAAAAAACAGGTTGTTTTTGTCTGGTGTTAAACATGCAAAAATTATGTCTAGTTCTACGTCTTCTATGTTTTCCTTTATTTTTTTTATAATACTCAAAAGTACCTCATATTTCTCTTTTTCTTTTTTGTGGATTATAGAGTGCAAAATAGCTTTAAATGTTTCGTATCTATCGATGATTGATGAATTTTCTTCCATCTGTAGGATGTGGATTCTATCAGATTTAAGTATAAGAAAATTATCTAATTTGTACTTCAGATATGAAGAGATCCTGCTTACTTCGTTTGAAGAGAATTCTTCTATACAAGAATTTACTTTTTCAAAATACTTTGTCGGCGAAATATTTTTGTCCGCCCTGTCTGAGTAAAAACTTGCTAGTAGAATAACCCACGGAGATGAAGTGGTGGAAGAGCTCAATTCTGAAAAAAATTCGAGGTTGCTTTGTAAACCTCCAGAGTATTCTCTGAGTGCAAATTCATTTTCAAGTGACCATAAAGAAACGCCACATGACTCAATAATTTTATCTAAATAAATTCGTGAATTTTCATACTTTCCGTCGAGTAAAGATAGTTCGAATAAATTTTTGTTTTCGAGGAAGGTTGTGATTGTTTTTTTATATGTAATAATCTCATAGAAATACCATTCAATCTCACAAAGCAAGTTGTCTGTGGAGTCAAATCTGTGTATTGCTTTCAGGTCATTGTATGCTTTTGGTGTTGGATTTTTAAGTATTTCAAGTCTTAATTTATCGTTTATTTTGTTTATGATTTTATGCCTGTCGACAGGGTTGTAGGTGTATTTTAAGTCGTAGAAATAAAATTTCTTTTGATTTGGGCTCGCATAAATTTTTTGTGCGAAAGCGATAGCGATTCCGCGATCTTTGTTAGCGCGTTTTTTGTTTTTATTTTTCATGAAAATTGCCTTATCTTTTTGCTGATTGCTGTTCTTTGGGTGGTTGTCGTTTTTTGCGAATGGTAAAGTGATTTGGGGATCGCTCTGGAAAGTATATAACAAATCTCTTCTGTTGTTAACCCCGTGTCGAATGTTTGCAGTAGCCTGGAATGATTCGAGAAATATGAGTTTGCATTCGAATATACTTTCGGAGGGATAAACCCTTCTAATGCTTCCCCGGTTGGGCCAGTGAGCATTCCCACTGTAACCTTTGCCTTCCTCAGAAAGTGGGACCAATGTGGGACCAAAAAACGTGGGACCAAAGAGAAAGGGGTCACCATTTCTGGTAACCCCTTGAAAGATCTGGTGCGCCCGAGAGGATTCGAACCTCTGACCTACGGATTCGTAGTCCGGCGCTCTATCCAGCTGAGCTACGGGCGCGCCGAGAAGGAGGTATTTACGGAAAGACCCCGGGACCGTCAACAGGAAATTTCAATTCACCCCATTTTTTTGAAAATTCCGCTGACCGCAGCCCGGTCCGCCGCACCGGGGC
>Ga0209639_1002707_pt1 | contig 13228 bp, 11 predicted proteins | sample EPASupsiteHSE605_FD_187268 | JGI IMG/M metagenome (GOLD analysis project Ga0209639, IMG submission 187268) | Bioremediated contaminated groundwater from EPA Superfund site, New Mexico - Sample HSE6-05 (SPAdes) (version 2) | ecosystem: Environmental > Aquatic > Deep subsurface > Groundwater >...
GAATATATTAAAGCATCATTACATTCCTAAAAGAAATTTTGACAATCCAAACGACCTAGAATCAGCTATTATGGATAGTATCTCAAAATTGAATATTAAGACGTGAAAACTTTTTCTTACCTACTTATATATGTCATCCCCAATTTTTTCCGCTGTCCTTAATTGACGTTTTTTTATGCCAGAACGAGTTTGGCTAAAGTCTCTACTCCTGCTTCACACGAGCTTTTTATTGGTTAATGAGTTTAGTCAAAATTAAGCAATTTGTACATCCAGCCGAATAATGTCATTAACTCGTATGGTTTTGGTAAATAAAGGTCTGCTCCGGCATCAAGTACCTGTTCCTTGTCGTGGATTACGGTTGATACGATAATTTTTATTGCTGAATATTTAGAATCATTTTTAATATTACTGCAAATCTGTAGACATTTATCAGAATCATTCTCTCCAGCATCAAGAATAAGCAGGTTTGGCTGGTTATCCTCGATCAAACTGACTATTTCATCCATGTTGCCTGACATTGTAACTTTGTATCCTTGCATTTCAAGTGTAGTATTAAGCAAATATGCAAGTGCAGCATCCGCTTCGGCTACCAATACTTTGTTTCTTACTATTTCGGTGACTTCATCTTCTGTTGAAAGTTTTGGCCTGTCGCTGACCCAGGATGATCCAGGCTGAAATTTTGCCAGTTTATGGACATTTATGACAGCATTTATGGCTTCCTGATAGTTATTATAACTATTATACTGGTTAGAAATTATTCCAATGCTTGTTGAGACTAAAGGAACTCTGACTCCTGCCTTTTCATCGCCGCTTACTATTAAATAACCTCTTTGGGCATCTTTTTCAGAGTAAAATTTGGGTGAAACGGAGTCGAAAGCAAAGTTTAAATATTCGGCAACCTGTTCAGCCCTGTATGGAGAGGTGAAAATTACAAAGCTGTTTTCGCCAAGATGTCCGATAAAATCACCTTTATCAATGACAGACCTGAGTATTGCCGCAAAGGTTTTCAAGAGCTTGTCAACTGCAAGATAACCGTATATTTCCGCATAGGTTTTAAAATGATCTATGTCCAGATAAAGCATTGCCCATTTAATATCAGAATTAACAAGCCTTTTAAGCACTTTATATGTAATTTTTTCTGTAGGGAACTGGGTTACAAGATTTGATAACTCTTCTACATGCCGCCTTATATGTGCAAAAATTCTGATTGAAAATTCTGATGAATCAATAGGTTCACTTATAAAATCATCTGCACCCGATTTGAGAACATTTAATTTATCCTCAAGATAACTGGATTTAGAAAGTACAACAAGCACAGGCCTGTATGACTGGCTATTATCCCGTATTTTTTTGCACAAATCAGTAATTTTTTCTTTAAAGGTATCAGAAACTATTATAAGATCAGGTTCAAGCTCCTGCATTATTTCAAATGCCTGCTCTGGATCGTGTGAGATAACAGGATAAACGTAGCAGTCCTGCTGAATTATCTTTTTATACTTTTGGGATAATTCGTTTCTTGAATCAATTATCAATACTACCTGTGCCTGCATAGCTATTTACCCTCACCGATGAATTTTTGTCCGGCATGTTTCTCCGGAGTTGCTGCAGGGAGTATTACTGTAAATGTAGTACCATTTTCATCACTGTCTGCACTGATTTTACCGCCGAGAGTCTCTACAAGGGTTTTTGTAATATAAAGCCCAAGCCCTGTTCCCTGAACCTGTCTTGTAAGCGGGCTGTCAATTCTTGAAAATTTGGTAAAAATATTTGACAACTGATCTTTTGGAATACCAATTCCTTGATCTCTGACTTTTATCTCGACAAAATCTTCTCTGTCAGGAGCAAATCCAGCCTGAATTGTTATAACCGTTCCATCTTTAGAATATTTGATCGCATTATCGATTAAATTATTCATTATTTGTTCAAGTTTATCAGAATCAGCCCATATTAAAGGCAAATTGGGGGTAATTTCTGTTTTTATTTTATGATTTTGAGACTTTGGAGCTATTCCCCTTAATACTCCCGCAATAAATTCGCTGAAATTTATTGCCTTATAAACAGACCTGTCTTTTTTTGATTCCAATCTTGAAACAGTCAGCAAGTTTTCAACAAGTCTGGTTAACCTGTCGACCTGATTTTTAATAATGCTTATGAATCTGATTTGCTGTTCCTTATCAAGTTTGTCGCCCGCAGTTAACAGAGTATCAGCAAAACCTTTAATGCTTGTTAAAGGTGTTCTCAGTTCGTGGCTTACTGTGCTTACGAAATCTATATGTGCCTGATTCAAAAATGCAATTTCTGATAATGGGGTGATTATAGAAATATACAGGTTATCAAGTGCTTTATGATTTATTCTGACAGGAATTTTATTTCCGTTTTTATCTTTTATATCGGCAATATGTACCAATTCTTCCGGTATAAAGCCAGAATCTGCAGTGCCGGAACAAATAGGGCAATTATTTTTATTCAGGGAAATAAATTCAGAACAGTTTTTCCCTTGCAATTCTTCTTTTTTAAACCCTGTTAACTGCAAAAAACGATTATTTGCATCAATTATCCTGAACGAATCATCGCAAATCATTGCACCTTCAGGAATATTTTCAAAAACATGTTTATACAGTTCAGTGCCGCTCAATATCATAATTAATCCCTATAATATTATATACCAATTTTAATATATTCTCTGGATATTTTTCTTTAATAGACCTGACAAAAGGTATAAAAAGGTTAGTAAATTTTAATTTTTTATATGACAAAAAGTACAATAACAAGGGGCCAAAGCCCCTTGTTTATTCTTCGAAATCTGTTGATTTTGGAATATTACTTGAATTTATTCCTCTTCTTCTTCCTCTTCGTCTTCCATTGTTTCAAGATAAGAAACAACTTTATCAAATTCGTCATCATCTTCAATTGTTTCGAAGATAAAGGCTTCATCCTGTCTGCTTAATCTCATAATAACCACTTCTTCTTCATCTTCGTTTTCTTCAGTTTCTTTTCCTTCTTCTTCAAGATAAACAAGAAGTCCGTAATCCTGATTGTCTATGTTGATGATGTCAATTAATTCAAAATTATGAATTTCGCCGTTTTCATCCTGAGTTTTAATAATCCTTGGTTCCATTGATTCGTTTTCATTTTCTAAATCAGGCATTTTTTATCTCCTTCTATCTAAATACTGTTGCAATATTATTGCTGCAGCTACCTTATCGATTAATGCTTTGTTTTTTGAGGGTTTTTTCCCCTGTTCTATAAGTATCTTTTCGGCATCTTCACTTGTTAACCTTTCATCTTCAAATATCAGCTGAATTTGGAGTTCCTGTTTTAGAAGATCAGCATATTTGGTAACATCCTGTGCCTGATAGCCGAAACTCCCATCCATATTAACGGGTAATCCTGCTATTATATGTGATACATTATATTTTTCACATAATCTCTTAATTTCTTCAATAGATTTTTTTTCAGGCTGGCGCATTATGGTGTCGACAGGTTGTGCTGTTAAATACAATGGGTCACTAACAGCAATTCCAATTCGCTTTGTACCTATGTCAAGTCCCAAATATCTGCCTTCTTCCATTTTATTCCTTCCGCCAGGCTTGTGTCAGGATATCTATAATGTCTGATAAACCTTGTGTTGTGACATCTATATTGACTAACGGCTTTTCCTTTTTCCATAATGACTTGTAAGCAGGTGCAGCTTTCTGCTCTAAATTATACTGGTATCTTAATAAATACTCAATAACAGACTTTTTTAACAAATAGTCAAAAAATATAATATCAGCACACCGGGTATCTGCTTCTTTTAGTTTGACAGAAACAGACGCTGCAACGTTTCTTAAAAATTCAACCCCCTGTATATCCAGCAGATAAGACGTCTCTGCCAGTCTTGTACTGTATAGTATTTTTAATTCAGGAGTAAATACATCAGAAATAACCTGACTTACTTTTAAATTCATTTGATTTAAAAATTTTTCCGGTTCATTTTTGTAATTATCTTTATTTTTAAGTATGTCTTTCAGGTTTTCATCAAAGAAATTATCCATATATTCAGAATATTTTTCGGTTAAAAACCAGGTGTCAAATATTGAATGACTGAATAATATATCTGATTTATCGATAAAGTCAGGATTTGACCAGGTTAATATATTTTGTGCAAAGACGTCCACACATGCCGGTTTTACATCGCTGATCAATGATTTCCATGAAACATACTCATAGCAAATAGGATTATTTAAGCTTTTATTTATTTGTTCTGCCTGTAAAAGTTTATATTTGCAGTATTCCGGTGATACTCTGACAGCATCAAGTTCTCCCCGAAACCTGTTTATAATTCTTGTGTAGTCATCTGTACTGATTCCGTAGAAACCGAAACAGTCAATTATGCCGTCAGTGTCATTGATAACAGTGCTAAAAGTGAGAATGTCTCCATTTTCTTTTTTTCTGCTGACTATAATTCCCTGATTGCCTGCTCCGTCAATTATACTTGCATAACATTTGTAAATTCCGGAAACCTCACATACTTCAGTTCCCAGTGATTTGCTTTCTGCTGCTTTTAGGTCAATACCGGAAATTTTAAGCATATTCAGGCTCTTTTGGACTAATTTTATTAAATTGTTGTTTCTGGAATATTTTTTTATGTCATTAAGAACCGGTACTGCATAAGGGGATCTGATCTGACCTAAAATATCAATGATTATTGCACTTAATTCATCTGATGTACTGGCTTTCAGTGCAGGAATAAGAATATTTGCAAGATGCTGCTCTGCAGAATCGTTAACTATTGAATTTATCAAATTAATCTGTTCCGATTCGGGAAGTGAGAACAGAAAATCAAGAAAATCGATCTGTGCCTCGGGGTTTATGGAAGCAAGCTCCATAAGTTTCTGAGTTTCCCTGTCAACCAGCTCTTCAGGATTGTTCAGATAACTTAATAATTCTTCAGGTGTTGCAACCTCTCCAAGTGATTTCAGTATAATTCCGGATAAGTCTTTCAAACTGTCCGGAGAAGCCGGATCTTTAATATAGTCCCAGAGTCCGTCTCTCAATTTTTCCAGACTTCCTAATTCTGCAAGAAAATAAGCAATTATTTGAGATTTTTTATCATCACATCTTGCAAGCTCTTTCATAAGAATTTCAAGAATACTATCAATATCTTCGGTTTCTTTAAATTGTTTTATATATTTATCAATCTCGTATTTGGGAACATCTTCAAAACATGATAACTGCTGAAGCATTAATAAAACTTCAGCCCTGATCTGTAATTTAGACATTCCTTTTTGCATATTATTCTTTTGAACTCCTCCAGAAAGCATCCAGCACTTTCTGAGCTTCGGAAGATGGAATCCGATCTTCCAGCATAAAATACTGAATACATATCATAATACATTCGGAACAAATATTAACTCCCGGTCCTTTTATCATCTTAATAACCTGATGGTTTGGTCTTCCGCAAAATGAACAAATTACAGGCTGCTTACTTTCAGATTTTTCACTTCTTTCAGCTTTTTCTTTATCTCTCGCCCCGGAAAGGGAAACTACTTTATTATCATCATTACTCATAATTAAACCTTCTAAAATTAATATATTTATTTTACTTATATTTTACCTGATATTATCAAAAATAAAACAAATTTATTTAAAGCAGCCAGAATTGTTGAAAATACTCTTAATTATTGAAAAATAACATTTTATCAAAGTGTAAAGATGTTTTATGAAGCATTTAACGAACTTTTTTATGTTTTCTGATATATATTTAACTAAATTTAAACCTTATTAAAAGATTTAATCATTATTTTTATACTAAATACCAGATAAATATTAGCCATTTGGAGATAAAATAATTGTTTAATCAAGTTTATATAGTTTTACTATGATTAATTGTTTTAATTAAACAGTCTTAAGGAGGTTTAGGTTGAGTAATATTACCGGTACAAATTCTAATAACAGTTTAAAGGCTACAAATTATGCAGATTTGATAAAAGGACTCGGTGGACAGGATATTATTTACGCTTATAGTGGCAATGATACAGTTGATGGTGGTTCTGGCATTGATACCATGGTTGGAGGATCAGGTAATGACATTTATTATGTAGACAGTGTAAAAGATGTTATCTCGGAAAAGGCAGGAGAAGGTAGTGATACGGTATATTCCAGCGTGTCATATGTGCTTTCTAACTATATCGAAAAAATAATTTTAACTGGCTCTGGAAATTTGTCTGTTCGCGGGAATAACTCAGGCACTGTAATTACCGGAAATGCAGGGAATAACTTGATTTACGGTGGTACAGGCAATGATGTTATTGATGGTGGTGCAGGTGTTGACACCATGTATGGGGGTAAGGGCAATGATGTTTATTATGTAGACAATGTAAAAGATGTTATCTCGGAAAAGGCAGGAGAAGGTAGTGATACGGTATATTCCAGCGTGTCATATACGCTTTCTAACTATATCGAAAAAATAATTTTAACCGGTTCTGGAAATTTGTCTGTTCGTGGGAATAACTCAGGCACTGTAATTACCGGAAATTCAGGGAATAACTTGATTTATGGTGGTACGAGCAATGATATTATTGATGGTGGTGTAGGCGTTGATACCATGTATGGGGGTAAGGGCAATGATGTTTATTATGTAGACAATGTAAAAGATGTTGTTTCTGAAAAGACAGGAGAAGGCAGTGATACAGTGTATTCCAGCGTGTCATATACACTTTCTAACTATCTCGAAAATTTAGTTTTGACAGGAAATGCTGATCTTTCTGCAACAGCTAATAATAATGGTTGCGATATTTTAGGTAACAGTGGAAATAATTTGATAAACGGTGGTACAGGCAATGACACTCTGGATGGGAGTACAGGCAATGATACAATGACAGGCAAATTAGGGGATGACACGTACTATATTGACAGTTTAAATGACTTTATTCAGGAAAATGCAGATGAAGGAAATGATACAGTATTTTCCACTTTGTCTTATACTCTTTCAGACAACCTGGAAAATCTTGTTTTAATTGGCGATCGTGACCTGTCTGGTACAGGAAATGATCAGAATAATACTATTACAGGTAATACCGGGAATAATGCACTCTATGGAGGAGAAGGAAACGATACTTTAAACGGACTTGCTGGCAACGATACAATGGTTGGAGGAACAGGCGATGACTCATATTATATTGACAATGTAAATGACGTTGTATTTGAAAATTCAGGAGCAGGAAAAGACACCATATATTCAAGCATTTCATATACTCTTTTAAATAATTTTGAGAATTTAGTACTGGTTGGAAGTGATAATCTGGTTGTTTACGGTAACAATGCAGGTAACTTGATTTTAGGGAATGACGGCAATGATACCATTTATGGTGGTGCAGGCAATGATTCTTTGTTTTATGCAGATAATATTGATTTTGTTGAGTATATTGAAGGCAGCAATGGTTCAAATACTTGTTATGGAGGTAAAGGTAATGATATTTATCTAGTAAATGATGTGAATGATGTGGTTATTGAAAACCTTAATGAAGGAAAAGACACTGTTTATACAAATTTAACCTCTTATACCTTACCTGATAATGTAGAAAATGGTTTTTTAATAACAGTTGGAAACAGGGATTTATACGGAAATGCTTTAAATAATGATTTACATGGCAACTGTTATGCTAATTTTATATTTGGTGGCGCCGGAAATGATTCAATTTACGGTGGAGGATATGGCAATGATACTCTTGTTGGCGGTGACGGGAATGATAAACTAATGGCTTCGCTGCGTAACTGTACTCTTTATGGTGGTACAGGCAATGATACTCTCATTGGAAGTGAAGGTAATGATAACTTTTATGGTGGTGCAGGACGAGATGTTTATTCAGGATATGCAAGAAACTTAACCGGTTATCACTATAATATAGGATTTGGCAACGATACAATAAACGATTCTCGGGATTACGTAGATGGACAGCAGATTAAAGCATATAATTCGCCTGATAGTGTTGATATTCTGGATTTAACCAGTTTTAATACAAGAGAAGTGTCTTTTCATAAACTTGATCTTGACAGAGATGGTAAAATTGATAGTCTTCTGGTTGATTGCGGACAATTTGGCACAGTACAAATAAACAACTATTTTGACGATACAAGCAGCAGTGTTTTATCAAGTCATAAGGGAATTGGCGGAAATATTGATATATATCTGTATCATAGTGTAGTATACCATTTCAATGATATACAGGGGCTTGTCAGTTAAAATTGTATTTTGTATAAATTTTTTATAAAACCACAACTTATCTAATCCGATCAGAGTGGACATATATACTTAATTAAGTTTATCATTAAGGACAGCGGAAAAAATTCTTCGGTGACGCAAAGGCGACGGCTAATACCAAGTTGCAATTAATGAAGTAAAATAGCAAAAAGTCTGAAGTTGGTATGTGCGGAGCGGGAGCATTTAAAAAGTGAAACGGTCAGTTTTACTTTTTTAAAAGCTCGTTCGTATAAGAATTTTTGTAGGCTGCTTCTTGTCTATCAAGATTTCACAAGTAATAAAAAATACTTACGCATTTTTTATTACGTCCTTAATTATGTGTTATTTAAAATAAAGAGCTGATCATGATAAAGCACAGAATTGTTTTTATACTGGTTGCGTCTTTGCTGTTTCTTTCAACGACAACATTAAATGCATCTGCAAATAACTTTGATATTAAAATAAAACCTCTGCCCAGTCCTATAATAGAATATATTGATACTTATAATTTTCATAAGGTTGATAATTTCTACTACAGAGGCGGACAGCCGGACAGGGATGATTTTGAAAATTTTGCACTGCTTGGCATTAAAACAATAATTAATCTCAGAAATACCGATGAAGAGGATATTGCTGACCAGAAAAAAATGGCAAATAAATTTGACATTAATTATATCAGCATTCCAATGAAAGCAAGCCAGCCGCCAACTGTTGAGCAAATAAAATATTTCTTTGAGGTAATTAACAATCCAGAAAATTTGCCGGTTTATGTTCACTGCTGGCAGGGAAAAGATCGTACCGGAATAATGACAGCTTTATACAGGGTGAAAAATTATGGCTGGAATTTTGATCAGGCTTATTCTGAAATGAAGAAAAAAGGCTATCACTCATTTTTTTATCCGAAACAAAAAGAATTTTTATACAACTATACGAAAAAATACCTGTCAGAAAATTATTAATTAACATCCTGAATTTATTTTGCAAGTAAGGACAGCGGAAAAAATTCTTCGGCGACGCGAAGGCGGTGGCTAAGAATTTTTGTAGGCTGCTTCTTGTCTATCAATATTTCACTAGTGTCCTGACCTTAAAATAATATGATATTATCTGGTCAAAACTTTTCCTGTATATGTCCATTTGAAAGGATGTGCTTTTTTATCATTGTAATATTTTATGTATTTCATTATGCATTCGATTAATTCTTCTTTTGAATCCCATACTCCATCTTTTAATACGTCTCTTGACAATATCCCGAACCATATCTCTATTTGATTTAACCATGATGAATATGTGGGTGTGAAATGGATATGAATGTTTTTATGTTTCTTGATCCATCTTTTTACCTTTTCATGCTTGTGAATAGACAAATTATCGGCAATAATATGCAGTTCTTTGTCTCCATAATTGATATTTAACTCTTTCAATAATTCTAAAAAGCTTTCGTGATTATTTTTTTCAACGCATTTACCTTCTATATCTCCTTGATGAACAAGCAAAGCAGCGAGTAAACATGCTGTACCATTTCTTTTATAGGTAGATGTGAGCTTTCTGTTCTCACCTTCTTTCATAGGCAATACTGCCTGCGTTCTGCCAAGTGCTTGTATTTGTGTTTTTTCATCCACGCATATTACAAGAGCATTTTCTGGAGGATTCATATACAACCCTATAATTTGAGTTTGTTTTGCTTCAAATTCAGGATCAGGACTTTTTCCACACCAGTATTCTGTCTTATGGGATCTTAAATCAGTCCGGTCAAGAATTTCACATACTCTACTTTGACTCATTCCAACTTCAGATGCAATATCCCGTTGACTTCTTCTTAGCTTTCCATTATCAGGCTTGCTGCAAGCTAATGATACAACTTTTGCCTGTTTTTCAGGTGATATCTCTGGCTTTCTTCCCCTGCCTTCAGCATCATTTAATCCATCAAGACCCTTTTCTTGAAATCTTTTTCTCCATTTTCCTGCATTCTGTGGACTCAATCCAGTTTCTCTGCTAATATCTTCTAACCTTTTGCCTTCTCCTGCAAGTAAAATAACTTTAGCTCTTAATACCATTCGTTGTTCTGACTTATGACTACTTACAATCCTCGTTAATTCTTTTTTCTCGCCCTTTTTGAATTTAATTCTGACTGGTTTCCTCGCCATAATAAATACTCCCAAGTTTTACACCTGAGAATATTATATCATATTATTTTAAAATCACAACACTAGCTATTCCTGCTCATTTGAGGGAAATAATTACAATTCTTGATAAAAAGGGAGAAAAAGGTTATTCTCAAATTGTTTCAACACTTTTGGGTCTGAGTGTAGAACTTAACGACCTAAAATCATTAAGTTTAAGAGCATTAACAAGACAAAAAGAAACTAATTTATTACAGCCAATTCATATTCCAGGTAATTTAACCTTATCCCTATTCTATTTTGAAGATAATGTTAATTATGAAAATATCGGTCAAATAAAGAAACACGCTTGTTCAAATTTGATTATTACTGTGACTGAAAAAGCTGCTATCGTAAGGTTAAAATATAATCAAAATGTATTACATGACATTGATTTTGAATATTGTCTGCTTTCCGACCTAACACAGTCAGAAAGACAAGAAGCCGAAGAATTTGCCAGCTGGCTAAAAGAGAATAGAGTAAAAAAATATCTAAAAAACAATAATTTAAAAAAAATTGATAGAAATGACCAATGTCCGTGTGGTAGCGGCAAAAAATATAAAAAATGCTGTTTAAAATTGGGGTTTTATTAAGTTTCAAATTTTTTAATCTTTAATAAATTTAATTTTAGCCAATTAAAGCAATTTTGACTTTGCAGAGATAATGAGTTATAATCTACGCATAAGTTGCGGAGATTATATGTATATTTATCAAAATCAAGATTGGCCAAATTTCAATTGGAATCAAGAGAAAATTCTAAAAAAACTCTCTGAAGTTAAGCTTGCTCAGGGTTGGTTACTTGGTAAGATGGAATCTTTAGGTTTTAGCCTGCAAAAGGAGGCTGTACTTAATACATTAACTCAAGATGTATTGAAATCAAGCGAAATCGAAGGTGAAAAACTTGATACAGAACAGGTTCGATCATCAATTGCCAGACGTTTAGGTATAGATACAGGCGGAGATGTTCATGTAGAAAGGAACGTGGAAGGCATCGTTGAAATGATGCTTGATGCTATTAATAATTACAGTCAACCATTGACAAAAGATCGACTGCTTGGTTGGCATGCATCTTTATTTCCAACTGGTTATAGTGGCATGTATAAAATAGAGGTTGCCAAATTCCGTGATGATAAAAATGGGCCTATGCAAGTAGTTTCAGGACCAATAGGAAAAGAAAAAGTCCATTATCAAGCACCTGATGCTGTTTATTTGGATTCTGAAATTACAAGATTTTTAGACTGGTTTAATAATGAAAATAATTTAGATGGTGTAATAAAAGCTGCTGTTGCTCATTTATGGTTTGTTACACTGCATCCTTTTGATGATGGTAATGGACGTATAGCTAGAACTCTCACTGATATGTTGCTTGCCAAGGCAGAAAATACCAATCAAAGATTTTACAGCATGTCTGCTCAAATAAGAAAAGAAAGAAAACTTTATTACGATACTTTGGAAAAAACTCAAAAAGACTCTCTTGATATAACTAACTGGATTTTATGGTTTCTTGACTGCCTCTTAAACGCAATAGACAGTTCAAAAGATACATTGGAAATCATTTTCAATAAAGCTGTATTTTGGCAACAGTATTCAAATAAAGTATTAAATGAAAGGCAAAACAAAGTTATAAATAAGCTGCTGGATGGATTTGAAGGCAATTTGACATCTTCAAAATGGGCAAAGCTTTGTAAGTGCTCTCAAGATACTGCTAATAGAGATATTTCTGACTTGATTGATAAAAATATGTTAATCAAGGCCGGCGCTGGCAGAAGTACTCATTATATTCTGAATATTGGTAATAAAAATTAGACTGCGGAGTAAAATAGTATTTATCTCCGCATATTGTGCGTAGAATTGATTACCTATTTATATCGTTGTTAACTTAACAGAATTCCTTGAAATTGATGTCGGGTTTATTAGGGAATAAGGTTTATATTCCTTTACTATGGATGTTTTAAATCAATTCCCTGATAATTCCCTGTTATATTTATGGGAATTATGTCTAAAATGCAGGCTATGACTGTAGGAAATTTTGTCAAATTTTCAAAAATTAAATAAATTCACTGTAATTTCCCCGATAACAGGGAATTCAAAAAGAGAATAATACTGCCAGAACTTCATCCTCCACCATTTCTAGAAAGAGACAGTAAAGGTCTCTTTTTTGTTGTCAAAAGCAGAAATTTAGAAAATAAAAAACGAATTGAAATAAGTAACCCTCCTGAATCACAATAAGATAAAGGAGGGTTAAAAATAGATGAATATTATCAATCTATTAAAACTGAATTTTTGAAATAAAAGGAGAAATAGAGTATGCCTCTATTAGACACACAATTTAAGTCATAATAGAGGCACACCAACATGTTAAACATAATCACACTTTTTATCAATAATATCTTAAAATTAGGCAATTTTAGAATAACAGATATATCACCTAAACTTTACGCAGAATTACTGACAGCTTTTGAAAATCTTAAAAGAATTGATACGGTTTTTATTCCTGAATTAATTAAGCTAAGCAGAAAGACCGACGGAAACTTAATAATAGATAGTTCAGATAATCCTAAATATGGTCTTAAAAACATTGCAAGAAAAATGAAGAATATAAAGACTAATGGATATTATTCAGGTTTTAAAATTGTATTATTCTTATGGCAAGTAGGAGATTACAGAATTCCAATAGGCTTTGGATTATGGCACAAAGAAAGTGGTTCAGTTTGTGATTTAGCATTAGCAGGATTATCAAGAATAAGAAATGAATACAAATTAAAACCAAAAGTTGTATTAGCAGATGGAGAGTTTTGTGCAGATAAGGTTGTAAAACGACTTACTGATTATGGTATACCCTTTG
>Ga0209639_1002708_pt1 | contig 13227 bp, 12 predicted proteins | sample EPASupsiteHSE605_FD_187268 | JGI IMG/M metagenome (GOLD analysis project Ga0209639, IMG submission 187268) | Bioremediated contaminated groundwater from EPA Superfund site, New Mexico - Sample HSE6-05 (SPAdes) (version 2) | ecosystem: Environmental > Aquatic > Deep subsurface > Groundwater >...
ACGTGAGGTAATTTTTCATAAATTTAGTCCTCAAGGGGTGAGCGGTGTTGTCGTAATTTCTGAATCGCACCTAGCCATCCACACGTGGCCAGAACTCGGATATGCAGCTGTTGACGTCTTTACTTGCGGGGACCGTGTCAATCCCTGGGATGCCTGTAACTATTTAACGGAACATTTCAAAGCAGGTCATATGACCGCAACGGAAATAAAGCGGGGAATTGTTGCGGATCCAAAGGAAGCGGTAAATATTTAGGAGGGATATTTATTTTACTCCGGACTAAGACAAGTGCGGATAAAGAAATCCAGAAGTTATACTTTCTGACTGGTACTCGATAGACCTTGCGACTAAAGAAGTTGCAGGGTCTATTGTATTTAAGGTTGTTTACATACTATTGTAATAATAATGTCATATTATCAGGGTAGATTATATAAAAAGGGCAGGACTTTGAATAACTATATCGAATATGTAATAGGTTAATGTCTGAATGGATGACAAGGAGCGATAACATGGTTCCGGTAGAATTCAGCTTCATAGAGAAACTGAACATAGTTCAGGCGCGTTTGCGCAAAGAAATGAACTTTAGACCAGCTGATTTTGAGGAATTAGTTCAGCTGGATATGGATGAACTTGACAAAACAGTTTATCCAGCAATTGTTTTAGCCGTAAGTGGGGCCTGCGGAGGTTATGGGCAAAAACCAGAAGCGTTGGCAACCATTGTTCAATTCGTATTTATGGCTAATAGGGTCCATAAATTAATGAAAGATGATAGTGATATCGCGGAAGAGCTTCGACAATTTCCAGTACTTGTCGGGGATTTATTATATGGAAAGTTTTTTTTAGAACTCTGCCGTGAGAAGCTACTGCCCTTTCTAGACCCTCTGGCTCAAGTTATAGGTACGATGAGTGAGGGGGGTATTTCTCGCTGGCTTTCTCGTGACACAAAACTGAATAGGGACGAATGGCTTCATATTATTGAAATGGAAAGTGCTTCACTAACGGCATTAGCGGCTCGCCTTAGTGCAGAACTTGCTGGTGTTTCACTTCCTTTACAGCACCGGCTTGAAGCGTTTGGCTGGGAATTGGGATTAGCATGGGGAGTATGGAAGGAATGCTTGGAGAAGACTATGGTGCAATCGATTCTTCAGCGAGCGAACAATATCTTAGATGAGATTTCGTCTGGGTCACAGCTGCAGTTACAACCCCTCCGCGAAGTGTATCACTATATAGCCAAGCAACTGAACACAGATTACAACCCTCAAGAGGCAGGATTGTAGTGAACTCGTTCAACTAAAGTTGAACATCGAGACTTCGGTGGGGGAGTCTACCCCCACCGAAGCAGAGTACGGGGTACCACTCCCACTTGTAGAAGTGGGAGTCTCACGATTGGATGAACGGAGTAGAGTATGCATAAACTAAAGGTTTTCTTTGAAATGATTAAATTTGAACATACGCTTTTTGCCCTTCCGTTTGCTTATTTAGGTGCTTTTTTAGCAGCTTATGGTGTTCCGAATGGTTTGAGAGGTTTTCAGTTTGGTTTAAAACTGTTCTGGATTACATTGGCCATGATAGGAGCTAGGACCGCGGCTATGTCCTTGAACCGGCTGATTGACCGGCATATCGATGCGCGTAATCCTCGAACAGCACAGAGGGCGCTACCGGCAGGTCAGCTTAGGGTGAAGGAAGTTTACCTATATACTGTGCTGTCTTTTCTCCTACTCGGCTATTCAGCGTACAAGCTCAATCTTTTGGCTTTATGGTTGATGCCAATTGCTGTTTTCTTCCTTGTTTTATATTCTTATACAAAACGGTTTACTTGGGCCTGCCATTTGGCATTAGGAATTTCACTAGGCTTGGCTCCAGCGGGCGCTTGGATTGGAGTAACTGGCCATTGGGCTTTAGCACCTATTCTTTTAGGATTTGGAGTTATGACTTGGGTTGCGGGGTTTGATGTTGTTTATGCTTGCCAAGATGTAGAGTTTGATCGTAAAGAAGGGCTGCACTCGATTCCGGCAATTTTTGGGATACAGAGAGGTTTAGAGATCTCTTCGTTTCTGCATATCATCGCGCCACTCTTCTTTATTGCTGTCGGCGTAGTTATGTCCATGAGTTGGCTTTATTACGTGGGTGTTGCGATCGCCATTGCTTTACTTTTTCGTCAACATCGCCTGGTCTCTGCAGATGATTTTTCTAAGATCGGAGTGGCCTTTTTTGACCTTAATGGATACTTAAGTCTCTTGCTCTTTGCCTTCTCAATCGCGGATTTAATGTTATTAGGATAAAGTGAAGGAGGGGGACATTTATGCCCTCACTATTTGCTCAAAGTGAACTCAATGACTTGGTAGACAAAGTGGAAAAGGGCCAACGATTAGATTTTGAGGCCGGAGTTCGTATGATGGTCAGTAAAGACATCTTGGCCCTTGGATATATGGCTAATCTCGTGCGCGAACGAAAGAACGGTAACAAAACCTATTTCATTGTAAATCATCCTATGAATCATGCGAATCTCTGTACTGATCGCACAAATGAAACGATGCTCTACGGTGACATCGAAACGACTGAGGAACGGGTTGACCATTTGATACTACTCCGAGCGTTTCAGGACAGAATTGGAGGGTTCCTAACGTTCTTCCCACTTCCCGTTGACCCTGAAAACACGCAATTTGAGGGAACCATGGGTGCTGGCAATACAACGGGTTTTGAAGATTTGAAAATGCTGGCGATTTCACGGATTCTTCTGGATAATTTCGATCACATTAAAACGTCTTGGATGATGCTCGGTCACAAATTGGCCCAAGTTTCCTTGGCTTTCGGGGTAGATGATTTAGAGGGTACCGTTGTGGAGGAACGAATTATTTACTCAGCTGAGGCTGAAACAAGTCAAGTTATGAGTAAGCGAGCCTTGATCCACATGATTCAAAAGGCAGGAAGAGACGCGGTGGAACGAGATACTCTCTATCGTGTCCTTAAAACCAATTAGGGCAGAAAGGGGGAGAAGTACATGCAAACGGAGACCTTGAAAATCATTGAGAAACGGTTAGCCGGCGAACGATTATCCGGTGCGGATGGGGTAAGACTATTACAAGATGCCGATCTGTTGTCTTTGGGACAAGGAGCAGATCTCGTTCGAAGGCAAATGCATCCGGAAAAAGTGGTCACGTTTGTTATTGACAGAAATATTAATTATACAAATGTCTGCTCCTGTCAATGTAAGTTTTGCGCTTTCTACTGTAAGCCCGAAGATCCGGAAGGATATATTTTGTCACACGACGTATTACATGCTAAGATTGAAGAAACAATTTCGGTAGGGGGGACTCAGCTCTTGATCCAGGGGGGATTGCATCCCGATTTGGATCTGGTATATTTTGAGAATCTCTTGCGCGATATTAAAGCTCATTACACTATTCACGTTCATTCATTTAGTCCTCCGGAAATATGGGATCTGGCAAACAAATCCCAGTTAAGTCTAGAAGAAGTTATCCGCCGTCTCCGAGATGCAGGCCTTGATTCAATTCCTGGCGGAGGGGCTGAAATCCTAGATGATCGTGTGCGTCAGCTAATTAGCCCTAACAAAATAAGGTGGCAACAATGGATGGACGTGATGACCATAGCGCACAAGCTGGGTATGAAATCCACTGCGACCATGATGTTCGGGCATGTCGAGACATTTGAAGAACGAATTCTACACATGATTCGTGTGCGGGAGGCTCAGGATCAAACCGGTGGTTTTACGGCGTTTATCCCTTGGAGTTTTGCACCAACGAACACAGAACTCGGGGGAGAGGGAAGTACAGGGGTTGAGTACCTGCGGACACTTGCGGTAGCACGCCTGATGCTCGATAATGTCCCTAATATCCAAGCGTCGTGGGTTACCCAAGGGGCAAAAATGGCGCAAGTTGCTTTGCGCTTTGGGGCTAATGATTTTGGCAGCACTATGTTAGAAGAAAATGTAGTTCGGGCTGCTGGCGTGCAAACACGGGTTCCGTTACAGGAGATTATTCGATGTATAGAAGATGCCGGTTATCAAGCTGTCCAACGCAATACGCACTACGAGTGGCTTAAGGAGTACGGGAAGGAAGTGTAGGCGGATGCGGAGGCGCAAGCGACAACACGATGAGGGCAATTTGCCGTTAATGGAACATATCATGGCTTTGCGCAAAGTACTGATTATCGCAGCTTATTCCATTGCAATAGGTACCATTATCGGATGGTTCATTAGTGATCAGGCCTACGCCTATTTAGCACGTCCAGTAACCCAGTTGAAGACGATCATGTTCATTACTACAACGCCAATGGAACCAATGTTAGTTAAACTGAAAGTTTCCATGTTCATTGGTGTAGCTCTAGCGCTCCCGGTCCTTATGTGGCAGATTTGGAGTTTTGTGCTCCCCGCTTTAAAGCAAAATGAACGGAAGTATTTATATATTACTGTTCCCAGCTCGGTACTTCTCTTTCTTGGTGGAGCAGCCTTATGTTTCTACCAAGTACTACCTATTGGAATCAAGTTTTTGATGAATCCTGGTGGCGGGAGTATTCAAGCGACACCTTTTTTGACCAAAACGTCTTACTTAAGCTTTCTTATAACGTTTATCTTAACATTTGGGGTGGTGTTTCAACTACCAATTGTCTTATTGATTTTAATTCGCATAGGAGTTTTGTCCCCTAAGACGTTAGCCAAAAAAAGACGTTGGGCTATCTTGGTGATTATCATCTTGGCGGTTGTAATTTCCCCAACGCCAGATCCGTTGACACAACTTCTCATGGCTGGACCAATGTATCTCCTCTATGAAATTAGCATCTGGTTAGGGTATCTCGTCGCTCGCAAACAAGAAAAAAACCTAGCTTCGAAGTGAACTCGTTCAGCTAAAGCTGGACATTGAAACTTCGGTGGGGGATTCTACCCCCACCGAAGCAGAACATAGAACACCCACTTATAGAAGTGGGTGTGTTGAACGAGGATAAGGGGGGCAAGGACATGGGTTTTACAGAGATTGTCTTAATTATGGCTATTGCTCTTATTTTATTTGGACCTGAGGATTTACCCGATATCGCTCGGACGATAGGAAAAGTAGTTTTTGAAATTCGCAAAGCAACCCATGAATTGACCAAAGAATTTCAAAGCTCAATGGATGCCCCAGCTAATGTCCTAAACAAAGCATTCGAACAGACGATTTCCTCATCTGTAGTCGAGCAGAAAACACCGACACCTCAAAATGAGGCGGAAGATCCTAGAACTGACGAGAAATTATTAACGTACGAGGATGAAATCCCGGATGACCCACTGGCGGAACTACCGTTAGATATGGTATCTTATGAAGAAAAGGGTGCAAGTAGGTGAACCGCTTTTGAAACAACTCTGGCTCTTCAATCAGATAAATTCAGATCTGCAACGGGTTGAAAAGGAACTGACAAAATTTGTGGAGACGGATTATCCGATTCTCCAAGATTCAGCTGTCCATTTATTAGCTGCCGGAGGAAAACGACTACGCCCGGCGTTTACGCTCCTAGCAGGGAAATTCTATGGCTATTCCTTGGAAAAGTTGATGCCGGTGGCTATGGCCTTAGAGCTTATCCATATGTCTTCACTAGTCCATGATGATGTCGTAGATGCGTCAATGACCAGAAGAGGACGACCGACAGTTAAAGCTAACTGGGGCAATATAGTTTCTGTGGAAACCGGAGATTATTTATTTGCTAAATCATTGGTACTTATTGCTAAGATTGATCATCCGGAGGTTGCCCGTATTTTAGCAGAAATCAGCGTGGAAATGTGCCAGGGGGAGATTCAGCAGATTAAATCTTCCTTTGATGTTGAGCAAACTATAAAACAGTACTATTATCGTATCAAACGTAAAACTGCCTTATTAATCTCCGCTTGTTGTAGAATAGGGGCTTTGGTTTCGGGAGCTCCCCGGCGTCAGGTGTGGGCAATGGGTGCTTATGGGCATTCCCTAGGAATGGCCTTTCAGATTGTCGACGATGTTCTGGATATAACCGCCAAGCCCTCCGAATTTGGGAAACCGATTGGGGGAGATTTGCGCCAGGGTATTATGACGTTACCAATGATCCTGGCCCTTAAATTATCACAAGGGTCTCCAAGATTACCGGCGTTACTAGGGAAGATGGACAAGACGGATCATGAAGTATCGGAGACTATTGAACTTATAAAGATCACAGGAGCTATCGATGAGTCTATGCAACTGGTCGACTTATATGTGAAGAAGGCTAAAGGGCATCTTAAGGAGCTTCCTAAGGTTCCAACACGTAAAGCGTTAGAGGAATTAGCTGAATTTATTCGAGTACGAAAGTTTTAGTTCTAGTATACTCTCGACTAGAAAAAATCTTTCGAGTATTTAAAAGATCGCGAGGAACAATGAAAAGAACCTTGTAATTGCTGGGATTACAAGGCTCTTTTTTTTGTTCCTTTTTGGATCCGCGTAGTGATTTTCATTAGGAACTTTGCCCTCGAACCTTTAGAAAGTAGAAATTAAAGTATATAGATAGTTTTAGTGTGATTTATACCACATATTGGGTTAGTTGGGGTATATTCAAAACTATTAACATGTGCTAAAATTAAGTCGAAATTGTGATTATTATGTCAAGAAAACAAACAATATTAAAATAAATGTCGAATAATATCGAATCACATAAGAAGACGGAGGTCACCAAATGATTTTCAAGAAAATGGGGAGCAGGGTCAAACAATCTTTGGCTAAGATCACACGCCTTTTTACCGGCGGGAAGAAGAAATTGTTAAGCTTTAACCGCAAACAACTGTTGTTGATCGGTTTAGGAGGTGTTGTAGGGATTTCCTTGCTAACCGGAGCAGCCTTAAAGGTTACATCGACACCGCAATTCTGTAGTAGTTGCCATGAAATGACGCCTGAAGTCGCTACTTGGCAAGTCAGCTCACATTCTAAGGTATCTTGTGTTGCTTGTCACATAGAACCGGGAGCCAAGAGTTTAGTAAAGCATAAAATAAGTTCCCTTAATCAATTATTTGAACACATTACAGGCACAGTTCCTGATCCAATTATAATGCCCCATCCCATAAAAAATGAGTCGTGTATAGAATGCCACAGTATGGCACGAAAAGTAACGTCATCAGGAGATATTCTTATCCCTCATGAAAAACACCTTGCGCAAGGGATTTCCTGCGTGGCTTGTCATGCCGGCGTGGCCCATGGTTTTGTTGCCGAACGGGGCTTGAACGGGGAAAAAGATTTTTCGACTTGGACCAACGACAAGGCAGAAAAAGTAATGGCCTTTGATGAAACAAAGCTGGCTATGGAAGTATGTCTGAATTGTCATGAACAAGTGAACCAAGGGAAGAAGCCTTGGCTTGAGCATGAAGGGCTAGGTCAAACAGAAAAGCAGAGAATGGAAGAACAGGGACATCTGCAAAAACAGACGGCAAATGCCACTGATAAACTTTCTGAGCTCGACCAGGCCACAACAATCGCTACAGCTACTGTCAGCGAAATGCAGCCCCCTATGAATTGCAGTGCCTGTCACTCAGCAAGTATGACTCCCGATACCCATAAGAATGCTGGCTGGAAATCAACGCATGGAATTACGGCCAGTCAGAATGCTCTTAACTGTGCTTCCTGTCATTCACGTCAAAAAGAGCGAGCATTACTAACAAAGGATTCTGACGTTAAAGATTATGCCCGTAGCAACACATTTTGTGCGAATTGTCATGTGAAGAGGCCAGAGGGGCACTTAGAGAATAAACAAGCTTGGCTGCCGGCGCACCCCTTAATAGTACGTGATACTGGTCCAGCGAATTGTCTGACCTGTCATGATATAGATCAGCCAACGCTTAAGCCTCAATCTCCGTTAACCCAGCTTCCTGAGAAAGCTCTTCCAGGCCCGAATGCAGTCTACTGCAACCTCTGCCATTGGTTTAAAGACAATAAAGTAGAATATAAAGGGGAATGATAGATGGAAGGAGCAGGGATCTTCTCCTAGGTCTTCAATAAGGGTTGTATCCCTAGAATCACTAGGAGGAGGGCTGCTTGATGAGCAACAAAACATTTAAAATCAATAAGAAAATCTTTCTGATTTCTCTTTTTATTCTTGTAGGTTTAGTAGCCATCTTTTGGGGGACGTTTCAGAAAACATCCAGCAATGATTACTGCTCTTCTTGTCATATGATGAAGCCTGAAGTTTACACCTGGCAAGCATCGTCACATAGCCAAGTAGCCTGTGTTTCCTGTCATGTTGAGCCAGGGGTCATGACGAAAGTCAAGTATAAAATCTTTACTGTCAAAGAATTGATCGTGGCCCTTACTGGTAATTATGGGATCGCGATTACATCAACGACCCCGATTTCAGATGCAACTTGTACCCAATGTCACGATATGAATACACGTAAAGTGACCCCTTCAGGCGATCTGATTATCCCACACAACAAGCATACTGAATTAAGTGTGAGCTGTACTCAATGCCACACGGGTGTTGCTCATGGAAATATTGTGAAGCAGCGAGTGACCTTTAGAACAGATTATGCAAAATGGGATGAATCAATAGGGCAAAATATTATGTCAGATGTAACAAACCTTCGACCTGACATGGATGTCTGCATGAACTGTCACAAAATACGACAAGCGCCCCTGAATTGCAGCGCTTGTCATACGACCTCGATGACGCCGAGCAATCACAAGGAGGAAGCCTTTAAAAATGGGGCACACGGAGAAGAGGCGTCAAAGGACATCCTTTCCTGTGATTCCTGTCATTCCTATATGAGTAAGGAAAAAGTTGAAGTATCAAAAGAAAATCAAAGTGCTTTCCAGCAGTTCCTTTCCAAGGATAATGGCAAGCCAGCGACGATCTCGGTAAAGGACTATGCGAAAGCGAACACGTTTTGTAAAGATTGTCATGGTAAGCGTCCTCCAAGTCATGATGATGTTTTTCAGCAGAATCATGGGGTCTTAGCAGACCAAAACAAAGATAAATGTCTCACCTGTCATGATAACCAAACTAAGGGGGATGCCCCCGTTACGAAAATTACGTGTGGTTCCTGCCATCCCAGTACGCATAATAAGAACAATTGGAGACCAGGACACCCTATTGAACTTCCGGCAAATCCTAAAGTAACAGAATTATGTTATACCTGTCATACACAAGTATGTGCAAAATGTCACGGTGGAAAAAAGAAAAAGCAGTGAATAGCTAACAAAATGGAGGGGATTTACGATGTCAGTAACTAATCTGAGCATAAATCAAGAAGCCCTTGTTTCTCAAACGCCAAGCAGGGTGAAAAAGGTTAGAAAAGATAGTTTTACAAAACTACAAAGTGTTGTACTGATTCTTCTTACGCTGGTTATAAGTGTAGGTGGGTGGTATGGGGTTGGAAAGGTCTACTTTTGGAGCGACCTCGATATGAGACGGGTGGACGCTCAACTTGGTTACCTTCAACAGAAAGTCCAATCTGAACCGACAGATCCGAAGACTAGGGTTGAATTAGGTTATACGTATTTCTTAAAAGGGAAGAATGATCAAGCCATTCAAGAATTGAATCAGGCGTTGCTACTCGACCCGAAAAGCTTCGATGCCTATTACAATCTTGGCTTAGTAATGTTAAAAAAGGAACGAAATAATGAAGCCTTAGAGAATTTCCAGAAAGCAGTAGATCTTTCCCCAAAAGACTTTAAAGGGCATCTTCAAAAAGGAGTTGCGTATCGGAGTATGGGTATGTACAAAGAAGCAAATGTTTCATTGGCGCAAGCAAACAAATTGTTGCCCGGAAGCGCTGATATTATTTATGAAACGGGCAGAGTCGCTGAAGCTCAGGGACAAAATGATGCTGCGATAGAAATTTACAAAGAAGCGCTCTCTTATGATCCTCTGTTTAAGGAGGCACTAACAGCCCTGGAACGGGTAGAAAATAAATAAACACAATTAAATTGGGGGTGTGAGACCTTGAAAAAAAGAAAAGTCTACCTGAGTATGATAACAACCTTCGTTCTAGTTTCAGGTCTTTTTATGGCCTTGTTTCTAATTCGTGTTAATCCGATTGCCCTTACAGCCAGAACAATCAGTAAAAATGTCGCTCCGGTCTTTAGCCACATGATCTACGGTGGGTTTGGAGAAGAAGCTTTAAACAAACCGATGGATGTAGCTGAAATCAATCAGTTTATCTATGTTACGGATACCAATAACAAACGTGTTCAAGTCTTTGACCTTGCGGGAACTCCTATCTATAAGTTCGGTAAAGAAGGAGAAGGACCTGGAGAGTTCAAATTCCCATATGGCGTTGATGGTGATAGTCAAGGAAATGTCTACGTTTCGGATTTATACAATGGATGTATCTCTGTTTTTGATAGCAAAGGGAATTTTATTAAGTACTTTGCTGAGAAAGATCCTAATGAAAAGATCATCGAAGCACCCGGAAGTCTGAGAATTTCTGGAGATAAACTTTATGTCACAGATATCAAGAAAAGTAAAGTTCTAGTCTTAGATATGGAAGGAAAACTTATCAAGGAGATTGGAGAACTGGGCAAGAAGGAAGGGCAATTTCAAGCACCAAACGCGCTTACGCTCGATAAAGATGGCAACCTATTCGTTGTGGATACTGGAAATCAAAGAGTGCAGGTTTTTGACAAAGACGGTAAATTTGTGCGCTCCATCAACGGATCTACAAATGGCGTCGGCGATTCACTATTCGTGAACCCACGAGGAGTTGGGATTGATTCTAGTGGCATCCTCTACGTTGTAAGCAATCTCACCCACTTCATTTATGGGTTTGATACTAAGGACAATACTGGAAAGCAACTTTATACGTTTGGTGGTAATGGAGAATCCAATACACAGTTCTCTCTGCCGAATGGGCTCTATGTTGACGAAAATGACAACGTCTACATTACGGATACGTCGAATCAGAGAGTTGCTGTGTATAAGTAATAAGGATTCAACAAGGGTAATGCTTTTGAGAGGGGTGGGGCCTATAGGTAGGGCTTGGCTAGGCTAGGTAAGTATATTTTGAACTAAGAAGTTGTATTCGCAAAAAGAGGAGGATAACAGATGAAGAAAAGGTTTATAATCTCGGTGCTTGGACTTACCATGGCATTATCTTTATCAATGGCCAGTTTAGCTTTCGCTGCAAATGCTAATGGAGATGGAACTGCAGAAATTACGAATCCTGTAGTCTATCCTGTTGGCGACCAAATACCTAACGGTGATCTCAAAACAACTTTGGTTACCACTGACGAGGAGAATGACAATGGTCTAGGAAATGCCAACGCAACTGGAGTGGGTGTAGGTGGTCAAGCAGTTGATCCTACTGTAAACAAGGCTGCAGCAGGTCAGAGAACGCACGGAGAATATCAAAACAATACCAACTCCTGTGCAAGTTGTCACCAAACGCACACCGCGGCAAGCGAAAACTTGCTCTTCAAAAACGGCGTGTATGCAACCTGTTCAGCTTGCCATGATGGTACACTTGGTGTTTTAAACGTTTTCACAGGTTCCACAGCCGGAACGTTTGCTGGCACCGAGGATGGAAACGCCTCGATGCATTTGCCGACTGGTGCCATGGAAACGAAATCGGCACCTGGTGGTAACCATTCCGACACGACACCAACAGGCGGAGCTACAGGCTGGGAAGCAGAATTTACCTGCGCAAGCTGCCATTCTCCACACGGTTCTTACAGCGATCGTCTCCTTAATTTCAACCCGAACAGTATTGGTACTACTGATATGTACTTCGAAACAACAGTTGGGACTTATTTAAATGCAGACGGAACTCCATCTACTGACAATGTGCCTGTGAAAACTGGTGGTCTCAAAGTTGTTGGGGCAACGGTAGTCGACACTCTGCCAGCTGTAAGTGCGACCTCCCCAGAATACGTTGTTTACAAAACAATGTCCAACGATGCTAGTTTGGGAGCAAACGTAGTGCCTACTTCCCAAGAAGCGACACCCGTTAAAGTTATCGTTTTGATGAAGAAATCCGGAACTGCTTACGTTCGTGATATGACTCCTTGGATTAACGATTCCGCCTCAAGCGCTAGGGCTAAATGGACAATCTTTAAGGATGCTTTAGGCAAGTCGCCTGTGGATGCTGCAAAAAAAGATCTCCTAACGATTAAACTTGGTTTGGCCTATGTGAAGAACGCGGATCCTGCGACTACAACAGCACTTGATACAGTGGTCAAAGCGGATATTTCTCGTGCGGTCGTTGTCAAATTCGATTTCAACACAATTAATGCTGGAACCTTTAATGGTCTGCCAGTCAAACAAGTTGATATTAACAGCTACGACAATGCTGGATATGGTGTACAAATTGCTCAATTCTGCGCCTCTTGCCACACGGATTATCTTGCTAAATCCGGTAGCGAATCAGGCGTATGGTCCAAAGCGTTCCGTCACACCACGACTAGCGACACCTATACCTGCTTGAAGTGTCACTTTGCGCATGGTACAGACGTCAGTGTAATGCTGGATGCAAAAGATCAATCCCTTGAACAATTAACTACTTCTATGGGTGGTGCAGCTGCTGCAAAAGCATACCTGCTAGACACGAACCCGTCTTCGGCACTCAAACGGTACACCAACATGTCAGTTTGTTGGAAGTGTCATACCAGCTCACACTCTGGTGATATGATCAACAACACATTCGTAAGTGGTGTCAATTCAAGTGTTAAATCTTCTACTGAATTCAACACTCAGGGCACCGATCTTCCTAGCGGTTGGGTAGATCCTGATCCAACAACTCTTCCTTACGGCGTTACAGAATAATAACTAAGAAGTAGATGTCAGCGCCCGATGAAACCACCTGCCTAGCGCAGGTGGTTTCGCTAAAGTCCCTAACTAGATTTGAATCGTCCTCTTATTTAGTTGACTAATTACATGGAGGGGATATGTAATGGATAAACTAATCTGAAAGTGCACGAGTTATACGCGGTCTAATAATGGAAATTTGATCGATCTGTCCTGGGGAAGAAGGTTGAGGATATGTTTTTTGCACGATTAAGCCGACTCGCACGGGAAATTATTACCAAGAAAAAGCGCTTACTAATTGTTTTACTCCTAGTTCTGTTTGCCATTTTGAGCATTGGTGGCTACTGGTGGATGAAAACTCATCGGGGTCCCACGGTGGCGCCCTTAACGGCAGAAACAGTGAAGGCAGGCCTTCCACATTACCTATTCACAATCGATGGGAAAAGTAAAGCGACGGATGCCATCAACTCGGTTAAAGCACTTCTGGGACCGTTAGCAGTAGCGGT
>Ga0209639_1002709_pt1 | contig 13225 bp, 8 predicted proteins | sample EPASupsiteHSE605_FD_187268 | JGI IMG/M metagenome (GOLD analysis project Ga0209639, IMG submission 187268) | Bioremediated contaminated groundwater from EPA Superfund site, New Mexico - Sample HSE6-05 (SPAdes) (version 2) | ecosystem: Environmental > Aquatic > Deep subsurface > Groundwater >...
TCACACAAACGGGAAAATCAAAACAGAAAGAGTTTTGGGTGTTGACAATAATGAACTCATTTTCAAACAATATACTTACTCGGACAAGGGAGATATTCTACAGGTTGAATACAGAGATTCCGATGAAAACAGAGCATATACTACATTTCATGAATACAATAAGCAAAACCAGCATATCAAAAGCCGGGTTATCAACGACAACAATCAATTAATTGAACGATACGCATATCAATATGATGACAAAAATCAACTTATTGAATACATAGAAGAAACTGCTTTGCGTCTCCGTAAAATCATTCATGAATATGATGAAGCCGGGCGAACAATCCTCCAGGAAGAATACGATAAAAACGATTTACTGGTTTCCAGAAGTGAATTTGAATATGATGAAAACGGTTTACAGATTAGCAATAACACAGGAAACACCCGAACCGGGGAAAACTACATCCTGAAAGATGAATATGAGTTTTATGAATAAGATTTTCTATACATAGAATCTGTTTCGCAATAAAAGAAATTATCATTAAAAAAACTGTTAGCCGGATTTCTTCCAAATGAGAAATCCGGCTAACTTACGTTATAAACCCTTTGATTTTTTCAATATAAAACAAACATTCTGAAACTATTATTATTCACATGTTTAACTCATACATACAGCCTTAAAATCCAATTAAGGCTGAAAGCTATTATTTTCAGTTTACAGTATCTGGAATAAAAAGCCCCTTCAAAAAACGGAATACTTATACGTCAGATTTTTCGATTGCATACCCTTGTTCAACTTTTTCTACCCTAAATCAGCCCCATTTCAGACCTTGCGAGATTAATTTGTATTTTTGAAATAGTTTAAAGGTTTCAAACAAACGTGCTTTGGGATTGAAACGACACTTCCAGAAATTCACTGGTATTTATAAACTCGGTCGTTGACACTAGATGTGTGGAAAACAGAAATATCAGTAACAAAATTGAAGCCAAAAATTCACAAATTTAACACATAATTTCCTGATATTATATCATTTATAACTAATAACAAAAGTATAAAAACAAAATGGAAGCAGCTAAAAAAACAAACAAATTATTGTTGCCAATATTCATGTTGAGCGGAGGTGCAATACTAGGAATACTTAACCTTGTTTCAAACGTCTTCACTATAAGTGACTTCACAAAAGGATTTCTTGAAGGAATAGCCATTACTTTTTCATGCATGGGATTGTTCTATCTTATATTCACCCTCATCAAATATAAAAAGTGATAACTTAACTCCATTCTAAATTTGATACTGTAAAAAATAATTTCCCCCCTTTTATGTAAAGAATACGTCTGCAACATTGCAAACACTTAACCCCAATTACTATCTATATTGCATATTATCTTTCCAATGTGAAAACAGTTGCAATTACGAATATATATTTACCTCCAGCAATTATGAAAAATTATATATGTATATTTTTGTTTCTCATTGTATCTTATTCAAGCTCATCAGGTCAAAAAGTAGAATACTCTGTTGATACAAAAAAAATAATTTATTTAAATGAAGATTCAGTCATTGAGAAAGTGGAACTTTATGATTCTAAAAATGTATTGATTCAACTCGACATATATGACACTGCCAGAAATTGTGTTATAAAAACTTTTTTCCCTAATGGCAACCTAAAATCAATTGAAAAAGTAGATTCAGCAATGTACACTGAATATCATACTTGTTTTTTCAAAAGTGGTGATACAAGCTACATTGCTAAAGATAACTATTTAAATAGTTCCTGGTATTATAAAAATAATAAAATTAAATTAAAAAAAATATATACTGAACATAAAAATTCAAAATATCGTATTGAGAGACTTTATTATTATAAAAATGGAAATTTAAAAAAACGCGAAGTTGACTCTATCTGTTACTCAGAATACTATCGTAGAAATGGAACTATAAAACAAACAATAAGATGTTATTACACAAATTTATTTTTCATCACTCATAATAGTAATAAAGTATTCGACTCTATTATTAATAATAACAACACAGATGCAATATATGACATTATGTGCTTTAATAAATATAATAAATTACAAAAAAGAACAATTAGGTTATACAATATGAAATTACTACAATGGAAATATTTTCTAAATGGAAATCTGAAACGATTCTCTAAATGGAATTGTCAATCAATTAGATATTCAAAAAAGCATTATAAATGAACAACTTATAAATCGCCCCAACAACTACCAGAGAAGTCTCATTAACATTTGTAATCCGCCATGTATTGATCAAGCATAGTCTACAAAAACAACCATCTCTGCTAATTAGCAACAAAGTAAAATATTCCATCGTTTTTTATTATCTTAAGACATTCTGTTTCCTGCTTGAAATTCAACTTTTTAAGGAGTGATTAACTATTGACGTTCATTTCAATCAGACAAACGAGACAAAACTTTTCAATCTTTTTCAATCCCCCTCAATCATCCATTCACCCCAAAACTCCGCAAAGCAAAAGGAATGAATCAAAAGAGAAAATCAGAATATCTTCGGATATTTAGCCGGATTTACCTCATGCATTATATTATACACCGACTCAAATACGTCTTCGGCATTTGGATTTGAAAAGTAATCTCCATCTGTGCTATAAGCCGCACGATGTTCTTTTGCAGTAAGTGTTTGAGGAGCTGCATCCAGATACACCCATCCGTTTTGTTCTTCGAGAACCTTCTGCATCATATACGATGTAGCACCTCCGGGAACATCTTCGTCAAAGAAAAGTATTTTATTGGTTTTTTGTAATGATTTTACAATTGTATGATCCAGATCGAACGGCAATAAGCTCTGAACATCAATCAATTCACAGGAGATACTGAATTCCCGCAGTTGCTCCACTGCATCCTCTGCTATCCGGACGCAGGAACCATAGGTCACAATTGTTACATCAGACCCTCCGGTAAGAACTTCTGCTTTTCCGGCCGGAACGGTAAATTCTCCAATATTTTCCGGCATTTTTTCACGCAGGCGATACCCGTTCAACGGCTCAATAATCAGAGCTGGTTCATCAGATTTCAGCATCGTATTGTAGAAGCCTGCAGCCTGAGTCATATTACGGGGAACAAGCACATACATTCCTCGCACGGAGTTTATAACCATACTCAGCGGAGACCCTGAATGCCAGATACCTTCCAGGCGATGGCCACGTGTACTGATAATCATGGGCGCTTTTTGTCCTCCTTTGGTTCTGTATAGAAGCGTTGCCAAATCATCACTCAATGTTTGCAAAGCATAAAGCAGATAATCAAAGTATTGTATTTCCGAAATCGGTCTAAAGCCACGCATAGCCAATCCAATTCCCTGTCCTACAATTGTTGCTTCACGTATTCCTGTATCAAATATACGGTGTTCACCATATTTTAGCTGAAGCCCTTCTGTAGTTTGATTAACCCCTCCTATTTTTCCGACATCTTCACCAAACATCACCAACTCCGGATGTTTTCCAAATTGATAATCAAAATTTGCCCTTAGAATTTCACGACCGGGAACCTGCCGAGAATTGGCTTCGTATTCGGGTTTCACTTCTTTAATTTTCAATGCACTCCATTCTGTTTCACTGTATAGATGCGAACTATAGCGCTCTACGCCTTCTTTCATTTCATTTTCGAGCCAGGCTGTAACATTTTTTTTCAGCGAATTATTTGGATTACTGCACTGATTGCAAATAAGTCGTAAAATCTGGCGGGCAGAAGAAATAATATCTTTCCGAATTGGCTCACCAATAAACTTTAAGTCCTGTTTTATTTTTGCAATTTTGTGTGTTTTTGCACAATTACAATCGGTTATATTGCAAAGATCTAAAAAAGCATCGCGTTTTTCTTTCAGCGGTTGCATATAATGCTCCCAGGCATTTTTCCGGGCATCCTTTGCACGCTGAATGGACTCCTTTTCAATTGCATCCAATTCGTCACCACTTGCCAGATTTTGAGATAAAATCCATTCTCTCAACTTTTTAATTCCATCAAAATCTGTTTCCCACTGTAAACGTTCAGGAGATTTATATCGTTCGTGCGAACCAGAAGTTGAATGACCCTGAGGTTGAGTACATTCAGTAATATGAAACAAAACCGGAATGTGTTTTTCGCGACATTGACTAATTCCCTCTTCATACACTCTGCACAATTCAGGGTAATCCCAAGCTTTTGCTTTATAAATGAGAAAACCGGGAATTTTCCCGTCCGTTTCAAAACCTTTCAATGCTTCGGAAATATTGCTTTTGATGGTTTGATGATCCCGGGAAACAGAAATTCCGTAACCGTCATCCCAAACTGACATTGCCAGTGGCACCTGTAATACTCCGGCGGCATTAAGGGTTTCCCAGAAATGACCTTCCGATGTACTGGCATCTCCAATCGTTCCAAAAGCAACTTCATTTCCATGAAGGGTAAATTTTGAAAATTGTGGCAATTGACCATTTTGACGATATAACTTCGATGCCAGTGCTAAGCCTAGCAAACGTGGCATCTGTCCGGCTGTAGGAGAAATATCTGCCGACGAATTTTTCTGTGCAGTAAGGTTTTTCCACTCACCTTTTTCATCCAATGAACGTGTTGCAAAGTGATTGTTCATTAAACGTCCACCATTACCAGGATTTGCCTGAATATCAGTATCACCGTAAAGCTGGGCAAAAAATTCTTCAGGAGAAAACAATCCGGCAGCCAACATCAAGGTTTGGTCACGATAATAACCTGAACGCCAATCTCCTTCACGAAAAACTTTTGCCAATGCAAGCTGCGGAATTTCTTTTCCGTCACCAAAAATTCCAAACTTTGCCTTGCCACTTAAAGCTTCTTTTCGCCCTAAAATACTAAGCTGGCGACTAATGTTTGCAATTCGGTAATCATTCAATATTTCTTCTTTCGCAAAATTTCGATAAGTGTTTGCCTGGATTTTCTTTGAAGCCATTTTTTTGAATATTTCTTATTGGAGTGTAATCAATTAACAATATTGTGATTCCCGATTTTTAAATACTTCAGGAAGGAAGTAAGTGGGCATTTCCTCTATAACAAAAGATTGGAACAAAGGTTTATCACAGCGAAAAGAACATTAAAACTGTCACCCGATATCATTTTCTATCGACTAAACAGAATCAAAATACTCATCTGAACCATCCGAAAAATAAGAACTCCCAATAAACATTCATAAAAGGGAAGTTGTTATACAGATCAGCTTACAACAGTAAACTTAAAAAACTACAAATCAATACGTTTTAAATCTAACTAATTAAATACATTAAATTTCTTCTACCCTGTTCAGACACAGGCTCAAAGGAGATTTAAGAAATTATTTTATTGTTAAATTTGAATGTCGTATCTTTGTATGTTTGAATGTGCTTATCATGACATCAATTGCATTTCAAAACAACTGATTTCAAAACACATACTAATATAAAAACACATGAAATACGCTTTACTTGCTATGGTTCTTTTTGCCGGAATTTTTTTTTCATCCTGTGAAAAAGATCCGGGAGAGGGAGGAAATGCCTCTGTTTATGGAAAAATTATTGTTCGTGATTTCCGTAATGACGGAACATTTAAAGAACAATACCCCGGCATAGGCGAAAACGTCTATATCATCTACGGAACTGGAAATGTTCCCAATGACAACATTAAAGCAGGCATTGGAGGTTCCTATGAATTTAAATATCTCAGAACCGGAAAATATAAAATTTATGCGCTTTCTGAAGATTCGACCAAACAATCAAATGCCTTATATACAGTAGTAAAGGAAGTAGAAATCAAGGATAATGATCAAAACCTTGAAGTTCCGGCAATTGTAATCTACAAGTAATTACAAGTTCCCTGATGAAGGATTCCGTTACACAAGAAATAGAAAAAACACTCAAAATCTTCAAACCCATCAATCTGGAAGATATGGACAGGGTTCGTTTGATGAATCGTGTTGAATCTAAGTTTGTGTTCAGAAACGACCAACTTCCCTATTTTCTTTCCCTCGCAAAGGACTATTATAAAATACTGGATATCAATGGGAAAAGAACCAATTTATATAACTCTCTCTACTTCGATACACTGCAAAATACACTCTATTTAAACCATCATAACGGTAAAGCTGACCGATACAAAGTCCGATACAGGCTGTACGAAAACACCAACGATTGTTTTTTTGAAATAAAACACAAAACAGCCAAAAACAGAACGATCAAAAACAGAATCAGAGCAACGGAAATTGACTCTTCTATCTCGAAAATCGGAGAAAAATTCATTATGGAACAATCTGATTTGGATCCAACTTCTCTGAAACCGATGATTCAGGTTTTCTACACTCGTATTACGCTTGTTAATTACGTTGAAAACGAACGAATTACCTTTGATTACAATTTGAGCTATCAGAAAGAGGGGGAGATTATTGATATTCCACATCTGGTAATTTGTGAGATGAAACAGTATAAATCGTTTCCATCTCCATTCTCAAAAATTATGGCCGACCATCATGTTCGCAGAGATGCAATAAGCAAATACTGTCTTGGGGTCATAAAACTAAATAAATCAATAAAATACAATAACTTCAAAGCTAAATTAATGTACATAAACAAACTTTGCTATGATTAAGAAATATCTACCCATTTTCATTTTACTGGTATTCGGATTTCTATCCGTATCAGCCCCTGTACTATCTCTGGCTCAAAACCATATCCAGGATATAAATGATACTGCGCAGAAGGTAAAAGAATGTGATGTACAGGTAAATACAAAGTTTTTCATCAATTTATTGATTAACATATCTACGCTTATACTGATAATCGCCCTCATTTATTATCCGAACAATCGGCAAAAAGAAAATATATTCACCTTTTTCATGTTCAACCTGATGATTTTTATGCTCACATTTTTGCTGGGCAAAATTCAGATATCGATGGGAGCTGCATTTGGAATGTTTGCAGTATTCAGCATGTTACGCTACAGAACAGAAGGTATTTCGATGAAAGATATGACCTATTTGTTCATTTTCATTGCAGTAGGATTAATCAGTGCCGTTAACCTTGTCTTTTATGAGCTAATCATCATAAATTCAGTGATTATACTCTTCACATACATTTTGGATGGAAATTTTTTCTTCAAAAACGAACATTCAAAGCTTATCGAATATGAAAATATTGACCTGATTACACCAGAGCATTATGATTCATTACTCAACGATTTAAGAACTCGTACAGGATTAAACATTCACCGTATTCATATCGAAAAAATTAATTTTTTACGAGATACTGCCTTTATAAAAATCTATTACTACGAAAGCAACACTAGAAAGTAAGCTACGCTATCATAATCAAGCAGATAATAATAGATTGAAGATGCAAAAAAAAATTCCGGTCTTACTCCTTATTATGACAAGCATTTTTGCCATAGAACACACTCAGGCTCAGGTAAATGATGCCGGATTATGGATAGGTGCAAATGTAGAAAAAGAACTTTCAAAAAAAGTAAATGTAACTCTCTCGGGGGAGCTTCGTTATTATGAAAACATTTCAGAATTAGGAGCCGGGCTTTTTGATGCAGGACTTGTATATAAGTTCAACAAACACCTGAAATTTTCTGCAAACTACAGGTTTGCACTCAAAAGACAATTGAACAATGAATATAATTCTTATCATCGATATTTCTTTGACTTAACATACAAGTATAATCTCAAGCCTTTTTCTTTTCTGTTCAGGACAAGGTTTCAGTCGGCATATTCAGAAATAGGAAACAGAGATGGTATCTTTGCAAGTGATTTCTATTCAAGAAATAAGATCACTGTAAAGTATGGTATAAAAAAGAAAATAGATCTCTATGGATCACTTGAACTTTTTTCGCCATTATGGAACAAACAAAACATCTTCCGTGATGAAGCACGTTATACATTTGGTGTTGAATATCAGATAAACAAAAAGCAAAGTCTGGATGTATATTATATGATTCAACGCGAATATGAAGTAAAAAATCCTTTAACCGAGTACATAATCGGATTATCATATAACATTGAATTTTAAAACCTTACGCATAAATACTTTTTAATACTTTTCTGAAGAAAGGAGCACAAAATGAAATATATATATCTTTCGCTTGTATTAATTATCCTGCTCATACAGCCGGTTTTCAGTCAGTTAAAAATCAATGAAATTCAAACAGCCAACGCTAAAACCATTTTAGATGAAGATGGCGACAACGAAGACTGGATTGAAATCATCAATACCGGGTCAACCGCACTTAATCTCGAAGGATATGGACTAAGTGACGATCCTTCGTCACCTTTTAAATGGGTATTTCCAAAAATCGAGATTGGTCCTCAGCAAAAAATGCTTTTGTTTGCATCCGGTAAAAACAGGTCTTCGTCTGTAAATCACTGGGAATCTCTTGTAAATGCTACCGACCAATGGAAATATAAAGTTGGAAGTTCCTCTATTAGCGACAGTTGGAGAGACCTTTCGTTTAATGATGGATTATGGTCGTTGGGAAATGGTGGAATTGGTTATGGTGATCCGAACTTAAACACGGTTATCTCGGGTGGTTCCGGTACTATCTCTTTATTTATGAGAAAAGCCTTTTCGGTTATTGATACTTCCAAAATTGCAAGTATGATTTTTAGTATCGACTATGACGATGGCTTTGTAGCCTACATTAATGGAGTGGAAATAGCCCGAAATAATCTGGGATCGTTAATACCGGCATGGAACAAATATGCATTTGTAGAGCATGAAGCCAAAATGCCATCGGGAGGAAAACCTGACAGTTTTGTTTTTACGGCAAATCAAGTGCGTCAATATTTAAAAGAAGGAACGAATGTACTTGCAGTACAGGTTCATAACCAACCAACAGGCACAAGCGACATGACTGCATCCCCCTTCCTTTTTGTAGGAATGACTACTTCCGGAAACACCTATTCAGCACTGCCATCATGGTATGTAAATCAACAAAATCATTTACACACCAATTTCAAAATTGACTCCGATGGCGAAACAATCGTTCTAACCAGTCCGGCAAATATTACCCTCGATTCACAATTTTCGGGAAATTTGTTGCCGGCAGATTGTTCTATGGCAAGAATTCCTGACGGAAGTAACAGTTGGTGCCTTACATTACCAGGTACCCCTGATGCTACAAACAATCTAAACGGATGCTTTTCCGGACAAATCAGCAAACCTACTTTTTCACTTGCTCCTGGAATGTATCAAGGGACACAAACAGTATCTATTTCTTGCAGTGAACCAAATGCCACAATTCGTTATACACTCAATGGAGACGCTCCTTCAATAATGTCGCCGGTATATTCTAATCCGGTTATCATTGATACAAGCAAAGTATTAAAAGCAAAAGCATTTAATGTACAAGGCAAATTACCAAGCCCGGTAGCTACAGCTACATATTTAATAAACGAAAGCACAACCCTTCCTGTCGTCTCCCTGTCGATGGATTCATTTGATTTATGGGACTGGGGCCAGGGCATTTATGTAATGGGACCAAATGCAAGTACGACAAGCCCTTATAAAGGCGCAAATTTTTGGATGAATTGGGACAGAAGTGGATACATCGAATACTTTAATCAAAATGGGGATCTACAATTTTCGACTGCATGTGATTTAGGTATATATGGAAATTATTCCCGTTCAAAACCTCAGAAAAGCTTTGTTGCAAAAATGAGATCATGGTATGGTGCTTCTTCCTTAAACTATCAGCTATTTGAACAACGGAATGTAAATAAATTCAAAAGCTTCGTATTGAGAAATGCAGGTTCCGACTGGATGTATTGTCATTTTATTGATGAGATGATGCACGATTTGATGTTTAAAGAAAATATTTATGCCACTGCCAGTAAACCTGTAATTGCCTTCCTCAATGGAAAATACTGGGGTGTTTATCACCTCCGCGAACGAAATGATGAAGATTTTCTGGAATCCATTACGGGCATAAAAGCAGATAGTATAGATGAGATAAAAGCAAGTAGTGATAATACCGTAACAAATGGAACAATTGAAAAATACAACCAACTAATTGACTATGTGAACAGTGTTCCATCGTTTGCAAATCAGGCAAGTTATGATAGTATTCAAAAATGGATTAACATTGATAATCATACAACCTACTTTGCCACCGAAATTTATTCCGGTAATGATGATTTTACAGGAGAATGGACCAATAACATCAAACTCTACTATCCAAGAGTTAACGGTGGTAAATGGAATTATATGCTTCATGATGTAGATCAGGGATTGCTTTTGACAAACAGAAATTCTCTTGACTCAACCATCAATCCTTCTGCAGCAAATGATCATTCTGCTATTCTCAGAAGATTATTAGAAAACACAAACTATAAACAACTATTCATCAACAGGTTTGCAGATTTATTAAATACCTATTTTACGCCTGCATCAATGAATGCCCAAATAAGCAAATACAGAGACAAAATCAGTGCTGAAATGCCAAGGGCGTTCAATCGTTGGAGACCCGAAATGAGTTATCCTGCTGACACTTCTGACTGGCATAATGCAATACAGGACATTCGCAATTTTGTAAATTTACGGACATCTATTGTTCGCAGTCATATTCAACAACGATTTGGCTTAAGTAATCAGGTTAATTTAACCCTAAATGTATTTCCGGAAGGAACCGGTAAGATCAAAATAAATACAATTGTACCGGATACCTTTCCATGGACTGGTGTTTACTTCAACGGAAATCCTGTAACAATAACGGCTGTTCCTGAACCGGGCTATACATTTGATTACTGGGAAGAAAACAACTCGTATCCTGCTCCATATTATATACAATCCATAACCCGAAACTTTACTACACACGACTTTTTATATGCTCATTTTAAAACAGCTCCGGATATTACAATTACCGAGTTAAATTATAATTCAGATTCAACTAAAAATCCGGGAAACTGGATTGAATTTAAAAACTACGGTTCCATTGCAATGAATATTTCGGGATGGAAACTTAAAAAAGTACAAACCAACCAGCTCTATACTATTCCAAACGGCACAAATCTTAACGCCGGACAATACATTGTATTCGTAGAAGATACTGCACGTTTTGATGCAATTCACCCGGGAATATCAAATCGCATCGGAAATATCGGATTTGGGTTTAGTAACAAAAGCTGCGAACTTCAGCTTCTGAATAATGTAGATAATATTATTAAGACTGTTCATTATGCCGATTCACTACCCTGGCCCGACTGCGCTGATGGCTATGGAAGAACATTAGAACTACTGAATGACACTTTAAATCCGAACTTAGCTGCAAGCTGGCAATGTGGATGTATGATGGGCTCTCCAGGTTCTGCTCCTACTCCATGTATTGAAACTATTATTTTCAGTGAAGTTAATTACAACTCGTTAACAATCCCTGCTACTGCAGATGCCGGCGACTGGGTTGAACTCAAAAATATAGGATCTACTCAGGTTAATATTGGAGGATGGACTTTTAAAGATGGTGATGATACCCATACATTTTTGATTCCTGCAAATACAATGATCAATCCGAATCAACACATTACTTTAGTTGGAAACTGGACTCTCTTTAACACGAGATTTCCTCAGGCCGGTAATAAAATTGGCGCCTTTGGCTTTGGATTAAGTGGCAATTCGGAAGCAATCAGGCTTTTTGATCAGAACGGGAAAATATATTTCTCCATGCTTTATCATGATTCCGGAGCATGGACAGATAGTGCCGACGGACAAGGATACACACTCGAATTAAAATACAATATAGCAAATCCGAATCTGGGCAGCAGTTGGTTTGCGGGTTGTCCGGGAGGCTCTCCAGGTCAACCTTACACTCCAAACTGCGCAATATCTTCTATTGACGACAAGCCAACCGTAAATCCGGTTAGCATCTATCCAAATCCTGTAAGCGAACAACTTACAATACAATTAAATATTCCTGACAACCAAAAAACTCTCTTCCAACTATTTGATATTGAAGGAAGATTATTAGCCTCTGTTCCGCTTCAAAATAGCGTAACCACTATTCCGGTATCAAGTTACCAGGCTGGCTTATATTTCTATAAAATACTAAAAGATAATATCATAACAAACACCGGTAAAATTATTATTCAATAATGTTTTCTAAGAGCGAAAAGCGAAGTATCCCCTCAAAGTGATCTTTGTCCACTTTGGGGGGATTTTTGGAAAGTGAAACGTAAAAAGAAGGCAGAAGTTAGATGTCGGAATTCCAATTCACGTTTTCACGCTTCTAACTCCTGAATTCTTCCTCACCTTCCCACCACCAGCTTCCCTACTTCTTTATGTGTAGTATTAGTGAGCAGGATAAGCTGGTATGTTCCCGGAAGAAACCGGCGAACATCCAGTTGCATAGTTGTTTCACCTTCCGGCCATGGATAGGATATTGTTTCTTTACCAAGGGTGCTAAAGATAAGCAGGCTTGCATTGTGATATGCTTGTGTAGCGGTTATGGTTGCCTTCTCTATTGCAGGGTTTGGGGTGATGCTTAGCTCTTTAAGGGTTAATGGTTCTTCGGGTTCTTCCATCCCTACGGCTGTAGAACAGGGAGTATCAATACATCCATTGGCATCGGTAGCAAAAAACCATGAATAATTATAATACGGTGATGGACCTACATACACACCACATCCTGCGATTCCCCCTTCCTTATATTCAACAACATCATCAATACGAATGGTAACATATTGCGGTGATATATGGAAAAATGCGATCTGGTGACTGGCATTTACTTTAAGGTAATAATAACGTGTAAGTGTATTGGCTCGTCCTGCTATAATACATTCCCCTTTTGAGGTAACCCTGAATGCACCGGTGAAGCTGGATATGTAACTCCCGCTAAGGTTATAGGTTGTATCCCATAAAACACCGCCATTTACAGGGTCTAATTTTTGCAGTTTTAACCCGTACAAATTCATCCCGATCAGGGTATCCATTGCAACCATTATGGCAGAGTCCGGCATGGGTTCTACTCCTCTTGCGATACAATCGGAATTATACGGTTTTTGCCATAAAACTACTCCTGCCGTATCTAAACAAAGAACAGTATTTTTCCCGTTATGCGTTCCAAATAATACGATATTATCATTGTATAACGGAAAACCATCTATCAGGTTATAGGCTGGAACTGTGTCTAAAATATTCCGCTCCCAAAGTATATTCCCGTTTTTAGCAGCCTTGATAATATTAATATATGACTTATTCGTGCTGTTACTGTGTCTCCAACCACCCCCGAT
>Ga0209639_1002710_pt1 | contig 13219 bp, 9 predicted proteins | sample EPASupsiteHSE605_FD_187268 | JGI IMG/M metagenome (GOLD analysis project Ga0209639, IMG submission 187268) | Bioremediated contaminated groundwater from EPA Superfund site, New Mexico - Sample HSE6-05 (SPAdes) (version 2) | ecosystem: Environmental > Aquatic > Deep subsurface > Groundwater >...
GGTGAAAGAACAAATCCTTCAACTGTAATTCCTGAAAGCTTGGTGTTTTTATTAAGAGCCGCAGTTGTTGTTGTCGTTGTTGGTGCATTAGGATCCTGTGCTCTGGTTATAGAAAGAACATAGGTCTTTGTTGCTCCGCCCTGTGCCGTAACGATAATTTTTATTGTATTTGTACCAACAGCAAGCTTTGTGCTACTTATAGATACTTTTGACGATGGGTCTTCTGTCAATCCTGATATGTCAAGCTTGTCTACAGAAAAGTCAACAGACGCTGTGTACTTTGTTACTGAAGGGTTAAATGCCGGTGTAAGTGTTGCATTTTTAGCTACTAAAGAACCTAAATTTGCGTTGCCCGTTTTAGGAGTTGTTGTTTTGACAGGTGCCGTTGTTTTAACTGGTGCTGTTGTTTGTGGTGGAGCTGTTGTTGTAACTGGTGCTGCAATTGTTGCACTATATGTTGCAGATGTATTTGCTTCCGCACCTGCATCCGTCGCCTGAACATCATTAACAGATACACTAATAGGTGTTCCAGTAGCTAGCGAAGAAGCCACATTAAAAGTTACAGAGAACAAAGCTCTGCTTGAAGTTATAGGATGAGTCATGTCACCATCTTCTGTGAAAAAATTTGTTCCACTAAGAGAGAAATTCCATCCGCTTGCTGCACTTGCTGAGCTTACATATGTTAGCTTTGATGTGTCATAACTTATTTTACCCGAAACAACTGAAAGACCTTGTTTCCCAGGAGTTATATCTGAAGCACCAATGTTGAAATAAACAGTTATTCTATCTCCTGCTCTTACAGTACTTGGCCCAGACACACTCGAAGAAACAGATAAGGCAAAAGTGTTAATCGGTAATACAACCGCAACCAATAGCACTACCGTTGAAAGTATTGCTGCAATTTTTTTCATGATGTTTTCCTCCATATAAATTGGTTAGTTGTTAGATAAGGTTTTGCCTTTAAGCTTTGCCTTTATCCGTTAAGAAATTGTTCTTTTAATATTCCATAATCTAAAGCACTGATTCCATTACTGTCGTTCATATCACTCGCAATAAAAGCAATTCCCGTAAGAGTTGATCTTTGAAGAAGATGTTCTTTAATTTGGGCTAAATCCAAAACAGAAATTCTTCCATCTCCCATTCCTGTTGAACCACCTCCAGCAATGTCCCCTTTAATAATTACTGTAAATTCCTGCTTTACAGTTTCGCCATCCATAATCTTAACTACAAATCCTGTTCCAACGGTAGCTGTATTAGCCTGTACAATACCGTTTTTGCATATTTGTACAAATTGACCTTCATTAATATTCGCCTTAAATTGTTCTACTGTTGTCGCTGTTGAAACATCAGTAATAATTTTTTTGTTTTCGCCACCTATGGTAACGTCTTCAACCTCATATGTACTAGAAGTTATATCATCTGGAGCTGCAAGCGTAATAAAAAAGTCAACACTTGCTGTAAGCGCTTGTACTCTTCCAGCAGCTATTTTAGATGCTTCAGTTTCTGTCGCCTCCACCTTAACAAGAACATACTTTGAAGATGGTGCATATGATTTTGATACATCAATTGATATATCTGTTTCGCTATTATTGTAAAGCTTTGTTGAATCTGTTCCAACAAGCCCGTCTAAATGTGTTTGATAATTTTCTATTGTATATCCATCTAACGGTGGATTTGGCACTGTGAAACTCAAGAAAAAGTTTGCATCATATCCAGTTATACTACTAAAAGCTGTATCCGCTAGTTCTTTTTTGTTTGCTCCATACTCTGTTGGCTTTGTTTCTACTGCATAACTTGCAGTCTTTTCCCAATAGTAACAATTTGTTTCATCTATTGCACCGAGTCCATTTCCAACAATACCGCCAGCATAAAAGTTATCTGTTGTGCTGTTAGATGTTATTTGGGTCATTACACCGCCCAAATTTTTTGCATTATTTATAAGCTTTACTTCCGTTTCTCCATTCATAAGTTTTGAACTCTCGCCTGCTATACCGCCTGATGCAAAATATGATTTATCCATTATATTGTCAAACCCAATGTCTATAAGCGTTTCTGATTCTTCTAAATAATAGCTGGTATAAACTGAACCTGTATTAGTTGCTGTATTTATAGAACCGTTATCATTTTTACCAGCAATTCCCCCTGCTACAGCATAAAGAGATCTTGAATACGCGTAGACACCGTCTTGATTGTTTGCATTTAAAATAGTACCCTTGTTAACTGCTGTGATACCGCCTGCATATGCTTTATACTGTGTTGAATCTGTTATTGCCTTGTGAGATATTGAAATAACTTTTGATTTGCTTGTAACACTACTAATCAAACCTCTTGCATTATTCTGTGCTACTATACTGCCAGCATAAGCATTTTCATCTTCGGAGCTTGCTATAACGCCAGAACCTGTAACCCCTGATACATCAGAGCCATCAACAAACATTGCTTTCAAGACTTGATCTGAAATTAAAGTGTTTGCATCAGCTGCATCAGGCTTGTCTGCAATAGTAAAGTCTTTTATTGTACCGTCGTTTATTGCAAAAAGACCTGCATATACACTACCCTGTCCTCCCGAATTAACCTGAAGGTTATATATGGTTTTGTCGCTTCCATCAAATATGCCACAAAAAGATTCTACTAATGTTTGTTCTCCCTGGGTTGTTACACCAAGAGGTATCCATCTTGCACCTGAATTATAAAATGCACCTTGGAATCCGATGTCATCAGCTATGTATTGCTGTGCCGTTTTGCCTGCAAAAAGTTCTGTGAACAAACCCTCAAGTGCTGTAGTTTTTTCAGGAGTAAGATATGCCTGATTGGTCGTTGCATCTTGGTAGTCCCAATCAAGGAAAAGTATATCACTTGTCAGCTTATAGCAAGCTAACATATTATTTCTTATATTATTAAGATGAGCTATACTGCTAATCTGATATGGATCATAAACTCTTCCGTTACCGCCTGCAAAGTTTGATGGGCTTGCTGTATCAGTGTCCGCAAAGGTAATCGCACCTGTATATGTAAGCTGTGGATATGGATAACTGCCTGTTATACTCCAACCATTAGCTGCAAAAGTTGAAAAGTTGTCCACCACACTCATTTGTGCAGCTGTGAGCTTTGAGCCTACATCAGTTGAATTGCCCGATTGTACTAAAGCCGTGTCTTCGTGATAGTATGAATTTGTAGCACTAGATCCATTTTCTGTACTCTGGTCACCCGTTATACCGCCAACGTTTAAAACACCTCTAACTATACCTGCATTATATGTTCTCGCTATTGTTCCTTTATTTTTACCTGCTATGCCACCAACTGGTATAAGCGGATTATTAGAATTAACAACTACTGCTCCAGTATTAAAACAGTCAGTAATTGTTGCAAGCAGCACAGGTTCTGATGTAATAATTTCATTAAAACCTACAATGCCACCTGCCTGTAATGATGTATAAAATGACAAAGTTTTTATTAAAATATCAGATGTGTTATAACATTTTAAAATAGAACCTTTGTTAGTACCTGCTATTCCACCAACTGTAGTGTCAGACATCTGAATTTCAATTGAAGTTGTGCTTTTTGATGCTGCACAGTTTTCAATCGTACCCTCATTATATCCTGCAATAAATCCAACAGTTTTAACTTGTCCTTTATCTATATTTACAAATTGTGAATTAATTATTGTAAGATTTGAGATTTCGGCTCCAGAACTTACATATCCAAACAAACCTACATGCTTAATTGGTGTTGTATTTGTTCCAGTAATTTTAAGACCTGATATTGAATATTTTTGCCCGTCAAAACTACCTGTAAAAGGACTTTCCTCAGTGCCTATAGGAATAAAATCTGCATCGGATTCACCAACGGTTATATTTCCTGTTAATTTATATGTACCGCTAAGAGGATATGCCATGTCTGTACCTATTTTTTGCAAATCTTCATAGCTGGCTATTGAAATTTCTCCTTCAGCAGTTGCCATAAGACCTATCGGAATTATGGTAATAAGCAATGCAACTACAAGTGTAACAGCCAACACTATTTTGCGCCTTTTCATACCTTACTACCTCCATTTTTGCTATTACATAGCACATCTGTATTTAAAATACCTTAAGCCCGAGAAATTTGTGCAAAAGTAACTAAAAACATTGCACAAACACCAAATCATTCTTAATTATATTGCATTTTTTGACTAATGTCAAGAAATTCAGACACAATATATTAGTATAATATTTACAAAAACTATAATTCTTCATATGTTAAAAAAGTAAAAAAATAGAGGTGTACACAAGCTTAATAAAGAATGCTTGTATACACCTTTTTGCGTTATTTTTTGAAATATTTTATTCTTCCTGCGGAAGAAGTTTAAATGCCTTTTGAATATGAGGGTCGTCACTATCACTCATTACTCCGATTGCAGCACTCTGCTCTGGTTTGAGTTTCATCTCATAATCGGGTTTTACTCCAACCTTGTTATACGAATTGCTCTTGTACGGAAGTATTTCTGCAACGGTAAGAACAATTGCACTTCCATCGTGAAGTTGGAAAACTTGTTGCATCGTGCCAACACCTCTTGTGGTTATACCCACAATTTCTGCTCTACCAAAGTCACGCAAATCGCAAGCAAAAAGTTCTGCCGCCCCTGCTGTTTTTTCATTTATCAAAACAACTGTTGGAATTATTACATCATCTGCATCTGATGGGAAAGTTTTAATAGTTTTTCCACTTTGATTAACTGCTGTTGCTATAGCCTTGGTACCATCTGTTGCAATAGGAACAAGAGTATCTATAACCTCTACTGCATATTTTATGCTACCTGCAGAGCAGTTTCTAACATCAAAGATAATTCCCTTTGCTCCGTTCTTTTGTATCTCAGCCATAACATCGTTAAACTGTGCAGGAGTGTTTCCATAAAACGCATTTATGGTTACAATTGCGGTCTTTCCCAACATTCTGTATGAGACTGTTGTAAGACTATAGCCCTTAACTACGCTAATTGTCTTTTCTGTTCCTTCTCTTACATAGGTAACATTAACGCTTGACATCTTATCGCCCACAAGATTTTTTGAAAGCATTTCATAATTTTCTGCTGTTACCTTGTCTTCACCAATCTTTGTGATTTCATCTCCACTCTGAAGACCTGCTGCCTCTGCTGGAGAGTTTGCGGCAACTCCTGTTATATGAAGATAGCCTGACTCATTATTAAGCGTATGGCTGATACCTATTCCAGACATCTTGCCACTCTCACGATTATAATACTCAATATATTCATCAGCAGTCATATAAAAGCTACTATCGTCACCCAAGCCCGCTATATATCCCTGTGCAATGCTTGAATTCAGCTTTGATGTATCAAATTCACCATAAAACTCTTTGCGGACAAGCTCATCCATCTCAGATATGCTCGAATACATACTAACTCGATTTGGCAATTCCTTTATCAAATTGTTATAGACTTTCATGGAAATTGACATTGTGATTGCAACCGTTACCGCAACAACAACAAGCACGATTGCCAACGCTTTCCCTAAAGAGATTTTTTTGTTCATTTGGTTACCTCTTATCTATAATAAACATCTGACGGCATAGACAAATAATTAAGTGGGTTTTTCTTTGAACCATTTACTCTAACTTCAAAGTGAACATGAGGGCCAGTAGAGTTTCCTGTGCTACCCATTACAGCAACAGACTGACCTTGAGTTACGCTTTGCCCTAATGTTACTTTAAGATAAGCACAATGTCCATAAACTGTTACAACTCCATTGCCGTGATCTATTGCCAAATAATTACCATAACCTCCGTTATAACTGCCATCATTACTTGCTATAACTACTTTTCCATCAGCAACAGCAACCAAATTCGGAGAAGGTGTTTTTGTTGAAATATCAACTCCATAATGAAATTTTGTTACGCCGTTCATAGTTCTATAGCCATATTTAGAAGTTATGTAAGTTCCTCTGTATGGCAAAGGCCAAATCATTGCACCGACAGAACCACTACCGTTTTGAACTTTTCCACTGAGGATATCATCAACTTCTCTTTCAAAAGCATCCTTCTGTGCCTCTAACTTTTCCTGAACTTTTTTAGCCTCTGCATCCTGTGCATTAAGGCTACTTATTTGTCTGTTCATCTCAAGAACTTTTGCGTTAAGTTGCCTTTTTTTAGGTATAAGCTGTGCCTTGGCTGAAGCAAGTGCATCTTTATCAGATTGAACGTTAACCTGTTGATCTCTTAAAGATTTCTCAAGTTCTTTAAGCTCATTCATCTTGACTTCCAGTTCTTTTACGAGGTCTGAATCATGTTTTGAAACACTTTGGACAAGTTGCATTCTTGTTAAAAAGCTTTCAAAGCTATCTGAACTCAAAAGAATTTCTATCGAAGATGTTTCACCTGCCATATACATGGTGCGAAGGCGTTGCCTTAAAAGTTCTTTCGTCTGCTCTATCTCTTGTTCTTGAGCTGTTATATTATCCTGTGTCTGCTTTATTTGTGTGTTAAGTGCTACAATTGTTTGATTGAGAAGAGAAATTTTTTGATTAAAGCTATTTATCTGCCTATCAAGCTCATTAACTTGTGTGAGCAAATCAGAAGCAGTTTGTTTAGCCTGTGCTTTTTTCTCTTCAATTGCTGCAATTTTGTTTTCGCTTGCCGCTATTTCATCTTCAATTGCTTCAATCTTATCATTAATATGATCAATCTCTGATTGCTCAGAATCTGTAACTGCATAAGCCATCTGTGGTGCTACAACTGCAAGAACAAGCAAAACCATTGCAAGCAAAGAAGATAATGTTCTTTTTATATTTCGTGTTTTACTCACTTATAACACTCCCTTGAACTTTTAAATATCTGCCCATTGAAACAATACTGCCAGATGTACCAGCTACGACACCGATACAAACAAATCCAAGCAACATTTGACCTGTATAGTCAGCGAACTTTACAGCCGAACCTCCAAGTCCAAGCAATGAAATAGCATCTGCAAATGAATTTATAGTTAGCGAATATAATCCAAACACAAGCAAAAGTGATACAATGCTTGAAATTATTCCAAGCAATATTCCCTCTACTATAAATGGCCAACGAACAAACCAATTTGTTGCTCCTACTGCTTTCATTATACTTATTTCAAGACGACGATTAAACATTGTGACCCTTACTGTATTTGCAATTATAAAAAGCGAGACTACCAAAAGTAATGTTACAATTCCTATACTTACATATGTTACTGTTTTTCTAACCTGAGAAAGTTGCTTTGCCAACGTGCTATTCTCACGAATATTTAATATGTTATCAACCGTGCGAATCGATGAAACTGTTTGAGAAAATTCGCCCATACTTTTTAATGAGACTTTATATGCATTTGGAAGTGGATTTTTTATTCCTGACAGAAGTGCTGCATCATCACCCAAACTTTTTAGCTGTTGCTTGTAAGATTCCTCTTTAGAAACGAACTCACAAGCTTCAACATTTGGCATTGTGCGAATGTCCTGTCCTACCTTGTCAATCTGTCCCTGCGACAACTCATCTTTAATAAACACCATAACGATATTTTGAGACTCTATTTTGCCAAGCATTGTATCAATATTCAAAAACAACATTGTTGCACAGCCAATCATAGCCAAGCAAGATGTTAAAACTGCAATAGATGCAGCCGACATAAGACGATTTGCCCAAACATTACGAAAACCCTCTTTTGTGAGATAGCCTAAACTACTACCATTACGACGATTCCCCTGTTTTGTTTCTTCCCTTAAAGCTTTTTCTGTTTTACTCATTGTCACTGCACCTCCGTTTCATCTGTGCTCTCGAGGTGCTCAAGATACTTTGAATAATCAATTTCTACTGTACTCAAATCAGCACTAACCTCGGTGTTCAACTGGCGTTGTGAAGCCGATGTGTTTTTAACTGCTGGGCTCTGTAAAGGAGTATCACTTGACACCGGTTTTGTAAGCTGAGGCATCTTAAATGTTACACTTGGGCTTGGCTGCTGCGATGAAATAGGATTATTTTGCTGCTGAACGTAAGTAGGCCTTTTATATCCTCTACTTGTATCGTAATCAAGCCTGTCTCCGTTTGCGGTATCTGAAACAATAACACCGTTTTCCATTGCGACTATTCTGTGATTAAATCTATGGACCAAATCATGCTCATGAGTTACCATAATTACTGTTGTTCCATTTGCATTAATATGATTAAGCAAATCAATAATTTCATATGACATTTCTGGGTCTATATTACCCGTTGGCTCATCAGCTATAATAATATTTGCATTATTAACTAGTGCTCTTGCAAGTGCAACTCTCTGTTGTTCACCGCCGGAAATTTCGTTAGGAAAGCTACGAGCCTTAGAAGTAAGCCCAACCAGGCTCAAAACATAAGGCACTCTTTTTCGTATTTCTTTCTCTTTTGCTCCAATAACTCGCATTGCAAATGCAACATTGTCGTAAACAGACATTTTAGGAATAAGTCGGAAATCTTGAAATACTATGCCCATTGTCCTACGGAAATATGGAATCTCCTTTTTAGTAATTTGAACAAGGTCATAGTTATTTATAGTAATTGTTCCGCTAGTCGGTACTTCCTCACGCATAATTGTTTTAAGAAATGTACTTTTGCCGGATCCTGAAGAGCCGACTATAAAAACAAACTCGCCTCTGTCAATTCTTAGGTTAACATTTTTGAGCGCTTTTGTTCCATTATCATAAGTTTTAGAAACATTTTTAAATTCAATCAATTTGCTTACCTCTTTAATCTCGCCACTTTTACATTCCACTTATACTCTCTACTTTTGCCCCAAAAGCTCTAAATATAGGGTATATTAAAGCTATTAGACTTTAACACACCCCAATTATAGCATAAAAAATGCTGCTTGTAACTATTTTGTAACTACTTTGTTCGCTTTTGTAGCAATAAACAAAAAGTTTTAAAATATTTAGTCGAACACACTAAATTAATATACATATTTTGTTAATAAATCAATATTTTGTCGGACTAGCATCCAGGTACTTCTTAACCATCAAAGCTACCTTGAAAACAATAGCATCGTCGAACTCACGAAGGTCAAGACCTGTAAGCTTTTTAATTTTTTCAAGTCTGTAAACAAGAGTGTTACGATGAACAAAAAGTTTACGAGATGTTTCAGAAACATTAAGATTGTTTTCAAAGAAACGCTGAATTGTGAAAAGAGTTTCTTGGTCAAGATTTTCTATTGAACCCCTCTTAAACACTTCACGAAGGAACATCTCACAAAGAGTGTTTGGAAGTTGATAAATAAGACGAGCAATACCAAGATTATCATAGCTTATTATAGTCTTCTCTGTATCAAACACCTTGCCAACTTCAAGTGCTACTTGAGCCTCCTTGAATGAACGAGCCAAATCCTTGATTCCCGTTACTGTTGTTCCGATACCAACAAGTGAATGGCTATAGAACTCTGTGCTAAGTGCATCAGAAATTGAATGAGCGAGTTTCTCCAAATCTTTTGGCTCGATATTAGCACGAACCTCTTTTACAAGAGCTATGTCTGTTTCGTTTATGTTAATTACAAAGTCCTTGTTCTTATCTGGGAAAAGGTTTTGGACAACATCGAATACAGATGCATCCTCATGACCTGTTATTCTGATAAGAAGAACTACTCTTGATGCGTCATTATTAAAACGAAGTTCCCTTGCCTTAAGATAAATATCGCCAGGAAGAATATTATCAAGAATGACATTCTTAACAAAGTTGCTTCTGTCATATTTTTCGTCATAGAACTGCTTAATACTGCTCAAAGACACGCCAAGTACTTTTACATACTTCGATGCAAGTTCATCCTCGCCCTCTACGAATACTGCATACTCGTGACGAAGGTGTGAGCCAAATGTTAGATATGTTACACCGTCAAGGCAGATTATGTCTCCACTTGCAAACACTTCTGTAAGGTTTGCACTCTGTGGTTCGCCTATACGACCAAGCTCACTGCAAGAAATTATTGTGCCTGTTTCGTCAATAACGCCGACTGTTCTGTCAATAGCATCACGCATTTGATGTATGATTCCCTGAAATAGTCTGTTTGACATTAAGATACCTCCAAAGCATTTGGTGTGTTGCGAAAATTTTATACATTATGCCGACTTCCATACTATACATTTTACACAATATCGATCATTTTGGCAAGATTATTTTACAAGTTTTTTAAAATATTTTTCATTTCTGTTCTCATTTAATGATAAATTTATTAAAATCTATTTAATTTACACAAATATTATTCTCAAATAATTCAATTTTTGCTTTGTATATTTTTACCATATGTTCTGTCCATAAATGTATCAAACACCATATTTTGTTTTGGAAAGCAGAAAAAATGACACACTATTTAATTTTTATTGTAAGTATGTCAAAAATAAAATTTATTTAGTTTTTACAAAATTTCTTTAATATTCTCTATTAATTTTAACTCTTCTATTGTTAATTCTCTACATTCACCAGGCAAAAGCAAATGGTCAAGTTTCATATTTCCCATTGCCGTACGCCTCAATTCCATAACATTATTTCCAACAGCGGCAAACATTCTTTTTATTTGATGATACTTGCCCTCACATATTTTTATGCGTGCAATTGTATTTGGGCTTGTTTCTATCACTTCAACTTGTGCACTCATACACTTTGTGCCATCTGCAAGCTCTATGCCCTGCTCCAGCCTTTTTATATCCGATTCCAAAAGTGGCTGTGCAAGGATAGCTTCATATGTCTTTTTAATATGATTCTTCGGCGATAATATCCTGTGTGCAAAATCGCCATCATCAGTTATAATTACAAAACCTGTAGTATCCGAATCCAGCCTTCCCGCAGGGAATAACCCATTACGGAAAAGCTTTTGTGGCACAAGGTCCACGACTGTTTTAGCCTTTGGGTCGCGTGTTGCAGAAACCACTCCCTTGGGCTTGTTTAACATTATATATATGTTTTGTTTAAAATCCAAAGTGTTTCCGTTTATCTCTATTTTTATATTCGATGTTTCAAACTTTTCTTCTGATCTTTTCACTGCTTGTCCATTGACCCTGACCAGATTGGATTTTACCAACTTTTTTACCTCAGCTCTGGACAGGGTGCTTTGAGATGCTATTAACTTGTCAATTCTTTCAACAGACACTTTTAAACATCCTCCGTTACGCCTTTATACTTGTTGTCTCTGACATTGTGGTAGTATCACCATTTGCTGTCGTCTTTACATCCTTATCCTGCTGTGGCCTATCAAAGCCATGCATAAATCCATCGAGCTCAACCGAACATACATCTCCGCCAATTACAAGTCCGTCGTACACCAAAATATTTGCACGAATACAACCTGTGTCAGCAGAATAACCTGGATAATTCTTTATTTCATATGTCCATCGTTTTACTCTCATTCCCTTGTAGGGCGCAAGGTCAAAGCCTTGATCTTTCTGGATTTTGTTATACTTTTCATAAGTTTGGTCAAATTCAGCAGGAACTATAACCTCAGACACCTCTACAGGGTCTTGTTCAAACTCCCAACCGAACTGTGCCAAAAATGCAACTCTTTGCTCCGAATTATTTGCTTTAAGGCTAATCCCACCTTTATTTGCCGCCTTGTTATCCATGCTCGATGCTAGCAGGAATGCAATTGTAGCAAGTGTGCAAAGAGTTATGAGAAGTACAACCTTGATTTTTGAAGATTTTACTGAATATACAAACATTAACATCACCCGTTAATTACTATGCCGGGGAATGAAAAATAATAACCTTTATATTTAACGTATTTTTATAAAATAGCTATTAAAAAACGGGCAACTTTTAAGCATGCCCGTTAAAAGCTTTATTTCTTTTTAGATATTGCTGCATTAAGGCTTGAATGGACATTTTTTATTTCTTCCAAGCTACCTGAAAGACTTTGCTCTGCATCTAACATTATGTTCGTTACAAAATCACTTGCCGCTGCTTTCAGCTCTGTTGACCATTTTTTGGCATGTTCCATCATATCATTGGCAGTTGTCTCCGCATGTTCAGTTAACTCTTTAGCATCTTTCATAGCTTTTTGAGTCATTTCTTCTGCCTGTTCTCTGGACTGATTAACAAGTGTCTCCGCCTGTTTTTGAGACTCTTTAGTAAGTATTTCTGCCTGTATTTCAGACTCTCTTTTAAGTTTCTCCGCATTAGCTTTGCTTTCTCTTGTCAATGTTTCTGATTCTTCACGAGCATTTTTCAAAAGCTCATCTGATTGATTTTTTGCTCTTAGCAACATATCTTCAGAAAGGATTTGTGCATTTCTTGTAATTGTTTCGCCAAGAGTAAGTGCTCTTGCCTTTTCCTCGGCTTGTTCTATTGTTGATTTTGCTTTTTCTTCAGCCCTAGTAATTAATTCTCTAGCCTTATCCTCAGCATTTTCAACGATTATTTTAGCTCTCTCTTCAGATACCGTAAGTAGTGCTCTTGCCTTTTCCTCCGCCGATGCGACAAGTTCTTTTGACTTTTTTTCAGAACCAGTCATAAGTTCCTGCCATCTTTTTTCTGCACTTGATATCATCTCACGACTTTTTGATTCTGCGTTTAAAAAAAGTGACTCAGACTCTCTCTTAGCCTTGTTCATTATCTCTCTACGCTCTGAAGCCACTATTTTTGCCTGGCGGATTTCGTCAGGCATATTTAGACGAATATCCTCTATTTTTGTTCTGATTGAGTCAGCATCGACTACTACTCTGTTGGAAAAAGCAATGCTTTTACCATCTTCAAGAAGCTCTTCAATTTCTTCAAGAAAATCTTCTATGTTCATCGTCAGCATCAATCCTTTCTCAATCGTTCTAATATATCGTTAGCAATAACATCAGGAACAAACGCAGAAATATCCCCCCCAAGCTCGCCAACCTGACGAACAAGGCTGGAACTTAGAAACATATTTTCTGCACTTGCTGCCATAAACATTGTTTCAAAGCCAGAATAAAGCTTTTGATTTGTAAGTGCCTGCTGAAATTCATCCTCAAAATCTGAAACAGCACGAAGCCCTTTCACTATTGCTGTTGCGTTCTTTTTCTCTGCATAATCTGCAAGCAAACCAGTATATACATCGACCTCTACATTGTCCATGCCGTCCATGCTTTTTATGCTTTTTCTAATGAGTTCTGCTCTTTCATCTGCTGTAAAAACATGCGAACTTTTTTTTCGATAATTTGCCATAACCAAAACAATTACTTTGTCAAAAATATTTGCTGTACGCTGTATAATTTCAAGGTGTCCCAATGTT
>Ga0209639_1002718_pt1 | contig 13196 bp, 8 predicted proteins | sample EPASupsiteHSE605_FD_187268 | JGI IMG/M metagenome (GOLD analysis project Ga0209639, IMG submission 187268) | Bioremediated contaminated groundwater from EPA Superfund site, New Mexico - Sample HSE6-05 (SPAdes) (version 2) | ecosystem: Environmental > Aquatic > Deep subsurface > Groundwater >...
GAGGATGCTGTGCGTTTCTTGTTATTCTCCTGATCACTCATGTCTTTTGAACTTATCTTGTTCTCTGATGATAGTTGGGATTTGTTAATGATCTCATAGTCTTGTGAAACATTGGAAATAGAACTGCCATTGACCGGATTAGTCGTTTCTTTGTTTGAGGAGGATGCTGTGCGTTTCTTGTTATTCTCCTGATCACTCATGTCTTTTGAACTTATCTTGTTCTCTGATGATAGTTGGGATTTGTTAATGATCTCATAGTCTTGTGAAACATTGGAAATAGAACTGCTATTGACCGGATTAGTCGTTTCTTTGTTCAATGAGGGTCTTGTACGTTTCTTGATAACCTCTTGATCTCTCATGTCTTTTGAACTTATCTTGTTCTCTGATGATAGTTGGGATTTGTTAATGATCTCATAGTCTTGTGAAACATTGGAAATAGAACTGCCATTGACCGGATTAGTCGTTTCTTTGTTTGAGGAGGATGCTGTGCGTTTCTTGTTATTCTCCTGATCACTCATGTCTTTTGAACTTATCTTGTTCTCTGATGATAGTTGGGATTTGTTAATGATCTCATAGTCTTGTGAAACATTTGAAATAGAACTGCTATTGATGGGATTAGTAGTTTCTTTGTTTGAGGATGATATTGCGTGTTTCTTTTTTCTCTCTTGATCTCTCATGTCTTTTGAACTTATCTTTTCCTCTGATGATAGTTGAGATTTGTTAATGATCTTTTTGTCTGGTGAAACATTGGAAATAGAATTGCCATTGACCGGATTAGAAATTTCTTTATTCGATGAGTATGTAGTGTGTCTCTCACTATTCTCTTGAGAAGAGATGTCTTTTGAACTTATCTTTTCCTCTGATGATAGCTGTGATTCTTTATTGGTCTCATAGTCTGGCGAAACAATTGTATTGGAAATACAAACAGAACCATTCTTTCTATGATTTTCTATTTTTTTGCTCTCATTTTCATTCACTGAAATATCCAATTGCTTCTTATCTATCTTCTCCTCAATACTTTTTAATTTCAGACCGCATCTAGCCATATTACATTTTAGATTCCCTAAACTATCATTACATCTCCTAAAACTTTCCTTCATTGTCTCCAACAATTTATTCATTTTTTCAAAATCGGTATCCTTAATGGTCCTTCTCTTCCTAAGGTTCAAACTTGCACTCCTCATAAATATTGTTTTGTCATTTTATTTCGTTACAAACCTGGAAGGACCCTGATGATCCTTTCTGCGGTCTCTGCGTCGACTTTGGACACCGATAGGCTTAATTTATCCCATGTATCAGGGGCTGTAGTAGGAATATCTGGAATTGACCACTTTAATTTCTTCACACATTGAGGTGGGTGAGATAATAGTTTAGCTAATTTTTGGGTTTCGATATAGAGTTTTCTAGCTTTTTGGGATTCGATAGAATTAGGTATTGGAATGCATTCTTTTAAAAACTTTCGTTGAAGATAGCAGGCAATTTTATGAGGTTCTGTGCCTTCTGAATTATACAATTTTGCATTTTTCCAAACATTATTCATGTCATTTTCCCACTCATGAACCCATCTGTATGAACCAATTTTGAGTCTCTCCATAATATCCCCTAATGAAACTGGATTTTCTACAATCATCTTATATTCCTCATAATTCCTCACCGTTTTTTCAGGAGAATCTCGAAACCAGGCAGAAATCTCTAAATTATAATATTTGCTCGTTTTCTCAAGGCACCATTTTTTATGAAACATGGAAAAGGGTACTGTCATTGAATTTTTTTGTAAAATTAACAATTTATTCTAGGAGAAAAAAACCTTAACAGGGTTATTCATTAAGGGTTTTGTTTCGATTATGAACGTTTCTATTGAGCGTACATAGTCTTGTGTGGTACCAGAGGCTGCATATTCTTCAAATTTGTTTGTTAGGCTTTGTATTGATGATGCTAAGGACTCTTTATCAACAATTTGTTCAGATATTCTGCTGTAAAGAATATCCAAAATGTCTGGATATCTATGAATGATGTTTTTAATACATATGCAGACATCCATCCTAGCTGATGACCTTGATTGGTAAAGAATAGAAAATAACTGAAATACAATACGAACAAAATCTTCGTGGTTTAAAATGGTAATGTCGGCAACATTTTCGGTAATTTTATTCATTGTATCAATACCTTTTTTGATTGATGTTGTGTTATCACTTTTGATGGACAAAGAAATAATTGGGAGCACTATTGACGATACATTCTCGTTTGTTTCAAATAATAGATCACAATGATTGGCGGACATGATATACAAAAAATTTATCAGAGTTGATTCTATTTTGGGAAATTGGAAAAAATAATTAACTGATTGAAGTGACATTATCCTAGCAAACCCCTGAATAATAGTTCTTAAAGATGGGTCATTGTATATACGGAAAGCATTGAATGGAACATACTTTGCATTTACAGCAGATGTAATTATCTGCAAAAGTCGATAAACGATCTGAAGTGCAAGTTTATCTCCAATATTTTGGTGAAGTGTTTCGTATAATAAATCTATCACAGATGTAATAAAATCTTTGATTTGATGAAATAATATAACACCATTAGCAGAATGGTGACTAAAAACAATCCTTTGGGGGTCCTTTCCAATCATTGTATTAAGCATTTTGATAAAAGAAACAATCAGAATTTGAGATGATGTTAATTGTGGAAGGCACTTAATAAGTTGAGTTAGTCGTTTCGGGAATAAATAATTAAAAAAGATCATAAACTGATCAGTTGTCATATTAGATGAGAAATATCCTATAAAATCTTGAAAAACTCCCCATATCTCATTTTCATTCATAAAATATTCAAGTACTCCATCATATACATCAAAAAAACGGCTGAGAACAGATTTTTCAACACTTGGACTTGTCAATATAGAACACAAAGCACTATGAAATAAAGCACGTGAGCGCCCTTGAGCAATATCCTTTAGAAATATAAATTCATTTGAAAGTCTTAATTCAACAATATTGGATCCAATATCTAGTCGAGAAACAATCCTTGAATACTCTCTATTAGGATTGAGTAATTTAGAAATTGAGACAATAGACTGGTACACAATAAGCTTATTATTTGGATACTCTCTAATGAATCCAATCAGAGTCTTAAACAAATAATAGAAAACAGATGATGAAGATACCAATGTCTGTGATTCAGAATTCTCTTTGATTATAGAAAAAAATTTCTCTGACATTACTCCGGCAATTAAAAACTCATATTGAGATATTGAACGAGAAAAATTATTAAAAATGTTTTCAAGAACATGCTTGAAGTTTGTTCCTTGGTTTGCCAATTCTGGAATTACCCCAAGAATTTGATCAAAAACACCAATTGTTGTGTAGAACAATCTACATAGAGAACTTAGAATAGCACTATCAGAAGTATTGAGTCTTAATCCTTGGCATATGCCTAATGATAGGTTAACCAAAAATCCAATCTTGGTTTCAGAAACAGTCGTATCTGAACATTTTTCAATACAATCAAAAAAAGTACATAAATGCCCATTCAGTAACTCAATAATGACATTAAACCCTTCGGAAAACCATTTTGAACATAAATCTTGAATAGGTTTATATTGATTATTATAATTTTCTTCGATGTTTAAAAACTGGGTGATATATTCCTCTGCTCCCATTTCTACGGCTCCAAGGTTGGCTTTTATATACAAATCAAACACTGTTTGGTGCATTGAAATATATTTAATGTTCAAAGGATCGGAATTCGAATGGACTGGGTAGGTTTTCAGAGTATTCCAATAAGAAATAAGAAACATAATAGAGTATATATGATCAAAAATGTTCGATGGAATAATAATCTTACCGGAAATGTCAAGAACCATTTCAGAAAATTTCTCCTCTGGATTTTTGCTTTGTTCAACTCTCTCATCTAAAACCTTTTTGGTCCTGAAAAGGCATTTACACATCCCATATAGTGTCTTGTCGGAAATTACTATAGATGAGATAAATTTTTCGTATAATGAAAGAAAATATTCCTTTTCGCTTTCATTTGAATCAAACATTGATCGATTTAAAGAAAACAGTGTATTCAATAATTTATAAACAATACTTGCGTTATCATTATTAGAATTGCTTAGAATATCAAATAAAGAATTTGAAAAAGCAGAATCGAGAATTATGGCAGACCACTCATTGGGGAAATCAATGTAACCATTGGTTGAAACAGCCCTATTATTATCGCTCATGCTTGAAACAGAATACTGCATAGAATTAAACGCTAATAAAAGAGATTTTGATAACTCAGTTGACTCATATAAGCAATCTTTCACACACATAACCATATAATTCTTTGCTAACTCTAAAAATTTAAGATAATATTTATCAAATATGTCTTTTCTCCTTACTATATTGTTGCTTTCGCATATATTTGATAGAATATTGAGGATAAATAGTCTATTTGGATGGTTTCCATCAAAACAATCCAAAAAAGAATCAATTAATTGTTCAACTTGCTCGGAAAAACTGAAACTATGAGTTATCACATTACCAAAAAAACTTGATGATAGCTCAAACAAGGCATTTTCAGAAATGAACCGATCATTCTGGTTAAATAAAACCGATTCAAACCAATTTAAAAAATCAACCTGATCTTTTTGATCCCAAAAATCGAAAAACTCGTACACATAATTCTGAAGATATCTTAAAGCTAATAGTGTAACCTGAGTCTGTGTCTGAGATTCATTAAATACATTTTGAACTTCTTCAATATGACTTGAATCGTTTAGCCAAGAAATTAGCTCGTTTTCATTTCCAGGTAACACTAAATCGTGTATTGTAAGTTCTCTTTTTTCGCTCATGATTTGTCACTTTTTTAAAAATTCACCAAAAGGTGACAATATGATTGATAATTACAATCATGGTTGGGGAGTTCTATTGTGTGAATGCATTAATCCAAACAAATTGGTTATTTGTTTGGTGTCACACATTCAGAGAATGTTGAGCATATCAAATTAATGGAACATCATTTAGAAGCAACACCTTGATGAGATCAAGGTGAACTCATATTCAACTTTCTGATAATACCCCCTTTTGCCATCCCAATATTGGTAATTTCCTATTTTTTCCAGCCTTGAATTTTTAAATATCATTGTTAGGTTTATTTAAACAATGTCAATGTTTTTTAAGAAATCATTTTTTCCATGAGCAACACAAAGGTATGCATTGTTTATAATGATGTCAATCATGAGATATCTCTGAGATCAATTATTAATTCTGGTCATTTTGCAGAGTCTTATCGCCCTGGTAAAGAATTAATCTGGAATGGAAGATATTCCCAAAAATGTTTCTCAAATTTTCTTAATTTATTGGAAAAATCTAGATATAGTGATGATATAAGAAGTCCAGATATGATAAATCTTCTTGAAGAATGGAAATGTCCGACTATACTTAATAGCCTTATTGAACTAGTGGAGTCACAGTATGATTATTCTGTGGCTCACAATAACCATATATATAAAGTTAATTTTGGGACTCTTTCTATAAAATCTCAGTTGTTTCGCTCCCAAATGGAACATTCACCAGATTTAATGTTTTCAATATATGATGAATTCACTGAAGATTCATTTAAATTATTTATTGAATGCTTACATGGCATTAAATCACTTCCAAAAGATGAAACCCTGGTCGATTTATATTTACAATGCCTTAACTGGAAGTGTGATGAGTTTTTACAACATTTTGATTCAATATCATTAAACCTCATTATTACTGCATTAAGTAATGAGGATTCTATATCAAATTTTTTGCTTGAAGAAATTGCATCCAAGAAAATTCACGAATTAGTTTATGAACCTTGTTTTTATAAATTATCTCTACAAACAATCAACAGAATTTTGGATGCATCGATACTTTGTGAAAACATTAAAAGCCTCCTAGAGTTCATAAAAAATCTTTTTAATGCTCATGGAATTGGAGCATTCACTAGTATTCTTTCCCTTGATTTAAGTCGTTTTCAAAACGAAGAAATATCAGCAATCATTGATTGTTTTTCAAAAAATTCAAATTCATCGGTATTTCAAATGCTAAATACTCAATTCAAGATAAATAATCAATTGATCCAAGATTATGAAATAAAAATTCGAAAGAACTTTGAAAGAGAACAAGAAATGAAAAAACTTGTTCTTTCTTTACAAAATCCATGGAGAACCAAGAAAACAAACAATTTTGTCGATGATATTTTTAAAGCAGCAAAAGAAGGGAATCTTTTTAGTATGATTTTTCTGGTATCAAATGGTATTTGTGTTAATTCTATTGATCATTCCTTAAATGAATATCATGATAAAAAATGCACTGCTTTGCATCATGCTGCTTTCTATAATCATTTGAGTGTAGTTGAATTCTTAATCAATAATAATGCAAATGTCAATTCCTTGAATGTATGTCAATATATGTGATATTTAACCGAATTCCTCTTCATTATGCAGCTTCAAATGGTCATATTTTTATTGTTGAATGTTTGATCGCAAACAAAGCAAATATTAATGCCAAAGATATTGATGTTTTGAGTCAACATTTGATTATACTCCTCTACATTATGCTTCAAGAAATGGACACCTAAATGTTGTCGAGCTAATAGTCATGAACAAAGCAGATCTCAATATTATAAATGTTTATGTTTTGCGATTAATAGTAAAGAGACGCCTCTTCATTTGGCTTCTGAGAATGGCCATGTCATTGTAGTTCAATTATTAACCCTTCGTAATGTAGATATCAATTCTAAGAACAATAGTGATTAGGCTTCTTGTTTTTAAACACTCCTCTGCATTATGCTTCCAGAAAAGGTCATCTTGAAGTTGTTGAATCTCTTGTTGAATCAGGAGCTGAAATAAATGCTTCTAATTCAAATATCAGTTTTAAAAATTTAATTACACTCCCCTTCATTTGGCAATAATTTATGGTCATTTGAGAGTTGTTGAATATTTGATACTTAGTGGACATAATGATGAATGTAAAAATATTAAAATGGGAGAATTGTTATTTAAATCCCACAAAGTTCTTCTGAAATTTGCTCAATATATAGTTAATTCATCTTTATCAAATTTAGAATATTTATCATTGTTAATTCTTCATAATTCTGCCAAAAATGGCTATTTTGAAGTAGTAAAATATTTGATTAAAAACAATGTTGATCCAAATGAAAAGAATAGGCTTATTTGACAATTGAAGATAATGATACTCCACTTCATTATGCTGCTTCTAATGGTCATCATAGAATTATTGAATACCTTATTAAGCACAAAGCTGATATGAATGCAAAGAATCATGTTATTATGAGTCTTTTTTTGGAAATACTCCTCTTCATAATGCTGCCAGAAATGGCCAATTTGAAGTAATGAAATATTTGATTAAAAACAATGTTGATCCAAATGAAAAGAATAGGCTTATTTGACAATTGAAGATAATGATACTCCACTTCATTATGCTGCTTCTAATGGTCATCATAGAATTATTGAATACCTTATTAAGCACAAAGCTGATATGAATGCAAAGAATCATGTTATTATGAGTCTTTTTTTGGTAATACTCCTCTTCATAATGCTGCCAGAAATGGTCATCTTGGAATAGTATTAATACTAGTTCTTCATGAAGTTGATGTACAATCAATGAATTATTATTTTTGATTTAATACTATAGAGAGACTCCTCTTCATTATGCTACTATCAATGGAAATTATGACGTTATCAAATGTTTAATTGATGGCAAAGCTGTTATAAATGCAAAAGATAATAGCGATTCACATGATTTCATTATAAAACACCTCTTCACTATGCCTCCTGTAATGGCCAATATCATGTTGTTAATTATTTAGTTAGCCAAAATGCAGACATTAATGCAATGGATAACAAAGATTGAATGTAATCCATCATTATACTCCTCTTCACTATGCATCTTTTTATGGAAATGTGAAGATTGTTGAGTTTTTAGTTAATAAGAAAGCAGATATTAATGCAAAAAATTTAAAATTTAAGAATGTGTTTTTAATAATACTCCCCTTGATTTAGCTGCAATTAATGGTCATCTTAGAGTTGTTGAATTCCTTGTTAATCATGGTGTTGATTATCGAGATGGAATCAATGGTGAAAGTTTGATTCATTATTCCTCAAGATGTGGTCATATAGGTTTAGTTGATAGTCTGCTTAAACAAAATGTTGATGTGAATTTAAAAAATCGAAAGTTTGAGGTCTTATATTTCAAAGAACACCTCTTCATTATTCTGCAAAAAAAGGTCATCTTAAAGTTGTTGAATTTCTAGTAAATAACAATGCAGATATAAATGAAAAAGATTTTAATTACATATAATATTAAATGGTGATACTCCTCTTCGTTTAGCATATGAAAAGGAACACTTAGATATCATTGTGTACCTTTTAAATCAAAATGCAGATTACAATGGGTCAATCAATCCCCATAATTGTCTGCTTTTTGCGACTTTTAAGGCAAATTTTGGAATTCTGGACTTTTTTTTTGGACATGGATTTAATATAAATGGAGAAGGTAATGGTTCTCATGTATTAATTAGTATTGGACTCCTCTTCATTTTGCAGCTTTATATGGACAACTTAATGTTGTTAAATATATAGTTTGTCGAAATGCTGATATAAATGTAGAAAACAAATACAAATTGACTCCTCTTCATTTAGCTTCTCAAAAAGGCCATCAAGATGTTGTTAAATATCTAGTTGATCAGAGAGCTGATATAAAAGCAAAAGATCAAGATAATTTGTCTCCTCTTCATTATGCCGCCCAAAAAGGTCATCTGAGTGTTGTTGAATATCTGGTTAATCAGAGAGCTGATATAAATGCAAAAGATAAAGATGATTTGACTCCTCTTCATTATGCTGCTCAAAATGATCATCTTAGTGTAGTTGAATATCTGGTTAATCAGAGAGCTGATTTAAATGCCATAGATAAAGATGATTTGACTCCTCTTCATTATGCTGCTCAAAATGATCATCCTAGTATTGTTGATTACCTAGTTAATCAAAAAGATGACCAAAATGAATAAATTTAATATGATGAGATTCACAAATAGGCCAATATTTCCCAATTTTATGAAACATCTTAAACAACTATCTTCATTAATAACTTTTATTCATATTATGTTTTTGAAAGTTAATTTTTTAAAATATGTTATTATTTGGGATTTGGAATAATTCTTTCACATATCAGGAAGAGAAAGTGAACGGGCAGATATTAGAGGATACAAATATTTGTCTCTAATTGTGTATAACTGATATTAGCTGCAATATAATTTGCCCCCTTGTTCTTATGTCCAAATATGAATTCATCTTTGTGGATCATATTCACACCTAAAAACCAATAAACTATTAAATTAGGCTTTTTTTTATGCGATCTCTTTCATTTTAGTGGCAATCTTAACTGACACACAGGTCGAGGAAGATATAATGGGGATATTTTTATATTTATTTTCAGAAATTCTGAACTGTTTGTGAATTGGATATTTGATACATTACCATCTCTCATACATGTATCAGATTCATTTAAAAACATGATTATTAATAATAGGTATTGAAAACCTCATTATTATGAGATTTGGAAAAATTCAGTTCAATCAAAATTTGTTAAAAATAATATTAATCATGTTAAGAGCCATATTAATCATACGCTCATGCTTCTCCCAGAAGCTATCAGTTTATTAGATCTAATTTAACACTTTTCCGCCAGCAAAATATCAAAAAATTTTAATTGAATTCATTTATTCATATTGAAACAGATAAGAAGAATCCCAAAAATATATTTAGACCACTTCTCCAGAAAATATTTAATCTTGAGAAGTAACTGTATAAAAACAGAAGCCCCCTGTCCAATATATTCACTTTTACACCCCTAAACAATTAACCTGATAATAGCATTATCATGAACCCTTTGAACATTTGTAAACAAGAAATGACTCTTTGCTCAACAAATCATAAGAATAATCGCTGGATATGAGAATGAGAATATCACGCTGATCTCTCTCCAATTATTCATTTGATGGGTGAATATTATTTCAGTATTAGATATATGAATAGTCTCTATTAGAGTTTCTCTAATTGTTTGATCAATTGTTCTCTCAAATGTCATCCTCAATGTTTCTTCAAATGATCTCATTGGAGATTTCTCGAATGTTTGTAATGGTGTTCTATCAATTAGAGGCATATCAGCATTACAATGGAGCGAATTGAAGAATCGTATTTGATATGTCATTCTTTTAGAAAATGAATTATTTATAGCTGTTGACACAGCTAAAGAGGTAGAGAACGATAATGAATGATCAATAAATGAATGAGACACTTCAAGAGTGCCTGAGTGAACGCTGAATAGTATGTTTTGATTATTTTGGAAAATATAATATAGCATCTTTCTTGATCCAGCTCCAGAGACAAATACAACTCCATTATTTGGACTAATGTTTTGAACAATATTAGCATATGACATTGATTCTGTTCCTGATGAAGAATAGAAGTGTATGCAAATGCTATCTGATACCTTATTGTTCGAGAAAGTGCAGTATGTGCTTGTGAATAAGGAAGGAGAATCAATAAGAATTCCAGAACCCTCTTTAGCATTGTTCATTGAACTGTTTATGTTGTCAACTCTCTGATTACCTTTGGATAAGCGCATAGAATAATATCCATATGTAGTATGAGAACAATAAGATACTGATTGATATTCCACTTGATTCATCTGAGAAGCATAAAGGTAAACCGAATGATACCAAGAAGAAGATCCACATGAGCATCTATTAAGACATATCATTCTGAGATATGAATTCAAAGAAGAGAAGTAAATTGCCCCTCCCTCAATAGCAATACAGTTATAGAACATCGAATAACTGACATTCATCGAGTAAGATCCAGCATTAACATAAATGACACCACCATTTCCGTTATAAAGGGAAGATCTTGAGAAGAAACAATGAGAAATAGTGATATTTGTATCAAAATATGACCTTCCCTGATCTATATTGTCACTATCACACCCCAGATCAACACCTCGGATAATAGAATTATCACTCAAATGAAAAAATAATGGAACATATTGCCTATTATATTTTTTGTAGATGATTAACAATAAGAGGATAATGTTCATCGAATCCAATGCCAATTTGGATAAAAAACTATTTCCCATTGAAACCTTTTTATGGGAATTCCTAGTTTTAGGATCATTTTGAAAGAAAAGGAGGGGAGAATTATAAATAAAAGTTAGTATTGTAATACTAAAGGAAAACAGACTGATCTCTCTTAAATATCTTAAATTGTCAATATAATTCATAAAGACTATATGAAACAAAAATATTACAAAATTAATGCTTTGGAAGGAGGTATTTTGATTTGAATGATGTTCTGTTCTAAGTAATTGGGAAATTCTCTTATTAAGAGTGATAGATAAAACATATTTTTTAACTACCACTTGTAAATCATGCAATCTCGAACCCCCAAAGAGAAAACATTTTTCAAGAATTGGAATGTAGTTATCTGAGATGAACATTATTTAATTGATAACAAACGTGAAATTTTCAATTAATTCTTCGTGTATTCTTAGAAATCAAATGTAAATTGTCACATTTGGTGGCGAATTATCCTAATTAATTCATATTTTTATTATGTGTCTAGACTATTAATCCATAGAAACAGATACATTTTCTGGAACTACACATTGATTATTCGAAGAGCTGGCAATTATTTTAAATTAAACAATGAACTAATTAATTTGCAAGAAACTGAAGATTTTTAATTAATTTATGATCAGATTTCAATATAAAGTCTCTTCCATGTATGTCCATTATCCCATCTTTGGTTCAACTACAAATATTTAAAGGAAACACTGTTTTCAATTTATAATTATTATTCTTAGATCAAATAAAGAAAGAACTATGTGATTGGGTCCAAATGATTCATTCTTGTCAATTTTGGAGAACAATATGTTCGGAATGAATTCAATAACCATGTTTTAAAAACATCTCTTGCCACAAAAAATGAATTCTGATTTTAAGAAATCATGAAAAAAACACTGAATAAAATAATATTCCCTCTTTGTAGTTGTAGTGTTGGGTTGATAAGCTCGCCTTTCATCAAACATGCATTTATATGAAACGATGAAATATAATTGAGATCATAGATAGCACCGAATCGATTCCCACTTGACATTATGCAATTATTAGTTATTAATGAAACCTGAGCTATATCAAAAGCACAATCAATAAAAATTAAAGGAGGGGAGGCAATCGCTGTTGATCCATAGAGGGGAACATTGCTGTTTCTTGCGAAAACGAAAGATTCGATTCGAATTGATTGGCAATTCTGATTCATGTTAATATAGTAATTTGTGATTGTATTATTGATTACATTTATGCTTTTCATAGATGGACAACACGAAGTTGTATAAAAGAATATAATTGATATTCCATATCCTCGAGCGATTTGATTAAAGGATATGTAGGTCGTGTCTTTTGGAGTATAGAAATAAAAACCACATCCGCAGCTATCCCACACACTACAATCACTTATATTGTTATTACTAAAAAAACATCCATTAAACCCACCAATATATGAAGAGTGGGTCGGCCTTGAATTGGCCCCAACCCTTGTTTCATAAGTCAAATTGAAATGAACAACTAGACAGCTTGCAGCATTGTCACCATATATTCCATATGATTGCCCATGAGGCGAGGAACAATAATCAAGACATGATTTAACGATTGATGCATAATTAACAGAAAATAGAGTTATCCCGCCTGAACTTGGTGCTCCATGACTACATGTACACTTGAAAAACCCGCATCTACAAATCTCAACATGAATTGTACTACATTGAACAAAAATACCAGCTGAGTATGAGCTGGACGAAAGAGCATGAAAAAAGCAATCAAGAATACTTATAGTACTACCGGAGGTAATATACAATGGATTAACTGTGAAATTGGTTTGTTCATAACAAACAGAACAACATAGTATCAAAAAAATCAACATAGTGACCTATTTTACGGTGTAAATCCAATCTTTCGGTGTAAATTTTGATGTTTTTTGAAAATAATTAAATTGCATTTTTTTCGAGACTGTGAATTTATGAAGAGTTCAATCTTCACCAGAATATGTTGCAACAAAAACTCTACCTAATTATAAAGGAAACACGTTTCTATCTGGTTTCAAA
>Ga0209639_1002722_pt1 | contig 13175 bp, 10 predicted proteins | sample EPASupsiteHSE605_FD_187268 | JGI IMG/M metagenome (GOLD analysis project Ga0209639, IMG submission 187268) | Bioremediated contaminated groundwater from EPA Superfund site, New Mexico - Sample HSE6-05 (SPAdes) (version 2) | ecosystem: Environmental > Aquatic > Deep subsurface > Groundwater >...
AAAGGGGTTGTTTCAAGACACACACGTAGGAAGCTACACGCAGGGGCGGATTGCGGGCGATTTCCTGTCAAGCCGAAAAGCAGCACGAGCGGAAAGATGCCCACCAAAAACCACTGCTGCCGCACTTGACGGGTAGCTGAAGTTATAAGCCGTATTTTCATTTAAAAATTTCATCTATCTCTGGTCTATTATAATCTAATATCCAATTGTTTAGGCTTTCATAAACATGTCTTAATTTTTCTTTGTCGCTTGACCAAATATCGCAACCTCGATCATCATAAATATTAAATCCATTTGTTGTCGTTGGCGAAAAGAAAACTATATCTTGAGGGATGCATGGTTCAAAGCCCATTTCAAGATTTGCTATGCCAAGAATAATATTCTGCAAATCAAGTTCATTTTGAGCCATTTGTCCAATAAGTAAATCACAATCTAACAACTCTTCAAATACAAGTTCCCTTTTTATTCCTTCATTATCTGTTTCAAAGTAAGTTCGTTCAAATGGTCCCTTATACCGTTTCAACTTATCTCTTTTTAGTAAAGAATACAAATAATCTTTATTGACGTCATTTTTATCATAGAATTGATTTGGATATTCCTCAATCACTAATACAATATCATCATTTTCAATTGTTTGTCTGAATATTTCAGTCGCTCTCTCAACAACTTGTTTTACTCGTTTTTTTGTACCATTTCTCAAATTACCTCCAAGTTCAAATCTAATACTATATTCTCCATAAATTGACTTAATGTCCTTATTTGGAGATATTTCTTGTAGCGTTTGTCTTACTATTTCTTGAATTCTCATATTGAATTTGTTCGAAAATTTATCTCGCTATTTGTTTGTCCAAATTACACACGAGTGTCGCGATTAATATGGCTTATAACGTTGGTGGTATGGTTTGTTGCCGATTCCGAAGCACTTTCCTATCAAGCTACACCGAACTTTAATAAGAGCTAAAACCTTGAAACTAGCACTGCAACGGCAATAAACTATACCACGTGTTATCGGCTGCCCTTTTTTTATCTATTCTATCAACTTTTCATCCAGACTAAATCGTTCAAGATATCGACGCATAAAATGTCTTAAATCTTTACTGTACATATACATGTCTTCCGATCTCTCATAAAAATCACGCATCATTGGGTGTCCAAGAATTTCAAATGCTCTATCAAATGAAGAAATGAGCTTTCTTCTCTCAGCCGCCGATTTTGCAGTTTTAAGTCCCCTATATGTGTCCAAACCAATTTCATATATCCATGGAAAATCATCCTTAAGAAAGCTAATCATTACTAATAGGCTAAGATTAGGATCTTCCTTTTTTAGATCCATATGCACCATGTCTTCAAAAAGCATAGGATGAAATTTTCTTCGTCTTTTTCTTGAATCTGGGTCAATCCGATTTTCAATTCGCGAGGGTAAAGTATCCATCAACATTTTTAACTCTTCAAATAATTTAGAAGATGGAAGACCTTTATCAACAGAAGTTACAGCAAGTCGTAGGTCTGAAATTGCTTCAACGATATCTGCAAGAGAACGTTCTTCCGTATTACCACTTTCCTTTAGCACTTTTAAATCCAAAGAAACTGAAATTGGGTTGTGAACTTCACTCTTACCAGCTTCAAGTGATTTTACTTGAGATATAATTTCTTCTTTAGCAGCAGCAACGCTATCAAGATTATGAAGATCAAATTGAATTATTCTCGTTGCAGCAACATCAAATGGAATTGCTTCACCTTTTTTAATCATTTGTACTAGAGGTTTCCTTATTGCATGTCTAAGAGCTAATTCATAAAAGACATTAGGATTCTTTTCTGTCAGGTCTGCAATTACAAGAGAAGAATCTACTATGTGTTCAATAATCTGTGTTGTAATAATTCCTGGTTCAGAAATTTTATCGGCACGAATTACTTCATAACCCATTTGTTCAACTGATCCAGTAATTATATGTTTTAAAACTTGATCAGAACGTTCTCGGGTTTCTGAACCTTCTTCACCGATTGGTGAAATCACGAAACAAACTTTCTTTTCTTGCTTAGTTGTCATGTTGTCAGTTTTATATTTTCAAGTTAGTAGCCACGTTCTTTGTTGTTTTAGGGTTGCCGATAACTCGTTTATATGTATGACAAACTCATACAAAGCATGCCAAATTGGATGTATATATATGACATATGTTATATTTATTTATACACAACATTTTCATCCCAACCAGAACCCCACCCTCTTAAAAGGCGGTTTTTTGGTTTATTATTCACTTTTGAGCGAAGCGAATACCGGACACAAACATAATAAAATGTTTTGTTAACTATTAACAAAAGAGGCATAAAATCGCATTTTTAACAAAACAGCCCCCTTCCTCTAAGTTCTAAAATCATTGTAATTTGTAATTTTATAGGATAAATAAATGAAATACAGTAAATTACAAACTTTTACTCAGTTTGCAATTTTGTAATTGGTCATTTTCAATGAGTTAGAGCGGTAAAAAGTAAAAATTACAAAAAAAAACATTTTCGCAACTTTTAGGGTAGGCTAGTTTTTTTTCGCTGATCTGTCGACATGTCTAAAACCAGTTAAATTAACATAGCATTAAAGAAAATTGTGGAGCTTACTTTTACAGAAAATCCAGCTCCAATCAATCCAGGCGGTAAATATAAAAAGCTGGAATTGAAGATTTTTTCCTGATTAGCTTTTAAGCCGTTTATCCTTATACTTCATCACGAAGTTCAGCAGAAGGAATCCGGCTGAAAGCAGCATAGCCAGGCGACCCAGATAATCACCATAACGGACATAAAAGGTTTTTGTATCGTTGAGAGTCAGGCTGGCTTTAATTACATCAGGTTCCCAGTATTTTGTACGCTGCAGGATATCTCCCCGTTGATTGATAAAGGCTGAAATTCCGGTATTTGCACTTCGTGCAATGCAACGACGGGTTTCGATAGCACGTAAAGAAGCGTAGCTATAATGCTGGCGATGTCCGGGGGTATCTCCCCACCAACCATCGTTGGTTATAATGAAAATCAATTGAGCTCCGTTGCCCACAAATTCCGAAACAAACTCTCCATAAATGGATTCGTAGCAAATGACAGGGGATACTTTTGCCATCTTACTTACCGGCTCAAATACCCGGCGTTCGGGATCAATCCCTAAGCTACCAACAGTTCCTCCAAAATCGAAAGCTAGTTTTTCGAGAGGCTTGAGGTATTTTACCAAAGGCATTTGTTCTACTCCCGGTGTAAGTTTCGATTTATGATATTGTGGCAGATTGGGGGTTGTATCAATCAGCAAAGCTGTATTATACGCTTCGAAATAGCGATTAGGTTCAAAGGAGGACTTACGGGCCGCAGGTGTTGGCTTTTCATCCGGCCTTAACATTCTGCAGGTTGACATTCCCACCATAAACGAAGCCTGCGGGTACTTTTTCAGAAATTGTCGTAATTCAAAAAGACTTGGAGAATAGGGCAGCTGCTCTTCCCAGCAATATTCCTGAATCGAGCTTTCAGGGCATACAATAAAAGCTGTATTTGAGTCTGTTTTTTTTGCAGCCAGTTTAATTAATCGGCGGGTTATCTCAATTGGGGGAAGGGCATATTGCTCGGTATAAGGATTTACATTGGGCTGAACAACCACCACTTCGCGCTTAGCACCTTCTTCTTTATACGTAGAATATCGAATCAAAGAAATGATAATTGGCAGCGCGATCGCCAACACAATAAAGAGTGATTTCCGTATAATCTGATGTTTTTCTCCTCGTTTTTTTACCACCAGAAAAAGAAGTTCAAATGCAAGAATATTCACGATCCAAATCCAGACAGTTCCTCCAAAAACTCCGGTAAATTCATACCACTGAATCCAGGTATGTTTCGTCGCAAATCCATTGCCAAGATTAAGCCAGGGCCAGGATAAATCCCAGTCGAGATGGAAATATTCATATGCAACCCAAAAAGCAATCAGCACCGGCCAGGCCTTTTTCCCCCGGTACAAACGTTTCCGGCACATAAAATAAAGGCTGAATGCAAGTGACATCACTGCAGAATTAAGCACCCACGCCAATACGGCTCCCAGCGGAGTTGCATTCCATATCCAGTAAGTGGTAAGAAGATTGAATACCATAAAACCGGGATATGTATAAAAAAAGCCAGTGTAACGACTAAATTCTTCTCTTCGGTTGATTAACTCTTCGCTCATCCATAAAAGGGGAACCCAGCATATAAACAATAAAGGAGTAAATCCATATTCGGGCCATCCAAATCCGGTAAGCAATCCCGAGAGAATAGAGAGTAAGAGGAGCTGATACTTCTTCATAAATCGTATTTGCGCTTAAGAACGTGTTGCAAAGGTAGTTTATTACCTAAAGGATTGAAAGCGTTTCAGTAAATACAGCATCCATTTTCACGTCGTGAGGCTCACAGGGAACATCATCCAAAATCTGAACGTCAAAACATACACCAGCCTTAAAGGCGTGTGTGGAATTTAAAATTTTGTCGTAATACGCCTTTCCGCGACCCATACGGTTTTTCGCTTTATCGAAACCCACTCCCGGAACCACAATAAAATCGATAGATACATAATCGGTAAAATCTTCCCCAATAGGTTCAAGAATTCCAAAGGCTTCGCCCGGAGCCATACTTTCTTCTCCACGATAGATCTTTAGTCGTAAATCTTCTCCATCTACTTTTGGAAGCAGCATCAGTTTACTGTTGCTCCAGCGTTCCACAAACTCTTGGGTTTGAACTTCATCAGCCATAGCCCAGTAGGCAAACACAATCCTTGACTGCTGAAACTGGGGTAGTAGTTCCAGTGAATTAAAAATCTGTTCCGATTTCAATTGTTTTTCTTCTGCACTTAAGGTAGCCTTTAGCACCTTTATTTGTTTGCGTAATTCCTTTTTCAGGGCAATAATTTCTTCCATGATGCAAAGGTAGTATCAAAAATATTCTGGTGTACATCGTTTGGTATTCATTGTTTATCCTACAAGAAGCAGCCTTTATCGAAAGCTGCAAAACTGCCTGTAAACTTTGGGTATCATTGAGCGTTATACTTGCAAACAAAACACAACAACTGATATGAAAACAACCATAAAAACCATCGCTCTTGTTATTACAGCAACATTATTCAGCACTGTATCTGCTTTTGCTTCCAGTGAAAATAGTTCATACATTACAGAAGTTGCCCACAACGAAATTGTAAGGCAAAGTATTAATAGCACTCTTTCGTATCCAGCGCAGGCAAAAGCCGAAAAGAAAGAAGGCTTTGTTTTGGTAAGCTTTAAATACACCGAAGATGGCGGAGTTCAGGTACTGGAAATGAATACGAATGATTCTGTTTTTGGAAATTACGTTCGTGAAAAACTTTCTTCGATCCCCACATGTCCTAATGCAAAGCAAACCGGAAATACGTACCAGATGCGTTTCAACTTTAAACTCATGTAATCCTTTTTTATAACATACACCTTTTTTGAAAAGCCTTCGGATTTCCGGAGGCTTTTCTTTTTAACCAATCCGGGAAAAGGTTCAGTAGTCTCATTCATTGCATACTGCTATCCTTTCGGGATACGGGAAAAAGCTTAACTTTGTCGCTCAAAACAGTTCAATTATGGATTCTCATCAGCTTCGGCATCTGGAAGAGCTCGAATCGGAAGCGATCTACATTATCCGCGAGGTGGCCGCGCAGTTTGAGCGTCCGGCTCTGCTATTTTCCGGCGGGAAAGATTCTATCGTTCTTACCCATCTGGCCCGAAAAGCATTCTGGCCAGCCAAACTTCCCTTCCCTCTTCTGCATATTGATACCGGGCACAACTTTCAGGAAACACTCGACTACCGTGACAATCTGGTTGAAAAAATCGGTGCACAACTCATTGTGGGTTCGGTTCAGGAATCCATCAATCAGGGTCGCGCTATGGAAGAAAAGGGAATTAACGCAAGCCGCAATGTGTTGCAAACCGTTACTCTGCTCGATACTATTGAGAAACATAAATTCGACTGTTGCATGGGTGGAGCCCGTCGTGATGAAGAAAAAGCCCGTGCCAAAGAACGTTTCTTTTCACACCGCGATGAATTCGGACAATGGGATCCCAAAAATCAACGTCCGGAACTCTGGAATATCTTCAATGGAAAGAAACATCTGGGAGAACATTTTCGTGTATTTCCAATCAGCAACTGGACCGAAATGGATGTTTGGCAATATATTCTGAAGGAACAGATAGAGATGCCTTCGCTATATTATACCCATCAGCGTGAAGTGTTTATGCGGGATGGAGTACTGCTGGCTACTGCCCCTTTTATGAAATTGAAAGAGACCGAAAAGCCGGAAGTTCTGCAGGTTCGCTGTCGTACTATCGGCGATATTTCCTGCACCGGACTTAGCCTTTCGGCGGCCAACAGTCTCGAAGAAATTATTGACGAAATTGCAGCCACCCGTGTTACTGAACGTGGCGGGCGCGCCGACGATAAACGCTCTGATGCGGCAATGGAAGATCGTAAACGCGAAGGTTATTTTTAAAAAAATCTACACTCATGACATCATTTTCCAGCAACGGATATCTCGATATGGAACTGCTTCGTTTCACCACCGCAGGCAGTGTTGACGATGGCAAAAGCACCCTCATCGGTCGTCTGCTTTACGACAGCAAATCAATCTTCGAAGATCAGCTCGAAGCCGTTCAGAAAGCCAGCATCCAAAAAGGGAGCGAATATCTGAACCTTGCATTATTTACTGACGGACTTCGTTCCGAGCGCGAACAAGGTATCACCATCGATGTGGCATACCGCTACTTTGCCACTCCCAAACGCAAATTTATTATTGCCGACACACCGGGTCACGTACAATATACCCGTAATATGGTTACGGGTGCTTCTACCGCCAATGTAGCCTTAATTTTGATTGATGCCCGTAATGGCGTGATCGAACAAACCCATCGCCATGCCATTATCGCATCCCTGCTGGGAATCCCGCACGTAGTAGTATGCATCAACAAGATGGATTTGGTGGATTATAGTCAGGAGGTATTTATTCATATCCGTGAAGAGTTTACTCAGTTTGCCCAAAAGATAGGAATCCGTGATTTCCGCTTTGTTCCTATCAGTGCCCTGAATGGTGATAATGTGGTGGATGAATCCACAAACATGTCCTGGTATTCGGAAGGTACGCTGATGCACATACTCGAAACCATCGAAATCAATCAGGATTACGATTTTACCCATGCCCGTTTCCCGGTGCAGTATGTTATACGTCCCTATTCCGATAAATATCATGATTATCGAGGCTTTGCCGGAAGAGTGGCCGGTGGAATCTTTAAACCCGGCGATGAAGTGGTTGTACTTCCTTCCGGATTAAAATCGAAAATCAAATCCATTGACCTTTTTGAGAAAGAATTGACTGAAGCCTTTCCACCTATGTCAGTTACCCTTCAGCTCGAAGATGATATTGACATCGGCCGTGGCGATATGATTGTGAAAGAGCAAAAACAACCGGTAGTAAGCCAGGAACTTGAAGCTGTGATTTGCTGGATGAATCAGCGCCCGCTTCAGCCGAACGGGAAATATACACTGATGCATACCACCCGTGAAGTTCGCTGTATCATCAAAGAGGTGAAGTACAAAATAAATGTAAACACTCTGGAGCAAATTACCGATGATGAAGCAGTTGGACTCAACGTCATTGCCCGCATTGTTCTCAAATGTACAAAACCTCTCTTTATTGATTCATATTCCGAAAACCGTATCACCGGAAGCTTTGTACTGATAGACGAAGCCACCAACGAAACGGTTGCTGCCGGAATGATTTCGTAAAAAAGAAGATTACTAAATCTACCTGATTTTACAAAATTAGTCTGCACAAATCGATGGAGAAGCTCGAAGAGAACGAAAATTGTGAAGTAAAAATAAATTTTAAAGTATTAATAATCAATTACCAAAGACAGGGTCATCCGGTATTACAAAAACACAATCTTAATTCCTGTACCCCGAAAAGGACTTAATGCCTTCTCCTCAAAAGACAGATGTTTTTAATCATCCAGAAACTCTAAATCAAAGTAATAATTACTCCTATTCTCTTTATCGATATAAATATATGTTTCTTTTTGTTTATCAAGCATAAATCTGAGGGTAATTTCATCTTTATAAATTACCGGGCTATAATAATGCTCCTTTTCTCCATATTTCTCTGTTTCAAAGATTAATACAGCCTCATTACTGTTTATATCTTCAATACTCTTATCTGAATCATATAATGGATCAAAAGCCTTAGCCTTATAATTTTTCACTTTATCAACCTGCTCGGAATAGCTATTTGTTTTTATTTCACAAACACTTAAGTCAACCCGTACTTTATCTGCTCTTTGCTTGAGTTCAAGAATCCTTGATTTTATGTCTTCTTCATTTTTTTCATACCACTGAGCTAATCCTTTTTTATATGTAAGATATCCGGAAATCATTAATAGCAAACCGAGGACAAACCCAATAACCGGATGAGGAATTAAAACTCCTGAATATTGCTTAAAAAACAAAAGTATAAGCAATCCTATTACAATCATTATAATCCCAATTGCTTTCTTAACCGAAAATTTCATACTACGTTTTACTTTTTTGTAAATAACCAGCTACTCACTTCAACAACTAAAAAGAATCTCTGCCAAAGCTAAGAATGTTTAGGATATAGAACACAAAATAGACAGATTAAATACTCTGAAACACCAAAAACTGTAGAAAACAGATTTGTTATCAATGTAGCAAGTGATTTTTCCCCGGTGTACCGGAGCCCGGTTATTTTCTATTTTATTCTTACTTGTCGAGTCAATTATACGTTAGAACGATTCGATAATAGAGTATAAAGTCCTTGCCCCGTAACTTTTGCTTCTTCTCTGTTTAATCTCATTTAATCCACGTTTAGATTGCACACGCTATATCTTCTTTGCTATAATGAAATACTGTCGTGAACTTAAATGCAAACATTCCGTTTCAATTATTTCAAAATTTCCCTTTTTCATTAATCCTTCTAAATCAGGAAATTTGAAAGATTTTATCTTAGGTACGATTCCAACCTTACTTGCCATTAATAGCAGCTTATTCAAAATTAGTTTGTCTCCCATACACGGAGTTGCAGAAATAAAAAGTCCTCCGGGTTTTAACAGGTCATTCACCCTTTGTATAACCCTTTGTGAATCATCTGATAAATGCAGGATATAAAAAGCTAAAATGACATCAAATGAACCATTTTTATATCTGTCATTAAATATCGTAGAATAGGCATAGTCGATATTTTGGATTTCGCGTCCAGTTGCTTTGTTTTTCGCAATCTCTATCATTTTAGAGGATATATCAATTGCATAAACCATTTTAACATTGCCTGCTATTTCATTGGATACTAATCCTGTACCACATCCATAATCTAAAACAACATCACTCCCTTTGAGATACTTTCTTGTCTTTTCAAAAATATGCGAGTAAATCTGGGTGTCTTTTTTCTCCTCCTTATCATAATTATTTGCTATTCTGTCCCAAAATTTTTCTGCCTGATTATGAGAATCCATGTTTTTTCGTTTAACTGTTAAATACGACGAACTGAAAACTTATTTTAGTACACCAAATAAAGATCGCTTTGTGCACCCTTTGGCGTTATTTTTATTCCAGATTTCCATCACCCATTCCAGTGCACAGAAACCAGAAAGTCTGCCAAAGCTAAGAATGTTTTGGATATCGTACACAAAATAAACAGATTAAATACTCTGAAACACCAAAAAAACTACTGTCTTATGAAGACAGACAAAAGACATTCTATTTTACGCCAAGAAATATTTATCGCCCAACGACAAGCTTTCCAACTTCCTTATTGGTTGTATTGGTCACTAATATAAGCTGGTAAATACCACGGGGAGCATTGTGTAAAGGAATATGCAGGGTACTTTCACCGCAAGGCCAGGGACAGGCAGCCACGGTTTTACCTCCAAAATCATAGATAAACAAAGTGCCTTCTTTGTAGGGCTGGGTAGCTGTTACGGTTACTTCACTGCTTGCAGGGTTAGGGCTGAGCTTAAGTTCTTTAATATGGATGGGTTCTTTAAACTCTTCTATTCCCACCCCGCAGTTAGGGGTCATACATCCAAAACGATCCGTTGTAAAGAACCACGATTTAACAGGGGTTGAAGTGTTGGGTTTAATCTCTCCACAACAGGCGAGTCCTTCACCACATTCTATAATATCATCTAAACGAACCATATTATATTGCGGTGAGTATTTAAAAAACTCAACGTTATGCTGCGTATTTATCTTCAGGTAATAAAAATTGTTTTCGTAGTTTTGAGTTCCTGCAATTAAACAATCTCCTTTGGAGGTAACCCTAAATGCCCTTGTTCCACTATGAATTGTATCAAAACAATATACCGAGTCCCAGATCACTGCTCCGTTTAAAGGGTTCAGTTTTACCAGTTTCAGAACCGATGAATTTGAAGGAGTTGTAATTACCGAATCAAAAGCAACCATCAGACAGGAATCCGGCGTGGGTTCAACCCATGCTTCACTATGCCCGTTAAAATATTTTTGCCATTTAATATTCCCGTCAATATCCAGGCGAACCACCACGGGTTTACCCGAACACCATCCCGAGACTACTATACTGCTGTCCGGCAAAGGAACACCGTCTTTTAAGTTGACAGAGTATCCTGTACTCTGAATACTCTTTTGCCAAACCGTATTCCCGTTTTTGGTGGTTTTCATGATATGAATATAGGTCGTGCTGGAAGAATTCATTTTCCATCCGCAACTTAAAATATGATGATCAGCCGTCTCAAAATTGCAATTACTCCCGATTCTGGCAGTATCCCGTATGGTTTGTATCAATTGGTAGTTTAGCAACGTGTCATATTTATAAATTACAGTTGTGTTGACTTGGCTGCTATCATAGTAAAAACTTGAGTAAAACGGAAAACCTGGCTTATACCTGAATGTAGAGTTATATCCCCCCCAGTATTCATGATGACCTTGTATTGAATCCTTTAATTGTACAAATCCCAAACTATCCCCCTGTGCTGAAAAACGGGCGTAAAATGTTTGATCATAATATATATTCCACGAACTTTTTCCTAAAAACAGAAATTCATTGTTTTCAAAATACATTTGATAGTAAAAATTAACACCATTCCATATAGGCGAAAAAGCAGTGGCTACATTTAAATATGTAGATTGTGGCTTAGCAGTAAAACCCGATAATAGTAAACAAATTAAGAGTAGGTACTTTTTCATAGCTGTTTTAAGGATAGAAAAGCAAAAGCAGGTGTAAATATACACCTGCTTTTGCTTAGGTTGGTTAATAGACTGAGAATTTAACACTTTTAAGGACAGAGTTTCCGGATTCGAGGGTACAGATATAGAACCCTTTTACCAGTCCTTTTAGCTCCATCAGAACCGGACCTTGTTTGCCTACCGTTTTACACGATAGTTTACGCCCGGTAATATCGGCAATGCAAAGCACCACCTTTTCCTGACCCGGTTCCAGTTTGTAGTCAACGGTGATAAAGTCATGAGCCGGATTTGGATTTACGCTTAACCTGTCCGGTTCATCGTAATTAATCCTTCGGGTCTTTACCGATTTATTTTGTGGTTCCCCGACTGGTAATTTAATGATCTCGGTAAGCGGGTAATTGCCATTGCAGGCAGCATACAAAGCTTTTGCCCTGCCCGAAACAGAGGCATACTGACTTTGCATCATGTTTTGTAACTGCTCCGTTTGTTCGGTACTTGGTGCAGAATTGGTTGCGCTGATCGCGATTTCATAAAATGCTTTCAGTTGCAGCCACTCGTTTTCCTGTTCTGCATCAAGATTATAACCCGTAAGCGGGGTGTTGATAAACTCACTTGCTTCCTGCGTTTTAGAACTACCCAGGTAAAGGTTTACAATAAAGGGAATCATCATAAACTCTTTTTGCTGTTTGCTTTTAGATACCAGACTGTCGAAAGCCCAGTTTAACTGTTCATCCCGGTAACGTTCCAGAAGGTTATCAAACAAGGCATACTTCTCTAGCTGAGCCCACGATATCTCCGCCCGCATCTGTTCCAGCGGTGAATAATTTTCCGGTGCATTGAGCAGTTCCTGTATAATGCTTTCAGGCAGCGGAGTACCCCGTTTGTAGTAGATAGCATCCCAGACTGTCGCCGAGTGCAAACATTGCGGGTTTGCCAGCATCAGTAAACGAATCATTGCCGGAGGAAACGCAGCTTCATTTAAAACCGCTTCAATCATTGACTCTTCCGATAAATATGGGGACACTGCCATCAGTTTATCAAACATAACGTAAGATTCCCAGGGGTAACAGGTGCGGATCTCATCTTTCAGTACTTCCGATTCCCCGCCATCCAGATAGATCTGATACAACAGTTTCCGGCTGTTTGAGACAGCACACAATGAATCCAGCTTCTCAAAATCATCGGTGGTTAACGGAATATCCGTGGACGTTAACACATACATTGGCGGGCAGGCTTTGAGCTTGTCAAATGGAACTCCTCCTCCTCCGATAGCTTGCTTAGATACAGTATTTATTGTATAGTAAACAGGTTCCTGAGGAAATTCGTCATAAAAGTAATACCAAAAATGATTTGCAATATTGTAGATATCACTTACCCCAAACGTTCCGGCATGAGTAAACCGGTTATTCGCCGTTTTAAGCATAACCGAGTCTAAAAAGACAGACGGTTCCCCCTGTATTACCGAAATTCCTTCATAAACCGGGTTATTTGTCCCGATGGTATCCACGGCAATATCAAAACCACAGTTTTGAAAATCGTTACACTTGATTTTTAAACCGTTGGTATTTGCATTGGCAGTTCCGGGGCGGTTGCCATTGTCTCCTATGGCAATCAGCCCGTAATTCAACAATCGGAAATCATTGTTATAGATCAGCTTGGGCGATTCACTGCTGTTTACAATCACCATCCCGATATAGCCTGAATCGGCACCCGTGGACAAGTACAGGTTGTTGCTTTCAATCTTAAACCTGTCGGTGGATTCCACGTAAAGCCCGTAGGGCTGATCATGGCTGTCGGAAGCGATGGCCGTATTACGCCCGGGGATGATAAACTCACTGCTGAACACCTTCAGCGGCTCTGTCCGGAAGCAGTAAGCCCCGTGGGTATTGTCGGTAAAGGTGCAGTATTCTATTTTGGTATCACGCGGGTACTGCCCGTCG
>Ga0209639_1002725_pt1 | contig 13172 bp, 14 predicted proteins | sample EPASupsiteHSE605_FD_187268 | JGI IMG/M metagenome (GOLD analysis project Ga0209639, IMG submission 187268) | Bioremediated contaminated groundwater from EPA Superfund site, New Mexico - Sample HSE6-05 (SPAdes) (version 2) | ecosystem: Environmental > Aquatic > Deep subsurface > Groundwater >...
GTTTGAATGTTGTCTTGAATAACTCCATTCTACACGAAGATTTTATTGTGGGCTATTCTTTTACCCATTCATACTGGCGCACTTCATTTTACAAACTATCAAATAAAGTTTCCGATGTTTTAATTGAATACGCCTGTATGTATTCTTAACTATATTAACATCTTCTACGAAAAAAGTGCTCCGTGATTTCTTTTTTTTGCGATAATGAAAAAGAACTTCCGGAATTTGGAAAACTTCTCTCCCGTGTTTTAACAAAGATAACCAAAACTCATAATCTTCCATACCATAATCCATATTCTCATCATAACCATTAACATCTTCCCAATCACATTTTCTAAATAAAGCTGTATTGAACTACTAGCATCTTATCTAACGAGTAATCTGGTAAATTCCAGCGGCCAAGTTCTTGACCAAATAGATCAGCCTGACAATATACAATGCCAATATCAGGAATTAATTCCATTATACTGACAGCTTTCTTAACATATTCCTGTTCAATTAAATCATCTGCATCTAATGGCAAAATATATTTTCTTTCGGCAATACTGATACCCATATTTCTAGCTGCCGCCGGCTTAGAATATTTTATATGTAATATTTTAATGCGAACATCTTGCTGTTTTGATAAAATTTGCAAAGTTCTTTTATCATCAGAACCATCATCAACAATAATTAATTCAATATTTGAATATGATTGTAACATTGCTGACTCAATACTTTTCTCAATATACTTTCCATCATTATAACATGGCATTATAATACTCACTTTATCCATTCACATAATCCTCCTGAATATCTACGGTCTCCAAAAAAAAACGTCTATTTTTATATACAGTGTTCGCTAAAATCATTTTCGTATAATGCAGTTAAAATCCGGATTCCAAACCTGGTCACTGCCAACAATAAAATAATCATACATTTCATTAAATTTATTCGAAATTTCATTGTTTTCTATATAATACAAACTAAACTTTATAGGTTTTTTGTTGAATTTAATAAATTTTGCCTGTCGTAAAGTCAAGTCCAAAATCTTGTGTAAAATTATCGGCACAATGTTTAATGGTCTTACATCTTGATATAACTTCTCGCAGCATATTCCCACTGTTCTGACTGATCCATCAATAAAGCTCCAATCAGACGATTTGCAGACGATACATTGGGAAATATGCGAACAATTTTTTCTCGTCTGCGTAATTCTTCATTTAGCCTTTCTAAAAGGTTTGTGCTTCTCAAACGTGAATTTCTCCCGCCGGATGTGATATATTGAAACGCATCTTCAAAGCCTTCATCCAAGATAGTGCATGCGGTTTTATATTTGCGGTCATCAATGTAGGTCTCCGCTATCTTTTCTTTTGTTTTTCTTGCAATGTCAATATCAGTAAACTTGAACAATGCTTTGACCTGTTCACGAAAGGCAACAGAATCTTTTTTTGGAATACTTGCAAATATATTACGCAGGAAATGTACCTGGCAGCGTTGCCATGACACATTAGTAAATGATTTCTTAATTGATGCCACCAGCCCTTTATGAGCATCAGAAGTGATCATCTGGACACCCTGCAAGTTCCTTGTTTTTAAGTACTCGAAGAAGTGGGACCAGCTTTCTTCACTTTCGCCATTTTGAATAAGGAAGCCAAGGACTTTGCGATTGCCTTCTTGTGAAAAGCCTATGGCAATATGGCAGCTTTTTGAGATAACTCGTTCTTCTTCGCGTACCTTAAAATATATTACATCAACCATGAGATAAGGATAACATTCGTTTGTTAAGGAGCTGTACTGCCACTTTGCAACTGTTTCATCAAGCTCTTTAGTAAGAGTTGAAACTAACGATTTAGAAATCTTTTTCCCACAGAGTTCTTCAACTATTTTAGTTACCTTGCGCGTAGAAACTCCGGATATGTACATTTCAAGCATAGCGGCAAGTAATGCTTTTTCATTACGCTGATAGCGTTCAAAAACAGATGGCGAAAATTTGCCATCACGTGTCCGGGGAACTCTAAGCTCCAGTGTTCCGACTCTGGTTGTAAAATCGCGCTCATAATACCCATTGCGATAACTTACCCGTTCTTCGCTGCGTTCATAGTCGTTGGCATTAATGTAATCACTGCGTTCTTGTTCCATAAGCTGGTTAAAAACCATGGTTAATATCTTTTTTGATACATCATTTTCAACAGATTGTTGAATTAGGCTTTGAATATCTTCTGTAGTCATTGTAAAATGTACTTGGGTCATCTTAATCCTCCTAAGGCATATTTTCTTTGGTCAGAAAAATTGTACCTTAAAAAGGGTTTTGATGACGCTTTCTTTTTACACAATTATATGGACTTTATCTGTCGTAACAACTCATATTTTATTTTTTTCTAAAATTCTTATAATTGATTATAAGTTTAATATATTTCTTTATAGTCCATTGATAACTTACTGGTATACATTCATAGAATTTGTCCAAAATTGTTTCGGCGCTAACATTCAAGCCATTCAAATAAACTTGCAGAGCATAATTTTGCAATCTATTCCCATAATTTGAAAAACCCGTAAGTGTAATTATTCCTATTTTCATTAAAACCTCCAACTACGACCTGCAGCTTTGACAATTTGCATTAAATATAGCTATAAGCCATATGCTTATTTTTATAATACTGTGAAAAATATCAATATACCTAATATTTTAGATGTTAGTTTATGGCAATATCAAATCCACAAATAATAAATCTTATATTATTCTGTGGCATTAGTGTATTCATCAAACTCTTGCGGTGCAATTTAGTTTAAGTTACCGTTAACATTTCTTTTGCTATACCAGATTTTTTTGTCCTTCAGAAAATAGGATAAATTGATTCTAAACCGACATTATTCATAAGGTTTGCTGTCAATTCTGCAAAAATTAGCGATATTTTTATTAAAAATGTATTGTCCCCAAAATTGAGCTGCGTATTATGTTACAAGATAATTAAAGTAAATACTACCCTTTTGTAATAATATGCTTCGAGAGCTTACTGATTGATACAACGCTACTATTTGCTTTGTATCAATCAGTAAGTCTTGTTTTTTCTGGCCAATATTTAACCAACTATTTTTTAAAATTGATTTTCCTTGCCAAACGTTTCTTGTCCATTCTTATATTCTAATACCAAGCAATTAAGCTTTTCATTTCTTTGTTAAAGCATTAAATTTACGACACCATTTATATGGTAACAAAAAGAAGATCAATCCCATTCGACGTCTGACAGATATTTTTTTAAGAAAGAAAAATTTGAAAAAGTTGCTCCTTATTTTTTTTTGATAAAATTGAATTATATCTTTATATTTTTCAGTATTTGATAATAACATTTTTAAGTTGAAACTAACAACAGCGGAAATATAAGTTTCTGATGCAGCCTTTTTTATATTATCACTAGAATTCCGACTCTCTAAATAAATTTTCTCGACAACATTTAAATAAGTTAATTGCTTATCTGAAAACTCAGCTGTACATGCACTATTTTCCCTTATGCAGTAGTGATATTTACTAATAGGTTTATAATACACAACAGAGGCCTTATTAAATAGTTCCCAATTAATCAAAAGGTCTTCCCCGTTTGAAATTTTCTCATTAAAAAGAATATCTTTAAGCAAATCTTTTTTGTAAACTTTATCGCACAATTCCCAGCTAAATAACTCCCTTTTCAACATGTTTTCGAGTGCTTTTTGAGAACTCCACATTTTCTCTGTTTGCTTGGAAAAATCAACTTCACTGAAATTAATACAATCCTTTATATACAACCCAACACATATATCTGCTCCTGCTTTTTTCATAGAAGAAATTAGAATTTCATACATATCAGATTCAATCCAGTCATCGCCGTCAACGAAACCGATATAATTGCCTCTGGCTTCGTTTAATCCTAAATTTCGTGCAGAACTAACTCCACCATTTATTTTATGCAAAACTTTTATTCTTTTATCTTTTTGTCCATAATTATCACAAATATTGCCACTTTGATCCGTTGACCCATCATCAACTAATATAAGTTCAAAATCTTTCAAGGACTGCTTTAAAATTGAATCAATGCATCTCGACAAATATCTATCAATGTTATAAACAGGAACTATTATACTAATTTCTGGCATTTCACACCCCAAATTCTGCCTAAGCAACAACTTAAATGCTCATTCATTTATGATTCATAAAATTATGTTTGAATTCTTTTTATTATAATACCTAAAAAACAAAAAAAATACATTACTCAAATATATTCGCTTGTTTACACCCATGCATGTCACTTTCAACATGTTTGCCTCATGAGCATGTCTTAAATATTCGTGCACTTTACTACTTCTTGTTATTGTGATACCGGATTTATATTATTGTTTTATTATTCTGATCTTTTAGTTTCTTTATAATCTGAAGCTTTATGTATTTTTATAAAAAACATATTTTTTCGCTTTCGCAAAAAATCTTCAAGTATTGATTATACAAAATAGTAAATTAATCAAAAAAACCGATTCCTCCATTTACGCCTTCAATCAAAACTTCTATCGCAAATTGGTGACTGAGTGCTTTAACTGCTTCTTTTAATATACAATCGGAATATACAATCGGAATATACAATCGGAATATACAATCGGAATATACAATCGTGGACGTTCCTTTTTTGTCAACATTTTGCGATAATTCCTTTTGATACACCTGTCGCTCTTTCAATTTCTCGAATAGAAAGCCCCGCTTGTTTCAGCCTCCCAAACATTGCGTTTCTTTTGCTTTTATCCCACAATCCTATTTCACTTGGCTCTGCGCCGCCAGTATATTTCATAATCCTTTGCCGAATTTCCGTCTCCGTAAGCTTCACGCGATCAGATACACTAAAATGACCATCGACACCCTTTTTGTGTAATTTCACCCAGTCTCCGGTGTCAATTAAACTCTGCACCAGTTCCGTATCCACTATCTTTTTTCTTCCGCTATACTCATAATAACTGCTGTAAGCATAATCTTCCGCCTGCTCGACTATCCCCGCCCTTACCGGATTTTGGTGGATATATATAATCAACGGAATGAAATATTCGTCCATCTCAACTGCTTTACTCTTATAGCGACTTCCTATAAGCGCACCGCTTCTTTTATATTTGCGATTATAGTACATCGCATATTTCGTCAATATTTTCTTAATAATTACTGAAATATCTCCCATTTGTTTTTCCTTCATTAACAAATGGACGTGATTGGTCATCAAACAATAGGCCTGTATATCAAAACCAACTTAAGCTTTTACTTTTCCCAGCGTCTCCAGCATATAATCAAAATCTGCTTCTTCTTCAAATAAATTCTGATGGTTTATCCCGCGGAACATAACGTGGTAAAAGCCACTGTTGCTTAGTTCTCTTGCTCTTCTCGACATTTGCTGTCACCTTCCGCCAACATTATGTCATAATTCAGCGCAAAAGTTGACAAAAAAGGAACGTCCCTGTTGGCTCTCTTAGATGTGTGCTAGTCATTTTACAATGAGCCAAAAATATTTTTTTGTGTTTCTTCTATATATTTCTTTATCCCACTAATAATAGAATATTTTGGAGTATATCCAAGCTCTTTTTGAGCTTTATTTACATCTAAAACAATGTTATGTATATCATTTTGAATAGCACTTTCAAATGTTATATCAAGTTTTTTATCAGTTAGTTTTTGAACTATATTGATTAATTCATTTATGCTATTACCTATTCCAGATCCTATATTCAAAACTTGTGCGTTACCTGAATATTCTATGTATCTACATATATACTCACAAAGATCATCTATATAAATGTAGTCTTTTACCGCAGTTCCGTCTCCCCATATAGTTGTGGTCTCTCTATCCAGAGCATTGCGCAACAAAGCGTTTATTATCCCTACCCCTTTTTTGTAATCTTGACCAGGTCCGTATGGATTAGATATTCGCATAACCTTATTATTCATACCATAAACTTTATTATACATAAGCAGAAGCTGCTCTATGGTAGCCTTAACTATTCCGTAATGAACAATAGGTGCTATCAAATGACGTTCTGAAACTGGTACCTTTTCAGGTTGTCCATAAACAGTGCCACCAGACGAAGCAAATATAACAGAAGTGTTTGTGCCCTTTAATGTTTCTAAAATTTTGAAAGCTTGCAAAACGTCGACACTGTAGCCTTGTATTGGTTTTTGCATAGACAGTCTAGGGGTAATTGTACTAATAAGATGAATAATTACATCATATTTTTGTACTAATGATTTAATTGTATCATCATCGGTGAAATCCCCCGCGATATATCTCACATTATCTAGTTTTTCAGATGGCACGGAAACATCAAAAGACGATACCATAAATTCATGTACCAAAAGCGTTTTTAATAAATTCTTGCCTATAAATCCATTGCCACCCAAGACAAGACATGTCTTAATTTTCATTTCTTTACCCTTCTCCTATAACATTTTCAAAAAGCGACATATATTTTTTTGCCACTTCTTTTATATCAAATTTCTTATTAACTATATTTACGTTATCGAGCATTTTACGATATTTCTTATCCTTATTCGAAATATCTGCTACCATCTTAGCAACATCTTCAACTGGGATTTTCCAATTGTACAACGGGAATACCATACCGGCACAATTGCCATTTTTATCACTTATTTGTTTTTTTATTTCGCCAATATCGCTAGCCAATACTGGCTTCCCAGCTAACAAAACATCTATTATTACTAACGGAAAGCTCTCTCCTTTGAATCTCGATGGCAAAAATCCCATGTCACTGCATGCAAAATAATCCCGAATATGTTCTTGATTGCCTAAAAGGTGGATATAATCAGGAACTGTTACTTTTTTTAAGCAAGAATATTCTTCCCCTTCACCAATTAGCAATAAATGTATATTATTACCACTCAATTCACGAGCCTTTGTGATAATCTCAATTGCCTCTTTCCATCCTTTTTCAGGAATAGCTCTACTTACAAGGCACAACACAAAAGCATCTTCCTCTATATCTAAATCTTTACGCTTTATTGGATTAATAGGTACAATAGGTAAGCCATTTCCAATTTGGCAAAATTTTTCATCTATAACTATGCTATTTATTTGAAAAGCAGTTAAATTTTTCTTTGTAGTATACACAAAAGAACTGCATATCCCTTTAACAAAACTTATTACCCTTGCGCTATTTGTATCGTTACTCGATTCATACATTCCATGTAAGGTTATTACTTGTTTACTAGGAAGTTGATAATACTTTATAACTCGAGCTACCAATTCATCAATCATAGTATTATGTGAATGCATAATATCTACATCTAAGTTTATAATCACATCAACGCCATTATGAATTTCCTTTAGATCCAAACAAGGAATACTTCTTGATAGCATATTTCTTACCTTAATGTCACGTCCTTCTATATTATAATCAATAAATGTTACTGTTAACCCTAATGTTCTTAGAGCATTAGCCAAAAAAATCGGAAACGTTTCCCCTCCGCCCATAATCATAGAATAGCCGCACAATGCAACAGACATTTTTCTGTGATTAGTGGCTTTAGCAATCATCTCTAAATTGTACCATTGATCAATATCCGTAGCTTTGCCCTTTGGATAAAAATAAAGATAATGCTTGATCAATATATCTTTTACCGTTTTAAATTTATTAATATCAACACGAAAATGCTGCACAATAAATTCGGCAACTATTTGGTATTCCTTATAATAAGTATTCTCATGTTGTATCTTAAGAGACGTGCTTTTCTCATGTACCCGATAATAGTTTGTCGTATCCTGAACATATGCTAAAACTCCACCACGAATCATATTTAAATAAAATATCCAATCACCGCATAATTTCAACTTTTCCCATATATTTTTTTCCTCCGGTAGAAATTCACCTGTATTTCTAAACATAGCACTACTGACATTGGGTATGATGTTTTTATAAACAAATGCCTTTTTGACAGCCACACTTCCTGTCATGTAAAAGCTTTTTTCCGTGGGAAACCTAGGTAAATCTGCCAAATATGTATCGGTTCCACCTATCTTCTTGCCATCTTTTACAAATATACTTCTAGAAAAGGCCAGCATTACACCATCATGTTGAAAGTGTTGAACCATTTTATCTAAAAAATCACTATCACAGTAGTCATCACTTTCTGCTATCCAAATAAGGTCTCCTTGCGCATTAGCCATTCCTTTGTCCCATTGTATAAACGGAACACCAGAATTTATGTCATTAAATATGCATCGTGTATATTTCTGATGTTTTATTTGATATTCGGTAAGAATGTTTCTGCTATTGTCCGTTGAGCAGTCATCCAATAGAATTACTTCATAATTTTTGTAAGTCTGATTGTAGATTGAATCCAGCCGTTCCTTTAAATATATAGCATGATTAAAATTAGGAACAATAACACTAACAAGTGGATTGTATTTTTTCACTTTTTCGTCTACAAACTTTACATAATCACAATCACATGGATTTGCAAAAGCGCAAAATCTAGAGCATTCACATAACACAGCATAAACTTTATAGCATGAATCTATAAATATTTTACTGAGATTAGGTGATATTTTTTCAAGTAATATAGCTATTTTTTTAGATGTTTTTTTTAAAACACCTATATTTATAATTTGTGATATTTCATTCATTTCGGTTACCTCTCCAAATGTCATTACAATTTCTTTACAAATTCTCTTCAATAACTACTACTGACTGCTTAGCTATCTAACAACAGCTGAATTTGGGCAAATACCTTATAAAATATGTCCGTCTACACCTTGGCAATCCAATATACGGATGCACTGTATTTAAAACAACCTTTTTAATAATTTTTACTATTATAAATCAATTTATCAATTCATATTAAATCAGCACCAACATTTATAGCTTTCTCACAGTTACTATAATTAGATTCAGAATTTATAACTAAAATTCGCATCTCACCACCATATTCTTATTTAATTATCACATAGAGCATTCTTAGGGTAACTGCGCAATTATAAGTTGGAATTATAATACTGATATGCCCATAATGCTTTTACTCCCCTAAATAAGCAGCGCAAACTTCATCAGCAGTTCCGGCCCACATTAACTTTCCCTTATTAATCCATATCCCGTGCTTGCAAATTCTCTTCACATCATCACTAGAATGAGATACTAATACTACTGTTGTGCCACCAGACATCATTTTAACCATCCTTTTATGGCACTTTTCTTGAAAGGCATAATCTCCAACAGATAAAATTTCGTCAACTATTAAAATCTCTGGTTTCACAATTGTTGCTATTGAAAAGCCCAGTCTGGCAACCATACCTGATGAATAGTTTTTAGCAGGCACATCTTCAAATGCTTTTAGCTCAGCAAAATCTATAATTTCATCATAGTTTTCTAACATCAGCTTTCTTGAATAACCTAGGATGGCCCCATTTAAAAAGATATTCTCCCTGCCCGTCAGATCCATGTCAAATCCTGCACCTAGTTCGATAAGTGGAGCAATACTTCCGTATGTCTTAACTGTGCCACATGTAGGTTTCAAAACACCTGCTATAATTTTCAACATTCTGCTCTTGCCCGAACCATTTGAACCTACAAGAGCAAATGAATCTCCTTTTTCAATATTAAAAGTTATATTTCTCAAGGCGTAAAATTCATCATAGTTAATCTTTCCTTTTATACGTTTGATAAAATATTCTTTTAAATTATCTACTCTTTCTTGTGCCAAATTAAACTTCATGGAAACGTTTGCCACTTCGATAGCATATCTGCTCATGTTTTATAAACCACTTCACTATACATATAAAATAAAATTTTTCTGGTTTTTATAAAATATCAATAACCCGCCCACTAATGCAAGCAAGGTAAAAGCAATACAAATAAGATGCATCTCGAAGCTAGGAAGTTCACCATATAAAACTATCTGTCTAAATATTTCTACAAAGTAGTACATTGGATTCAAAAGTATGAACTTTTTCAAATAATCCGGCACCATGCTGATAGGATACATTATTGGGGTCAAATACATCCAAACTGACAATAAAATACCGTACAAATGAATCATATCTCGAAAATAAACCGCTAGAACGGACAAAACTAAACCCATACCAATAGAAAATAGCAATATGTAAATTAATGGGATAGGAAACAATAATAAAACCCAAGTAAATTTTACCTGTGTTGCCACCATGACTATAATCATGGCTAGTAACGCAAATATTAAGGTGACGAAAGATGACAAGACTCTCGATAATGGGAAAATGCATTTGGTTATATATACCTTCTTAATAAGAGGAGCACTGTTTATTATTGAAGACATTGACATATTGGTTGCCTCTGAAAAAAGCTATAAATCAATTGCCCACTAAGCAAGTAAACTGGATAATTAGGTATATCGAACCTAAATAGCGTAGAAAAAACAACCGTTAACACTATCATCATTAACAGTGGGTTCAGCAGGCTCCATAAATATCCTAATACAGAACGCCTATATTTGATTTTCAAATCTCGCTTAAAAAGTTCTTACAACAACCATTTATATCGCAAAAAATTTTTTACATATGTCATCATAAATCAACCACACACCCAGTCCAATAAAATTCCAGCACTTCAGAGAACACTCATTTCTTTCAAATATCTTCGTAACGCATCTTGCCACGAAGGCAGAAACTTAAACTCTGCTTCGCTTAAGCTTCTCTTACTCATACGAGAATTTTTAGGTCTTGCAGCCTTGGTAGGATATTCTTCTGCTATTATATGATTTACCTTGCAATCAATCTTTGCAATTCTGAATATCTCTTCTGCAAACTCCGCCCATGAGCATATGCCTTCATTAGTAGCATGATATGTGCCGTACTTATCAGTTAACACCATGTCGCACAAAATAGGCGCTAGGTCAGCAGTATAAGTTGGTGAGCCAATCTGGTCAGCGACAATATTCAGTTCACTACGCTCATTACCAAGCTTTAGCATGGTTTTGATGAAGTTATTGCCATTAATACCAAATACCCAGGAAATTCTTACAATGAAATACTTCTTCAAAATGTTTTTTACTGCCAGTTCACCTTCCAGTTTCGTCTGACCATAAACATTCTGCGGTCCTGTTGGCGAATCCACTTCATAAAATTCTTCACCAGTTCCCGGGAAAACGTAATCCGTGCTTATATAAATCATTTTAGCATCTATTTCTTTACAAATTTTTGCGATGTTTTCCGTTCCTATAGCATTAACTCGCCGGCAAAGCTCTGGCTCGTCTTCAGCTCGGTCAACAGCAGTATATGCGCTGCAGTGGATTACTGCATCAGGTCCATAATCTGTTATGAATCTGTGAGCAGCGGCATAGTTAGTAATATCAAATTCTTTTAAATCAGCACCTATGTATTCTATATTACGTTCTTTAAGAACCTTCACCACATCGTAGCCTAATTGCCCACCGACGCCTGTAACTAATATCTTCATATACTCACCGGTTTCCATACATTTTTTCATAATATTGCTGATATTCACCACTTATAATGCGTTCCCACCATGTCCTGTTTTCCAAATACCAAGCTATTGTTTTCTTGATGCCTTCGGCAAACTTGGTCGTAGGCTCCCAGCCCAATTCGACCTTAATCTTGGTAGGATCAATTGCATAACGTTGGTCGTGCCCAAGCCTATCAGTAACATAATGAATCAAGTCTTCGGTTTTGCCTAACTCATGAATTATGGTCTTAACTACTTCCAGATTTGTTTTTTCGTTATGACCGCCGATATTGTAAACTTCACCCACTGTACCCTTGCGAACAATCAAATCAATTGCCGAACAATGATCTTCTACATAAAGCCAGTCACGTACATTTTTGCCTTTCCCATAAACCGGCAAAGGTTTATCATGCAAGGCGTTTGCTATCATTAAGGGAATTAATTTCTCTGGGAAATGATATGGTCCGTAGTTATTGGAACACCGCGATATTGTAACCGGTACTTTGAAAGTCCTGTAATAAGCCTGCACCAGCAAGTCAGCGCTTGCTTTAGAAGCACTATAGGGGCTGCTTGTGTGCAACGGTGTTTTTTCAGTGAAAAATAAATCTGGTCTTTCTAAAGGCAAATCGCCATAGACTTCATCTGTTGAAACTTGGTGATAACGTTCTATGCCATATTTCCGGCAAGCATCCAAAAGCACGCTTGTGCCAATGATATTCGTTTGAAGAAAAAGCTCCGGATTAGTTATTGAACGGTCTACATGACTCTCTGCAGCAAAATTTATTATTACATCCGGTTTTTCAGTTTCAAATAATTCATAAACTGCATTACGGTCGGCTATATCCCCTTTTACAAACTTAAAATTCGGATTTTCTATAGCAGCCTCAAGAGTCTCAATGTTTCCTGCATAAGTCAAAGCATCCAAACAGATGATTTTATCTTCCGGATGATTATTAAGAATATGGTAAACAAAATTGCCGCCGATAAAACCGGCGCCACCAGTCACAATTATTTTCATTTTCAAGCTCTCCTCGAAAAAATTTTAAAAATCAAGCTCAGCTTCTATATCCTTTAAAAAAGAATTTTCAGCATCTTTATCTGAAAGAATAGGATTATCTATGCCCCAATTTACGGATATTTCCGGATCGTTCCAGCGTATGCCTGCATCAGCTTCAGGTGCATAAAAATTATCTGCCTTGTACATGAATTCTACATGGTCGTTCAAAGTTATAAAACCATGACCAAAGCCGCGAGGAATCAAAAGTTGCTTTTTGTTTTCTTCTGACAATTCCACAGCCACCCATTTTTTATAAGTGGGGCTGTTTTTACGTAAGTCCACTGCCACATCTAACACTGCACCTCTTACGCAACGGACAAGTTTTGCCTGGGACTTTTCACCTTTTTGAAAATGAATGCCTCGCAAAGTACCTTGAACCGTAGACGAAGAATGATTGTCTTGGACAAAATCATAAAACAAACCTGCTTCTTCCATTCTTTTTTTGTTCCAGCTCTCCATAAAAAAACCGCGGTGGTCACCGAATACTTGTGGCTCAAGAATTATAACTCCTTCAATGGCTGTTTTTGTTATTTTCATTTTCTATATATCTCCTAAAATATTTATGTCTAGTAGCGGATTTTACCTTCTGCAACTTTCAGCAAGTGCTGACCATAAGGCGCCTTACCATAGGTTTTGGCACTACCTAAAAGTTGTTCTTTATCTATCCAGCCATTGTTATAGG